>Ga0138256_10004764_pt1 | contig 14415 bp, 9 predicted proteins | sample KNB2016incub_MG_FD_105486 | JGI IMG/M metagenome (GOLD analysis project Ga0138256, IMG submission 105486) | Active sludge microbial communities from wastewater in Klosterneuburg, Austria - KNB2014incub_MG | ecosystem: Engineered > WWTP > Activated sludge > Unclassified | place: Austria...
ACCTGCATTAGACTATGTAATTGTGAAAATACCTCGTTGGAATTTCGATAAATTCAAAGGAGCAGATGATACACTTGGACTGCAAATGAAAAGTGTGGGTGAAGTGATGGCAATTGGCAGAAGTTTTACAGAAGCCATTCAAAAAGCTTGTCAGAGTTTGGAGAATGGTGCAGTTGGTCTTGGTTATTATGGCAAAAGCCTGATGCATGCTGATGAATTGCTCGATTATATTAAAACACCAAAATGGGATCGCATTTTCAGAATTAAAGATGCGTTGATGGCAGGAATTTCTGTAAGCAGTATTTCAAAAGCTACAAACGGTATTGACAGATGGTTTCTATACGAGATTCAAAAAATTGTGAACCTCGAAAAAGAAATGGAGAAGTATGACCTTAATGATTTGCCTATCGAATTACTGAGAGAAGCAAAAGTAAACGGCTTTAGTGATGAGCAGATAAGCCGCATCACCAATCATGGTGATGAAGAAGATGTGTATCAAAAAAGAAAAGCTGCCGGCATCACCAGAGTTTATAAGATGGTAGATACTTGTTCGGCCGAGTTTGAAGCAAAGACTCCATACTTCTATTCTTCATTTGAAAGTGGAAATACAAACGAAAGCAAAGTATCTGATAAAAAGAAAATAATTGTATTGGGTTCAGGGCCTAATAGAATTGGTCAGGGAATTGAGTTTGACTATTGCTGTGTGCATGGACTTTTGGCTATAAAAGAATCAGGCTATGAAGCCATCATGGTGAACTGTAATCCTGAAACAGTGAGTACAGACTTCGATATGGCTGATAAATTGTATTTCGAACCAGTTTATTGGGAACATCTTTGGGAAATAATTGAACATGAAAAGCCAGAAGGTGTAATTGTTCAATTGGGAGGACAAACAGCATTGAAACTTGCAGAAAAATTACATGAAAGAGGTATTAAAATTATCGGCACTTCATATGATAGTATGGATATTGCCGAAGACCGTGGTCGCTTCAGCGATAGATTGAAAGAACTGGAAATTCCTTATCCACAATATGGCACTGCCGAAGATGTGGATGAAGCAACAGAAGTAGCCAACAAAGTTGGTTATCCTGTTTTAGTTCGTCCTTCTTATGTTTTAGGCGGACAAAGGATGCGAATTGTATTGAATGACGATGAAGTAGAAAAAGCTGTGGTGAGTTTATTAAAGCATTTGCCAGGTAATAAAATATTGATAGACCATTTTCTCGATCGCTGTCAGGAAGCAGAGATTGATGGCATTTTTGATGGAGAAGATTTTCATGTAATGGGTGTGATGGAGCATATTGAACCAGCAGGTATTCACTCTGGTGATAGTAATGCTGTGCTACCCGCATTTAATCTTACTCCGCTTATTGTACATACAATGGAAGAGTATGCAGAAAAGATTGCAAGAGAATTAGACATCCGTGGATTAATTAATATTCAGTTTGCTATTAAAGATGGTAAAGTGTATGTAATAGAAGCAAACCCGAGAGCATCCAGAACAACGCCTTTCATTGCCAAAGCATATCAAATACCTTATCTGAATATTGCAACGAAAATAATGATGGGTGTAAATAAGTTGAAAGATTTTACGTACGATAAAAAGCTAACAGGCTTTGCCATTAAAGAGCCCGTTTTCAGCTTCGATAAATTTCCGAATGTAAATAAAGAGCTTGGACCGGAAATGAAAAGCACTGGTGAAGCCATCCGCTTTATTAAAGACCTGAGAGATCCTTATTTCAGAAAGCTTTATAAGGACAGAAGTATGTACCTCAGCAAATAATTATTTAATAACTATTATAACTCAAAAACCCGTCACTCTTTTCTTTACAGATTGGAGTGGCGGGTTTGAGGCTTAATGGTTAATGGTTATGAAAAGAACCCGGCAGTCAGTTTTGGTTATTAATATTCTTACTCAGGTTTATTAAATCTTAACTGCTTTCGATAATTAAAAATACACTCAGACCAATCTGTAACAATTTCTAATTTGTCCATTTATTTGCATCATTTATTATCTTTTTTTTACATTTTTATTATTAACTAGTTTTTAATCAATTGGTTATGCCAATTAATATAATCCTTTAATTTGGAGTATCTTGCTGTATTATTTTATCAGAAACTAATACCTTCATAACATCTAAGACTACCCCAAACCAGTAAACCATGAAAACAACATCTGATACTCTCTGGCAACTAATCAGATCATTAAAGAGTGTTGAGAAAACCTATCTCAAAAGAAATTTTATATTTAAAAAGCCTGATACCAAACAATTATACCTGAAATTATTTGATGCCATTGCAAAACAAAAAATTTACGACGAAACAGCCATCATAAAGAAATTCTCTCCAGCCCTCACAAAAAAAAACATTGCATTCCAAAAACATTACTTGCAAAATATAGTAGGTGAGGCTATAGCTGAATACGACAGTCGCAACACCATTGGTCATGAGTTGTACAATCAAATTTTGCTCATACGGGTATTGAGAAAAAGAGGATTAATAGATGGGGCTAATGCATTATGGAAAAAAACTGTAACAAAAGCAAGGGCTTCTGAAATGTACCCGATCTTGACCATGCTTATTACTGAGTTTGAAAAAATGATCTTATCAGGCAGCTCAGAAACTCAATACGAGGAGCTGCATTCCATTTTCAAAGGCCGTGCCATTACTTATAATGAATATGCGGAAATGATTACCCTGCGGGATATTTATACCGAAGTATTGTTACTAAAAAGAAAATCGCATTTTGATATTGATGATGATTTGAAAGAAAGAATAATTTTCCTACTGGAAGTGGTAAACAAAACCAATATCAAAAATCCTGTAAAATCATTCTGGTTCCGGCACTATTACAGCCTTAGCAAAGCCACACTTTTATATCTTTTGAATAATAGTAAGAAAGCAATGCCACTATTAAAAGAAGCTTTGAATGACTGGGAACGTAATACTCAATACATTAAGAAAGACGGAGAATTTTATATAGAACTATTATATATGATCAATCATGCTGGCATCCTGCATGGCGATTATTCCTTTGTTGTGAATAGCTTCAACAGCCCTTTAAATAATTCTATCGACGACCCGCTACAAAGAGCCAACTTCGAAGCCATTAAATACCTGGCACTAAATAAAATTTATAACAAAACTGCTAAATATGATGATGTAAACAAGTTGGTTCAATATATGAAAACAAAATACCGCCATTGGGAACCATTGCTCAATGCAGATCTGAACCGCACACTGAATTTTTCATTAGGTATTGCCTGTTTTGTTTTGGAACAATATAATGATGCTTTGTACTTTGTAAAAAGAGGTAACACCTATTTTAAAGACGGCACCAGAGAAGAACATTCAGCCGTAGCGCATATTCTGTTATTGTTAATTACATTTAGTATGGATAATGATCGTCTGTTTGAAACCGAATACAGAGCCACCTATACTTATTTTTATAAACGAAAAAAGAAACATCCTTTCGAAACTGCCCTTGTACAATGTTTGAAACGTAGCTTTTACCTGACAGATAAACAAATAAAGATTAAAGAATATAAAAAAGCACTAAAGGTTTTTGAGGAAAACAAAGATGATGCCGTACAGCAGATAACTTTTAAGATCTTTAATTATCCGGGATGGCTTATCAGTAAGGTTAAGAATATTCCTTATCGTAAATATGTAGAAAACAAAGTAAAGGCGGAAGAATTGCAAACCATCTCCTCTTAAATCAGTTTCCGGCATTCATATACCCTTAAAGTAGTATTGCTAATATAAAAAGCTCTTTTTATTTTCCCGTATGGCTAATTACGGTTCCAACTTCTGGAAGAAAACGCCGTTTCTGAAATTGCTGCTGTCAATGATGGTCGGGATTGTAGTACAATGGCGGCTCCAGTTTTCAATAAAGTTGCTAAGTATCTTATTTGTTATCGCCATTGTTTCATTAGTAGTCTTTTTCATTATCCCTTTCTTTAATCGTTTTAGACTGGCTGTAGTAAATGGCCTGTTTACCGGTTTATTGTTTTTCTGCTTTGGCGCATTGCTTGCCTGGCAAAAAGACATCCGTAATAATCAGGAATGGCTTGGTAATTTTTATCAGCCTAAATCTGGTCTTGTTGTTACCATAGATGAACCGCCAGTAGAAAAAACAAAATCTGTTAAATCCAATGCCACCGTTCAGTATTTGTTGCAAAACGATTCCATTATTCCGGTAAAAGGTAAAATCATTATCTACTTTAAAAAAGACTCCGCCCTTAACCTACAATACGGCACACAGTTAGTTTTCAAAAAGTCTTTGCAGGAAATAAAAAACTCCGGCAATCCCGGTGGATTTGATTACAAACGTTTTTGTCTTTTTAAAAAAATCACCCATCAGGTATATTTAAAGCCGGAGGAGTTTGAAATTTTGCAAAGCGAAAAACAAAGTTGGTTCAGAGCTTTCATTTACAATATCCGGCAAAAAGTGTTGAATATTCTTCGAACCAATATTCAAAGTAAAAAAGAACTTGGCCTTGCAGAAGCTTTATTGATTGGTTATAAAGATGACCTGGAACAATCATTAGTGCAATCGTACACCAATACTGGTGTTGTACATATCATTGCCATTTCAGGTCTACATCTTGGATTAATTTATTGGCTGCTTTCAATGCTATTTAAACCACTACAAAAAAGAAAAAAGACCCGATGGCTACGGCCAATTTTAATCATCACAGGTTTATGGATATTTAGTTTGCTGGCCGGAGCACAGCCTTCTATTCTCAGGTCTGCGTTGATGTTTACCTGTATTGTGGTTGGAGATTCGCTGGCAAGAAAACCATCCATCTTTAATACAATGGCAGTGTCGGCATTTATACTGCTTTGCATCAACCCCTATTTTTTGTGGGATGTTGGCTTTCAGTTGTCCTATGCAGCGGTATTGAGCATCATCATTTTTATGCGACCTGTTTACAATTGGTTTTATATTAAAAACAAATTACTGGATTTTATATGGAAGCTAAATGCAGTTACCATTGCTGCACAGGTATTAACTGTTCCATTGGGAATTTATCATTTCCACCAGTTTCCAAATTTATTTCTGTTGACTAATTTTCTCGCTGTTCCTCTTTCCAGTGCAATACTATTGGGAGAAATTTTTCTTTGCGTTATCTCTTTTATTCCGGCAGCGGCGCTGCTTTTTGGCAAACTACTTACATGGCTTATCCGGATAATGAATACTTATATCGAAAAGATTGAGACAATTAAATTCTCGCTGTGGGATGGATTACAGATAACCATTCTGCAAACAGTCCTTCTATTAGCTTTCGCCATTGCCATTACATATTGGCTGATGGAGAGATCAGGAAAAAGTTTAAAACTTGGATTGATTGCCTTGTTCGGATTTGTAACATTACGTTCTGTTGCATTTATCAATAGTAATAATCAGCAGAAAATAGTGGTGTACAATGTGCCGCAGAAAACAGCTATTGATTTTATTGATGGAAGAAATTACCTCTTTGTAGGCGATAGTGATTTAATGGCCGATGATTTTGCCCGAAACTTCCATTTAAAACCTTCAAGAATTTTATATAGAATAAGCGATGAACCAACGCTGAACCAATTTGCGATGAATGATAATTACATTTCTTACAAAGGGAAAAGAATTTTGCTGATAAATGAATCAGTAAAGTATTTCCCGTTGGATACAATACCGGAAATAGACCTGCTAGTGATAGCAAGAAACCCAAAACTATATATGAATACCTTGGCTAAATCTGTAAAGATTAAACAGGTTGTGTTTGATGGTTCTGTGCCCGCATGGAAAACACAATATTGGAAAAAAGATTGCGACTCTTTAAAAATTCCCTGGCATGATGTATCGACGGGTGGAGCTTTTGTGATGAAGGTGGATTGAAAAATAAAAACATCTAATGCCAACTAAATTATCCAATTGCAATATCAGCAATTACTTATCTTTCTATTTTTAATCTTAAAGAATTCGATACATCCAAAATTGACCTAACAACAAAATACTGTTTCCTGTCTAATGGTCCGTATGTCGAGTCATTTTTTTTATCTATAATATAGTACTGCTTACCTTCTCGATACTCACATAAATAATCCTTTTCTTTCCAACTCATATGAATAAAGTCAGGAAAATCCATAATAGAATCTTGTGGAACTTGAAGTGCTAGAATAAATTTATCGTCATGTGTGTAATCAATTACATGCCCGTACACGGCATATTGCGAAGTTTTATCCTTTAAAATTGCACGACTGTCAATAGCTGTAGGCTCTAGAACATATCCATCCCCTAAATCTAAACCGTTATCACAGCTGAAAAGTGAAACTAAAATAGCTATTACAAAAAATGCTTTTTTCATTAGTCATTTTACTTAAACAATGTAGTAATTACAAGCAGCTTAATCCTAAATATACATAACTCCCCCGTTCAGCTATTTATTAATTATTAAAATAAATTAAAAAGAGAAGGATTACTTCCTAACAATTGTTATTCTACAAAATGCCGAATAGAATTCCCACAGCTGAAGTGTGCGACGCAAGGGACGATGATAGTAGTACCACAGCCGGCTACATAAAATTTCTTTTCCCGCAAGTCCTTGCTTTTGCCATAACTGTTCAGAAACTTACCTTTGCCCCTCTTTAATGATTCCCTGCCTTTTAACGCATCTATTTTATGAACAAAAGAATTCAATCAGCACTTATTTCGGTTTTTTACAAAGACGGACTGGAAACGATCATCAACCTTTTAAAGGAGCAGGATGTAACCATCTACTCCACCGGCGGCACACAAGATTTTATTGAAAAACTGGGTGCAAAAGTAATTCCCGTGGAAGCACTGACTACCTATCCTTCTATTTTGGGCGGCCGGGTAAAAACATTGCACCCTTCGGTGTTTGGCGGCATACTGGGCAAAAGAGAAGATGCTACGCATATGCAGGAAATGAAGGAATATAATATTCCGGAAATAGACCTGGTGATTGTTGACCTCTACCCGTTTGAAGAAACGGTAGCATCTACAACTGATGAAAAAGCAATTATCGAAAAAATAGACATCGGCGGTCCTTCCATGTTAAGAGCGGCTGCTAAAAATCATAAAGATGTGATGGTGGTGGCCAGTAAAGCAGATTATACTGAACTGGTTTCTATATTAAGTACACAACATGGCGAAACAACGTTGGAACAACGCCGTCAGTTTGCCATCAAAGCATTTGATGTGTGTACATCGTATGATAATGCAATCTCTAATTATTTTCATCAGCTAACCATTGCCACACCGTTTAATGCTCCTGAAAAAACAATGCGATATGGAGAGAACCCACACCAGTCAGGTGCTTTCTATGGCGATTTGGACAAACTGTTTGAGCAGTTGAATGGCAAAGAACTTTCGTATAATAATCTAGTGGATGTGGACGGTGCCATGCAAATGATTAATGAATTCAAGGAGATCGCTTTCGCCATTTTCAAGCATACGAATGTGTGCGGTGTGGCGCAACGACCAACGGTTAAGGAAAGTTGGGATGCAGCTTTGGCTGGTGATCCTGAAAGTGCTTTTGGTGGTGTATTGATTTGTAATGGGACGATTGATAAAGCAACTGCAGAAGCTATTAACGAAATTTTCTTTGAAGTATTGATTGCTCCGGCTTTTGATGAAGATGCATTGGAAATTTTAAAATCGAAGAAAAATAGAATACTATTGAAGAATAAACAATCAGCAGCATTGCCAAAGCAAATGTTCCGTTCTTTATTAAACGGTGTGCTGGTGCAGGGAACTGATGAAGGCAATTTTACCGAATGGAAAGAAGCCGGTGGAAGAGAATCTACAAAAGCAGAAAAGGATGATATGGTTTTTGCAAATCTTGTTTGCAAACATTTAAAATCAAATGCGATTGCATTGATTAAAAACAAACAGCTTGTTGGCAAAGGCTGCGGACAAACAAGTCGTATTGATGCATTAAGACAGGCGGTTGAAAAAGCAAAGCAATTCAGCTTCGACCTGAAAGGAGCTGTGATGGCAAGTGATGCATTCTTTCCTTTTAATGATTGTGTGAAGCTGGGACATGAAGCAGGTATTACTGCATTCATTCAGCCGGGTGGTTCAATTAGAGATAAAGATTCTATTGAGTATTGTGTAGAAAATAAACTGGCAATGGTGATTACAGGTATGAGACATTTTAAACATTAACCATTGCCCCGCTACGATATATATAAAACCTTAGCCAACACTACGGCCAACATAAAACTGTTGCGGGCCTTTAATCCTTTTAGTATACATAAGAAAGGAACAAGAGCAAAAGCAATTTTTGCATTGGCTGTTGTAAGTGTATTGTGGGGCACCACATGGATAGCATCGAAAGAAGGTGTATCACATATGCCTGCTTTGCAATTGGCGGGCATCCGACAAATTATCGCCGGCGTTTTATATGTTGGTTTTTTTATTTATAGAAAAGCTCCATGGCCGAAAGGAAAGGAATGGATTCCTATAATCGTATTAAGTTTTCTGAATTTTATTATGAGTAACGGACTCAGCACATGGGGTGTGCAATATATTTCCGCTGGTCTTGGCTCTATCATGGGAGCTATCTTTCCATTATGGTTGGTGGTGATTGGTTTGTTTACAGCTAAATCTAAATTGCCTCGAAATGCTTTGATTGGTTTGTTACTCGGTTTCGGCGGCGTATGTGTAATTTTTTATCCGCACCTGAAAGATTTTCTTATTCCTGATTTTCGTTTAGGCATTATACTTTCATTGATTGCTACCTGGACATGGGCATTCGCCAGTTTATACACCAAAGAACAGGCAAATAAATTTAACCCTTACTTCGGCTTAGGATTACAAATGGTAATTGCAGGTGTTACATTAGTTGCCATAACAGGAGCAACGGGCTTGTCAATTCCAATTGCATCTATTCCCTGGAAAGCATGGGCTGCTATCGGTTATCTGGTGTTGTTTGGCTCTATTATCACTTTCATTGCTTACTTGTATGCGTTGCAAAACTTGCCAACAGAACAAGCATCCATTTATGCTTATATCAATCCTATCGTAGCAGTAATGTGTGGCTCGTTATTTTTTGGTGAGCATATCTCAGGATATATTGTAGTTGGTGGCTTGGTAGCTTTGTTGGGTGTGTTTATGGTGAACAGGGCTTTCAAAATTATTCCACCACCTGAGCAACCAGAAACAGAAGGTGTTTAGCTTACTGTTTCTTAAGTATTGGCTTAATTAAAAATAACTCTTGAACCACAGAGGCACATTAGAAACATAGGAAATCACATAGCTATGTGTTAATCTATTGTGATCTATCTTACTATGTGGTTCCACTCTTTTCAAAATGAAACATACTAGCTTCTTTTATAAACTGTTGATAGATTTCTCTCCAACCAGCAAAGAAAGGATCAGTTCCCAGAAATGTATTGTGCCAAAGAGTAATCAATGTGCCATTTACTTTTTTTACTTCATTTAAATAGTGAAGCATTTCTTCCAAAGCCTGTTGCGACGAAACTTTCTGTTCGTAAAAAGAATTTGCTTCCATATGGCAGAAAGGATGAAGCAACAGTTCAGTCTGCTCTTCTTTTGCTAGGTCATACCAATAAAATGGCGAAGCAACCGATGCTCTGAATCCGTTGATGCTTCCATAGCCCATGGAATAATCTTCTTTGATGCCTGCTGAAAGCAACCGGCGAAAAGTATCGGGCAATGTGAATCGAATGAAATGTTGGCGGGAAGTAGTTACAGTTTTTCCAGTTATCCCTTCAAGTGTTTTTATTTCTTTTCCCAGAAAAGAATGTTCATCTCCACTTTGCCAGGAGGGGTGAATACCAACAGTATATTTTTCGGTATGTTGTTTTATCAATTGCTGCATTGCAGTATTCGTAGGAAGAATATTCTTATCATATTGTCCATTTTTCTCCGGCACAAGGAAAAAATAGTTAGGTTTCAGATTATATTGCTGATGTAGTTCATCCATCCATTCGTAAGAATCATAAGTGTCTTTTATTTTATTGCTTAAAACTCTTCTTCTCAAAGAAACCTTGCTCCAGTCCCTTTTCAATAAATCTTTTACTGTACCCCCTGCATTTCTAAGCCACCCTTTATGTTTGTAAGAATATGCTTCGTCAATATCATACGTTGGTTGAAATTTAAATGAAGAATCCTTTGCCGTAAAAGAAGGAAACTGTTGTTTCAATACTTTTTTAAATACTTGCAGCCATTGGTTGACTAATGGAATATTTAAAAAGTTTTCTCTGAATGTTAATGAGTTTTCATGTGCATACCTTCCATACATATCTTTTTCATGCGGCAGGTATTCCTCATAGCGGCTAAGCAAATAAAAAGAAGTAGCGAAAATGTCGAATGGGAAATCACCTTCGGTTTTAAAAAAGGCTTTGCTATCATTCCATTCAAAACATGCTATTGTTTGTTCCTTGATACTATTCTCAGCCAACAAACTATGTGGCTTTATCCAACATTCATTATCAGTAATTCTTTCGTTACTGTAATTGATCTTTGACCCTGTGACGTTTCGAAATTCATCCTTATCCTGAGTTAGCCGGAAGGACTCCATACTTATTTCATTACCAATAAAATTGATAATGTATTGAAGCCTCTTCGATATAACATCAGCATATAAAAGCATAATCTGCGAACGAATATACTATCCCCACCTGAATAATTTACCTAACTTCAGTCTGCCTGTACAGAAAATAATTACCATATCATTAATTTGTCTTTTTGCATTCTCACAATCTGCAAAGCAATTGAGCTATGTTGAATGTAAACTCAGCAATGTCTTTGGAGCAAAACAAGGATCCGAAAGCGGTACAGGTTAATCTTGTTCAAGGCGAAAGAAAAAGCAAAATTTTGAATCTTTCTCCGCTGTAAGTAAGCGACGGGGAAAGATTTTATCTGCCTAATGTTCTTTCGGTTCCCACCAATGACTTTGTACCATTCCCATCCCTGAACAAATCGAAGGATTTTGTTATCAATTCAGTTAATTCCGGGTACATATCTTTTTCAGGAGACCTTACAGCAACCTTTTTTATTCTATTCCCAACCTTTATTTGAAACCTAAAGGCTATACCATCTGCAGTAACAATATATTTATTTTTTTCTTGGTGCAATAGCTCATCTTTTGAGGAATGACTAACAACGTTAACTATCCTTGTGTAATCTCGATACTTAGTTTTGTCTATCATACAACTATCAGTCGTAAAATAAGAATACTTGTGTTCCAATGAATCCATTATCGACCTATATATCTTTAGTGAATCTCTTTTTCCACTATCGTCATCGTCCAATCCTATAAAAGATAATCTACTCTTTTCAAAAAGAGTGTCCTCATATAAAAGATAGGAAATACTGTCTAGTATTATATATTTTACTTTTATACTATCGTCAATCCTTTCAATATCCAAAAAAAGCTGTCTCCCTCTAAAAGTTTGACCCGTTTTCATACTAATTGAAACAGGTTTCATTCCAATACAGGAAACAAGTGCAATTGATACTGCAAAAAATAAATAAAGGAGATTTTTATTTTTTCTCATTTCGTTCCTTCCACATCTCATTAAACGATTTCTTCGGGAATTCCATTTCGCCTCGATGCTCTTTCCAACCTTTCACCATTGTATTCACTACCCAGTTCTTCATCTTCCCATTAGCCATATTCATCCACTTGCGGCGCAGCATTCCATGCTTCCACATTTTCCAGGCTATCTTTTCACTAAAAGCACTATGCCCTTCTTCCACTGCTTCATTTCTGTTCTCCAACAACAATTCATGAATATTAATTTTTATAGGACACACTTCAGTACAGGCTCCACAAAGCGATGAAGCATAACTCAAATGCTTCCACTCGTCCATATCTTTTAAATTTGGAGTTATCACAGATCCTATCGGACCACTATAAGTTGCCGAATAGGTGTGACCGCCAATATTTTTATATACAGGGCAGGCATTCAAGCAGGCGCCACAACGGATGCAGTATAAACTTTCTCGTTGCTTTTCATTTGCAAGAATATTAGTGCGGCCATTATCCAGCAGTATCACATACATATCTTCCGGACCATCTTTTTCATTGGGTTGTCGTGGGCCAGTAACAATCGTATTATAAACAGTTATTTGCTGGCCGGTACCAAATGTTGATAGTAATGGCCAGAACAAAGCGAGATCCGTCATCGAAGGAATCATTTTCTCAATGCCGACAACTACAATATGTGTTTTAGGAAATGCACAACTTAATCTTGCATTCCCTTCATTTTCTGTAACCGCAATACCGCCAATATCAGCAATGATAAAATTAGCACCGGTTACTCCTACTTCTGCCTGTACATATTTTTCACGAAGTATATCTCTTGCTATCAGTGTAAGCTCTTCCGGTGTAGCTTTCGGATCAGTACCCAATTTTTCAGCAAAGAGTTTCGCCACATCTTCTTTACTCTTGTGCATGGCTGGTGTTACGATATGATAAGGCGGTTCTCCATCCAACTGTTGTATATATTCTCCCAAATCCGTTTCCACACTTTCAATGCCGTTCTTTTCTAAAAAATCGTTTAGGTGTATTTCCTCCGTCACCATGCTCTTGCTTTTCACTAGTTTTTTGCACTGCTTATCGTCACAAATCTTTTTTATTTCATCTAATGCTTGTTGTGCATCTTCTGCCCAAATAACTTTTGCACCTCTTCTTGTTATGTTCGCTTCAAAAGTTTCCAGTTGCTTATCTAAAGTTTCAATCGCTTTCCACTTTATATTTTTCGCTTTTTCTCTTACAAGGCTTACATCTGGAAACTGCTCCTTACCTTTTGGCACCACAGCATTGTACTTACCAATATTAAAATTGATCTTTCTACGATGTTCTTTATCGGCTGCTTTAATTGTGCTCTTCGCAATAAAATCGGATGCTGTTTCTTTCACTTAATTATTAAATTTTATTTGCCAGATTCATGACACATCAATACTGAACAAATTTATACAAGCAAAATGCTTTTAATTCTATAAAGACTCTAAAGCCCCTCCTTCGGAGGGGTTTGGGGAGGCTCAATTTCTTCCCACTCTCCTTTAGCGATGGTATCTAACGCTTCATAAAATTCTTCGCCGTACTTCCTTATTATCGGCTCTTTTAAAAACTGGTAAGCAGGAACTTTTAATTTTTCACCCATTGCACATGCCGGACTGCAAATAGTTTCCCTAGGTTCATAGTTCACTCTTTCATAATCACCGTGCTTTCCTTTCTTGGATATGATGGGATATAAATGACAACTAATGGGCTTCTTCCATTCAATCACCTTGTCGTTATATGCCTGTTCAAATGCACATTTAATAATACCGTTCTCTCCACGAACGCCATATACACAAATTTCATTATCATTATCTACGGTTGGTGTTACCCATTCGAATTCTGTATCATAAACATAGAAACCCTTTTTCTCAATTTCTGTAATGGAATTTTTTGTCAGGTAAGGTTTCACTTTTTCATATACATCTGTAATAATTTTCAATTCCTCCTTAGCAAGCGGCGCACCGGCTGCACCATCTTCGCAACAAGCACCTTTGCAACTATTCAGATCGCAGACAAACTGCTTGTCCACCACATCTTCGCTTATCAGTATATTATCAATTACAATCACTTATCATCATTTTCAGCAAAGTTAAGGGGCTTGTTTCATCATAAGTTTATCAATCAAAAATCCCTTTAACAAATAACTAACAGTCAATTCTTATGCATTTTTATAGTTCATTCATCACCCTTATGTCACAAACCACTGTATGCAAAACTCAAGAATACTAACGCTGCAAAAATCAGCCAAAGTGCTGTTCCAGATGCTCTTCTGGGTGCCGGTAATCGGATTTAGCTTACTCCTTATATATAATACATTACCTTATTTCTCTTTTAGTAAAGATTTTGATTTCATTCAGGAAAGAAGTTTCCTCTTTAAAAGCAATTTCTATAATGCCTGTTTTTATATCCATATCACCGCAGGTGCATTATGCATTGGTACTGCCCTTATCCAATTTTCGAGATATATATTGAAAAAATCAAAAGCCATCCATCGGTTTTCGGGCAAGATTTATGTATTCGTTGTCCTTTTCCTTGGAGCACCTACCGGCCTGTACATGTCATTCTTCGCAAAAGGAAGTTTTTGGGAAAGAGCCTTATTCATGTTCATGGCGGGCTGGTGGTTTATTACAACACTCAATGGCCTTACTACTATTCATAAAAGAAATATAGTGGCACATAAGGTCTGGATGATAAGAAGCTATGCAATGGCCATGACGGCTGTTACATTCAGGGTTTATCATATTCTGTTTTATGTATTGGGCTGGGGACATTTGGAAAACTATGAACTGTCTCTTTGGATTAGTGTAATCGGCAATATGCTTTTTGCAGAATGGATTATTTACAGACAGAGCAAAAAATATTTAAAAAGTTTCGC
>Ga0138256_10004765_pt1 | contig 14415 bp, 13 predicted proteins | sample KNB2016incub_MG_FD_105486 | JGI IMG/M metagenome (GOLD analysis project Ga0138256, IMG submission 105486) | Active sludge microbial communities from wastewater in Klosterneuburg, Austria - KNB2014incub_MG | ecosystem: Engineered > WWTP > Activated sludge > Unclassified | place: Austria...
GCCGAGGCGCTCGGCGAGCCCGTCGACGGCCTCCGCATCGTCCAGCAGACGATCGGCGGAGCGTTCGGCGCACGCGAAGATATTTCACTGCAGATTCTGCTCCTGCTGGCGGCGCGGGTGGCGGGCGCACCGGTGCGCATGGTGTGGGATCGCGTCGAGTCGATCCGCGGCCACAGCAAACGGCATCCGTTCCACATTCGCCACGTGCTCGGCGCCGATCGTCAAGGCCGTTTTCTCGCGGCTCGCATTGACCTACTGGCGGATGCCGGGTGTTACGCCAGTTCGTCGAAGGCAGTGATGGCCAATGCCATCTCGCAGGCCTGCGGGCCATACGCGATTGCGGCCGTGCGAGTGACTGGCCGTGCCGTGTTCACCAACAATCCGTACACCGGTGCCTTCCGCGGGTTTGGCGTGAACCAGGTGACGTTTGCCATGGAGCAGCAGGTCAACAAGCTTGCGCACGCCCTGGGAATGGCGCCCGATGCCATCCGGCGCCGCAACTTCGTGCGTGAAGGGGGACGTCTGGCCACGGGCCCGAAGGTGTTTGCCCGCACAGGACTCGATCTGACTCTGTCAGCAGCCACGGCCCGGGCTCGGCGTCGGCGCCTGCCACGGTCGTGCGGCGACTGGCGGTACGGCCGGGGTACGGCCAGCGCCTTGAAGAACGTCGGTTTCAGCTTTGGGTTCGATGATCACGCCACGGCTCGCGTCACCGTGACTCGCTTGGCGATCACGGTGTGGGTCGCTGCCTCGGAGGTTGGGCAGGGAACCGAGACGGTGCTGGCGCAGATTGCCGCCGAGGCGCTCGGGACGACGCCACGCGCAGTCACGATCGAATGGCGAGACTCGGCAAATGCGCCGGGGGCTGGCCGGGCGTCGGCCTCGCACCAGACGTTTGTGTCGGGGAACGCCGTGCGTCTGGCGTGCGAGCAGGCTCGGCGCGCAGTCACCGCGCGCGGCGGACGCCGGGCATTGCCGCCGGAGGGGGTGACCGTCACATCGACATTCCATGCGCCCTCGACCGATCCGCTGGCCACCACTTCGCCCACGCGTCACGCGTACTCGTACGCGTGGAGTGCATGCGTGGCGGATGTGGGCGTGGATCTCGGGACCGGTGCCGTGCGTGTGCTGCGTGTGGTGAACGCGATTGATGCGGGTCGCGTGATCAACCCCCACCTGGTCGAGGGCCAGGTGGAGGGCGGGGTGGTGATGGGGCAGGGATACGCGCTTCAGGAACGGTGCCCCACCCTTGGCGGGATGTTCGACCACCCAGGCCTTTCGACCTGCAATCTGCCCACCTCGGTCGATGCGTCGCCCATCATCGAGACGATCGCCGTGGAAGGGGCCGACCCGTCGGGTCCATACGGTGCACGCGGCATCGGCGAGATCACGATGATCCCGGTGGTACCTGCCATCGCCGCCGCCATTCACGCTGCGGCCGGAGTGTGGATGGACCATCTTCCCATCGTGCCCGAGCGGCTGTTGGCCGCGCTGGAACGCGACGGGCTGCTACGGTAGGTCGAGGCCTCAGCCTTCGAGTTCAGTAAGCAATGCGTCAAGCTGCGGCATCGCGGCGCGTAGCCCTTCTTCCATGCCGGGAACCGTCTCCTCCATGGCTTCGATGCTCGAGAACTGTGTGACGCAGGTCATGCGCGATCCTGTCGGTGTGGTTTCGAACGTGAATGTCATCCCTGCCGGCATGTCCTCGTCCTCGGCATTGTCTTCGCCGTCGAGCGCCTCAAACGAGTCGATCGGATTCACCGCGGTGAACTTCCATGAGCCGTGCCACTGGCTTCCATCCGGCAAGCTCAGGAAGTACTCGGCGCGACCGCCAACGGTGAAGTCATGATGCGTGAAGATGGCGGGCGCGACGGGTGGTCCCCAGAAGCGCTCGAGCTGGCGTGGGTCGGCAAACGCGTCCCACAGGCGTTGTTGCGGAACGGGATAGTCGCCCACCACGGTGAGGGTGAGCGTTGCGGGGTCTTTGGTGACAGAGGTCAGCGGCATCGTCATTTTCCTTTCGGCAGAAGAACCTCGTCGAGCTGCGCCATGCGATGGCGCCAGATGGATTCGAAGTATTCGAGGAGCTCGCCGGCTCGCTGGAGCCGAGCGTGGTTGGTGGACACGAGTTGCTGGCGGCCGTGTGCACGCTTTTGAACGAGACCCGCGCGCTCGAGCACGCCGACGTGTTTTTGCACGGCCGCGAAGCTCATTTCGTATCGCGCAGCAAGGTCGGATACCGACAGCGTTTCCGTAAGCGACCGCGCCAGGATGTCGCGTCGCGTGCCATCGGCCAGTGCGCGGAACAGCTGGTTGAGCGCTTCATCGCTCTGCTTCCTAAATACAACCATTCGGTTGTATGTTAGCCGCAGCGAATTGCTTTTGCAAGGCGGTCAAGAACGCAGTCAGGCCGTGCCAGACACCACCGCCAGAATCTCCTCGCCGTACAACTCCCGCCGCCGCGGGCCGAAGTCCGCAATGCCCGCCAGATCATCGAGGGTCCGCGGTGGGCGCTGCGACAGGTCGCGCAGGGTCGTGCGAGGCAGGATGACGTCTGATTCCACGCCTCGTGCATTCGCGCGCTTCTTTCGCCACTGAACCAAACGATCGTATCGAGCCAGCACATCGTCTGGCGGCACCTCCACGACCGGCGCCGGCGGCGCGGGTGCGCGCAGCCCTTGCTGGATGGCAGCCAATAATGCCCGACCGTGGCGATGGACCTGGCCGGGAGTCATGCCTGGAACCGCACCCAGTTCGTCGAGACTCGCGGGCGCGCGCCGGGTCAGTTCCAACAGCACCTCTTCTCCCATCACCTTGAACGGCGGCTGATTGATGCGCTGGGCCTGACCCTCGCGATAGTCGAACACGGCCTTCAGGACCGCAGCCTGACCGGGCGGCAGAGCGCGAGCGCCTTTCGCGCGCCAGAATGCCATCGGGTCGGGCGATGGGGACGCAGGTTTCGGCTGAACGCGCGCGAGGCGTTCGAAGTCCTCCTGGGCCTCAGCCCAAAGTCCGCCTTCGACCAACGCGGCGTGCAGCCGTTCGCGCAGCGCCACCAGGTAATGCGTATCCAGCCGGGCGTAGTCGAGCATGTCGACTCTCAGAGGACGTCGTCCCCAGTCGGCTCGCTGATGTGTCTTGCTCAACGTGACGCCAAACTGCGTATTGAGCACTGCGGCAAGGCCGACCTGTGGCCAGCCGAGCGTCCGGGCGGCCGACATCGTGTCGAAGATGTTCGCGAACTCGAACGAGAAGTCCCGGCCGAGTCCGAGTAGATCGCCCTCACTGGCGTGGAAGATCTTCTCGTGTTCGGGACTGGCGAAGAAGGGCGCCAGCGGGCTCAGGTCCGGCACGGCAATCGGATCGACGATGAAGTCGGCGGCAGGCGTGGAGAACTGAATCAGGCACACGCGCTCCCGATAGGCGTGGAGGCTGTTGGACTCGGTGTCCACGCCAACCGCGGCGCAGGGCGCGAGGGCGGCCGCGAGATCCAGCAGGCCGGAAGCGTCGTCAACGAGAATAGGCGGCGGAAGCAGCGACATACACCGCCAGTATGACCCGCCATCCCCAAACCAGTATCTTCCTGCGGCCGGCAGATACCTGAAATCGACCTACTGGACACCTGACGCACGTCCATACACGATCCCTTCAGTGGGTTCGGTCGTATGGATTGACGACTGGCGTCGGTGTATGACAGCGTCATACGCATGGAAGAAGTGCTGACGGTTCGCGTGCCCAGGGGCACCCGGCGCAAGCTTGAGAAACGCGCCAAAGCGCAGAACCTTTCTCTGAGCCAGTACGTGCGCCGAGCACTCGAGATGGAGGAACTGCTCGGGGCGCTGGAGTCCGCGCGCCTTGATCTTGTTCCTCAAGCGCGCGCACAGGGCATCTACACGGACGACGACGTCTTTTCGATCGTCTCGTGATCGTCGTCCTCGACACGAACGTCCTTGTCGCGGGCCTCGTGGCGCACGGCCTCTGCCACGAGTTGTTGGAGCGATCCATCCGGTTGCGCCTGATGGCCTCGTCCGCGCCGCTTCTGGAGGAACTGGATGCGACACTCCAAAGAAAATTTACGATCACTCCGAGAGTAAAGACGTTCCTTGACGCCTATCGTCAGAGCCTTGTGTTGGTGGTCCCCGTGACGCTTCCACACCCGGTGTGCCGTGACGCTGATGACGACGTGGTGCTCGGCACGGCCGTGGCCGCCGGTGCGACGGTGATCGTCTCTGGAGATCAGGACCTCCTCGTGTTGCGAGACTACAACGGGATTCCGATCATCAATCCCCGCGCGTTCGTGGAGTTCCTTGACCGCAGCGTTGCTCAGAAGAATACGTGAACTGTTTCCTCCATGGTCTTCAATGCTCGAAAACTGCGTGACCCAGATGATCCGGGACCCGGTCGGCGTGGCGAATTGGTGAACCCAGTTAGGGCGAATCTAGTTATTGACTCGCGGCGATTCAGGTGGTAGGGTCCGTCCAGTCCGTCCAGTCCGTCCAGTCCGGCCAGTCCGGCCAGTCCGGCCAGTCCGTGTGCGCGGTGCGCCACACGGACTGCGGCTTGTTGTGGCATCGTCATTGGAGGTTCAAATGGAACGTCTTCGCGAACTGGTCAATCTTCGTCAGGTCTTTCAGCCCCTTGTAACAGCCGTCTTCGTTGCAACGTTCGTCGCTGCCATCGCTGCTGCCCCAGCGCCCCACTCAAAGGCGCTGGTTGCGGTTCCTGACTCCGTCGAGTGCGACAGTGGCACCCCATTCGGAAATCTCGAGGCCAACCTGACACAGATTGCCTACTACGCCTCAACCAGTGTGGGCGGTTCTAGCTGTGATGCTGAGGTAGAAGCGTGGATCATCGATGATCCATCTGGCGCCGACGACAACCGGGCGAGCGGCTATGCTTGGGTCGAACGCGAGTGGGAGACCTATGGTGAGCCGTTCTGCGGTGTGTACACCGGGAATTCGATGCACTGGATGATCGATGGCGGGGGCTGGCACCTGGTCTATTGGCTCTATGTCGACCAGGATGAGGTTGACGGCTGCGGCGCATGAACGGAGCGCCGATCGTCGCTTGTTTGGGCGCTTGGCTGGCCCTGGCGGGGTCCAGCAACGCAGGTCAGCCACCTCCAAGGCCAGCCACTGTGATGGTGCTGGACATGCAGGGCGACGGCATTCGTCTTACGTCCAGTGGAAGCGGAGTTCGTTTTGACATCGAGCGGGTAGGCAAAGCTGCCAGCGTGGGGTGGACCTCGCTGGGGTCGGATGATTCCTTTCTAGCACTAGACCTAAACGGAAACGGTACCATCGACGACTCAGGCGAACTCGTTGGGACAAGACTCCGCTTTGAAGACGGCACCCAGCCAACGAGTGGGGCTGATGCCCTGCTCACGCCCCTTCAGGGGTTGCGCCGCGGTCCGGACGGAAGACTCCCAGATCCCCTCCCCGAAGGCGCGGGCGTCATCGACTCGGCAGATGGTGTTTTCGCGCGACTCTTGGTCTGGTGTGACAAGAACCATGACGGTGCCAGCCAGCGGACCGAGCTGATGTCACTCCCTGCGGCTGGGATCACCAGTATTCGCAACGGCTATCAGAGAACTAGCGTGGTTGATGAGGGCGGCAACAAGAGCCGCTTTCGAGGGTCGTTTACCCTGCGAGTCCGGGGTGTCGAGTTCCAGCGCCAGATTATTGAAACGGAACTTGCCCGTTGAACCGACAGTTTGCTGCCTTGTTGATGGCGTCGGCCACTTTCTCAACTGGGCCGGTGGGTCCCGGGCTGCAACAGACGCGGGAGGTGGTGGTCATAGACTTCGGCGCAGACGGGATATGCCTGACTTCGCTGGACTCTGGTGTAGCCTTGTCCGGTCCTCGGTCGGGAACAAAGTTGCAGGTCGCATGGACGTGCCCTGGTGGCAACGACGCGTTCGTATGTTTCGACCCGAACGCAAACGGCAGGGTCGACTCGATTGCTGAGCTGGTTGGCGGTGGGCTCGGGCCGCCCAATGGCTTCGACTACCTCGCCGCGCTTGATGGCCGTCCGGTAGGAGGATCCAGGGCCAGTCAGCCAGGTTCCGGTCGACCGGACGGCGTCCTCGATTCAAGAGATGCGATCTTCGATAGGTTGATCCTGTGGACCGACAGTAACCGGGACGGCGTGTCACAGGAGCCCGAACTTCAGTCGCTCTCCTTTGCCGGGTTTACGTCTTTGGACCTGGCTAATCAGGTAGTGCCAGCGGCGAAAGACCTGGAAGCCGGCGCTCCATGGACTCGCCGCACAACAGCGTTGAGGACGAGTGCCGGAGGGACAACGCGGGTTGATGTGTTTACGATCCGGCTTGCTACCAGAGGAGACGGCCTCTAGGTTAGCGGCATGCTTCGGATCAAGCTGAGCATCAGTCTCTGCCTCCTGTTGCCGCTCAGCCAGGAACATTTCATTCTTGGCAAGGTGACAGACGCAGGAACGAACGCTCCTGTGGCGGGGGCGATCGTTCAGGTGATCAGGCAGGGTGCATCCAGCGTTGACGCGGGAGACCGTGCGGCTGTGCAGCGGTCGGTCACCGACGCCAATGGGCGGTTCTTGTTCAGAGGCCTGACGGCCAGCCGCTACTTGATAGAGGCTCGGGCGGCCGGTTTCCTGCCGTTGCGTCCGTCCGCGCGCGTCGACCTCACGTCCGGGCAACCTGGCTTCCCACTGGCAATCTCCCTGGTGCGACTGGGCTCAGTGTCGGGCTCGGTCGTCGATGAATCTGGGGAGCCATTGGCAGGGGTCCTCGTTCGCGTGCTTGCACCCGGGCGGTCGATGGTAGGAACACCGGGCCTGTTCGCTCGCACGGACGACCAGGGGCGGTATCAGGTGGCCAATGTCCCCCCAGGAGACTACGTAGTCGGGAGCATTTCGACTACGGTCGCACGCCTCCCCGGCACGGTTCAGAAGACGACGGCCGCAACCCCATTTCTCAACATGGGCAACGTGCTCCTGGAGGTGCCTGGCGAATTCACAGCGCTGACCGCACCCGTTGGCCTCCGCATCGACGGCCAGTCGGTCAGTGTTGCGCCGACCACCTTCTACCGATCGGCGCGTGTCCCCGATGAGGCCGAACTCGTCACTGTGGGCCCCGGAGAGGATCTCACCGGTATCGATCTGACATGCATCCGTCAGCAAACGGTGCGCCTGGTGGGTCAGCTGTTTGGGCAGCAGACTTCGGCGGCGGCAATCGCCGTGCGTCTCGTTCCGCGAGGCGTTGATGATGGGCTTTCAGAGGTGCCGCTGGATGCCGCGCGTACCCTGACCGACTCGACCGGTCGCTTTGCGTTCGCGGGCGTGCCTCCAGGTGACTACACCCTCTCAGCCGAGTCAGGCGCCGCCAATACGGTCGAGGCCGGCGCGCCACCGCTCGAGTTCCTCAGGCACCCGCTGAGTGTGGGATCGGCCGACGTCGAAGGCCTTGTGCTCAACCTGCAACCCGCGTTGTTGGTGACCGGTCGCGTGGAATTCCTGGACCCGGGAACCAGACCTGGAGGAGGAGCCAGGTTCTCGCTTCGGGGGATAAAGCAGCAACGCATGGGGGTCTCGATCACGGAGCGCTCAGCGGCTGCCGACGCATCAGGCGCGGTGCGGTTGGACGGCCTGCTCCCAGGCACCTACGCGTTCAGTGCCGGCCTGCCTGCCGGGTGGCAGGTCCAGGACATGTTCATCGATGGGCGCGAACACAAGGGTGGTCCTGTGACCTTGTCTGCAGACGCTCGTATACGGATTGTTGCCGTTCGGAGTCTCCCGACCCTCACCGTGACCCTGACGCAGCAGTCAGGTGTGGAAGTATCGGCCATGGTGGCTGTGATATTCCCAGTGGCGCCCGAGGCCTGGAACCACGCGTGGTTTGACACCCGGCGTGCGCGTTCTGAGTGGATCGATGCACGCGCCCAAGTTCAGTTCGGCAACCTCCCTGTCGGCGAGTATTTCGTCGCGGTTCTTCCCAGGGACCGGCTCGCCGCGAACTGGCAAGCGCCAGGCCGTCTGAAAGAGTTGGCCGCCAGTGCCCAACGGGTGCAACTGCGGTCGTCGATGTCCGTTGTCGTAACAGCCCAGGCTCGAGTGAACCGATAGTGCTCAAGTACCTCCTTGCGTCGGTACTCACCATCACCGTGGGTGCTACCTCGCGCGCGGCGCCCCAGTCACGCGTGTCCGAGTTGGACGGCGTCGTCGAAGACGCTCAATCGGGCCTGCCAATTGCCAATGTCACGGTCACCCTGGTGGACCGCAGCGCGACGCCACTTGCGGTCGCGACGTCAAACACCCAAGGTCGATTCCGATTCTCAGCTGTTGCAGATGGCCAGGTATATTTGGTCGCGCACAAGTATCCGCTGTTGATCGTTCCGGCAGTGCATGGACTCCCGGCCGGTGCCGCAATGGCACTCGTCTTTCCGCGCGCTGAGACCAGCATCGTGACCGTTCAAATGCGCCGCGGCGGAGTGATCGAGGGGACAGTGTGGTCGCCGACCCAGCAGCCCGTCCCCGGCGCCACCGTTCGACTCGAGCGGAGCGTTCTGCTGGACGGGACTCGCGATGGCTCAACAGGCGCCGCGGCTCCTGCGGTGGTTGTCGCCGGCACGACAGGGCGATACCGCTTCGCCGGATTGCCTGATGGAGAGTATTTTGTCCTGGTGTCGCCACCGGGTTCATCCGGCTCCACACCCATCACGATTCCAGATGAGGCGGAGATCGAATGGGCTGAGCGGCTTCTGGCCCGGGATCCCCAGCGATCAGCCAGTCCGTCGAGGATACCTCAACCAGTACGACGCCAGGTCGAATATGCGCCGGTCTACCACCCCGGAACCGTCCTGCCTGCAGATGCTGCCGCCATCCACGTCACGGGCGGCAATCAGACGAGTGGTGTCGACATCCGCCTGACCCTCGTGAGCACAGTGTCGATCGCGGGCGTCGTTTCCCCGGCAGGCTTGTCGACGCGAGTAGGACAGGTGTCACTACTTCAAGGCAGCAATCCGCAGTCGGCTCGGCTGCGGTCGGTGCCCCTTCTCGAAGATGGGCGGTTTGGCTTCTCGGGACTGAGTCCTGGCGCGTACCGCCTGATTGCGCATGCGAAGGGTGAAGGGCCAGCCCACAACCTGTCCGCCGAACTTCCCATCGTCGTCGGCTCTTCGGACATCGATGATCTGGTATTGCACCTGGAGCCAGGGCGACTCGTTTCAGGTCAGGTGACCATTCGGTCCGCGGTCGGGCTATCGCCGTCACCAGCGCCAACGAGCATGGAACTTCTCCTTCGCCGCGAGGATGTGGGTATCCGGGTCTCGACGAATGACGCCCATCGCGCAACCGTGGCACCCGACAATACCTTCTCCTTTCGGGCCGTGCCTCCAGGTCGCTACAGCCTGCATCTGGGGGCCTCAACTCTTCCAACTGCTCGCCTATGGAGTGTTGATATATCCGGAGCGGCCACGCGGCGCGAGATTGTGGTTCAGTCTGGGCAGGACCTGGGCGACCTGCGGGTAGACCTTGTGCCGCCAAGCCTGGGAGTTGCGGGTTCCCTGATCGCGGAAGGCCAAGCGCTGCAATTCTCATATGCCGTTGTGGTGTTTCCCGTTGACCCAGCGGACTGGAAGTCCGCGAGCGCTTCCATTGCCTGGGCGCCCGTGCGCCCCGACCGCCGGTTCACTATCTCTGAACTTCCGGCTGGTGACTACCTCATCGCGGCGGTGTTTTTGACTGACACCGAATTGGCTATCAGTCGCCCTCTGCTGGAAGATCTGGCTTCGGTCGGAGTGCGCCTCGCACTGCAGAGTGGTACGCGCCACGAGCTCAATCTCAAAGTCGGTCGAGAGCCTAGGCGATAAGGACCCCGACGGTTAAGATCAGTACAGTGTGCTGACCGTCCACGAGATCTACCTTTCCGTACAGGGCGAATCCACGCACGTGGGACGGCCGTGTGTATTTGTGCGCCTCACGGCGTGTGACCTCCGGTGCGTCTGGTGCGATACGCCGTACGCCTTCACCGGCGGCAAGAAGATGTCCATCGACGAGGTCGTCGGCGCCGTCCGCGACCTTAACTGCAACCTCGTGGAGTTGACCGGCGGCGAGCCGCTGCTGCAGGCCGAGGCCATTCCGCTGATGCAGCGCCTCCTGGACGACGGATTCGAAGTGCTCGTCGAGACCGGGGGGCACCTGCCGATCGACCGGCTCCCCAAGGGCGTGCACGCCATCATGGACGTGAAGTGCCCCGGCAGCGGGGAAGCCGCGAAGATGCACTGGCCCAACCTTCTCGCGCTCTCGAAGGATCACGAAGTGAAGTTCGTCATCGCCGACCGCGCAGACTACGAGTACGCGCGCCGCATCATCACTGAGCATGACCTTGGTGCGCGCGCCGGGGCCGTGCTGCTCTCACCGGTTCACGGCAGGCAGCGCGCCGACGAAGTGGTGACGTGGATGCTCGAAGACCATCTGCCCGCGCGCCTGCAGATTCAGGCGCACAAGTTCATCTGGACGCCGGAGACACGCGGCGTATGAAACGCGCGGTCGTTCTCCTCTCAGGCGGCCTCGACTCGGCCACCGCGGCCGCCATGGCCCAGCGCGAGGGCTGGGAGCTGTTTGCGCTGACCCTGAAGTACGGCCAGGTTCATCAGGCCGAACTGGAAGCCGCGCGCCGGGTGGCCGCCGCCCTCGGCGTGTCCCGTCATGTGGAACTCGAGGTTGATCTGAAGGCCTTCGGCGGCTCGTCGCTGACGGGCGATGGTGACATCCCGAAAGACGATGTGGATGCGCCGGGGATTCCCACCACCTATGTGCCCGCCCGCAATACCGTGTTCCTCTCGCTCGCACTCGCGTGGGCCGAGGTGCTGGGCGCCGAGCGCATCGTGATTGGCGTGAACGCGATCGACTATTCGGGATATCCCGACTGCCGGCCGGAATACATCGCCGCATTCGAGTATCTGGCGAGTTTGGCGACCAGGGCGGGAGTGGAAGGGCGCGCTCTCCGGCTGTATACGCCGCTGCAGCATCTCACCAAGGCCGGCATCATCCGGCTCGGTACCGAATTGCGCGTGGACTTCAGCCTGACCCACAGTTGTTACGACCCGCTCGAGGACGGCAGGCCGTGCGGCCACTGCGACAGTTGCCTCCTGCGCGCCAGAGGCTTCGCCGAAGCCGGAGTGGTTGACCCCGCATGACCCATCGCCTGTATTACACCGACGCGCTGCAGACCACCTTCGAGGCCACTGTGCTGGAGTCGCGCACAGGCACACCGGAGCACGGCAGCACGGGAGCACGACAGCACGGGAGCACCCGATCACACATCACGCTCGACCGGACAGCGTTTTATCCCACCTCGGGCGGTCAGCCCTTCGACACGGGTTCCCTCGGCGGCCACGCCGTGCTTGAGGTTGTGGATGGCGATGACAACGTCATCACTCACGTGGTGGCGGGACCATTGGAGCCGGGACAGACCGTCACCGGCGTCGTCAACTGGGCGCGGCGGTTCGACCACATGCAGCAGCACACCGGGCAGCACATCCTGTCCGCGGCGTTTGAGCGCACGTGTGGCGTGCGCACCGAGAGCTTTCATCTGGGCACCTCGTCATGCACCATCGACCTCGCCCGCGAAGTGACGCAGGCCGAGATTGCCGCAGCCGAAACCCTGGCGTGCGACGTGGTCTTCGAAGACCGGCCGGTGCATGTGCGATTTGTGAGCGAAGCCGAAGCCGCTGCGCTGCCGCTGCGCAAAGACCCGACCCGCACCGGTACGTTGCGACTGATCGATATCGACAACTTCGACCTTTCCGCCTGCGGCGGAACGCATACGCCGACGACAGGGCGCGTCGGCGTCATCGCCGTGTCCGGCTGGGAGCGATTCAAAGGCGGCAGCCGCATCGAGTTCGTGTGCGGCCACCGCGCCGTCGCGTCGCACCGGGCCCTGCGCGATGTGGTGACAGGACTCGTGCGCCAGTTGACCGTGGCGCCACTGGAGATTGGCGCGGCGATCGAACGCCTGCAGACCGACTCGCGCGCGAACCAGAAGGCGATTCGGCAATTGAGACTCGCGGCAGCCGGGCACGAGGCGGCCCAGTTGGTGGCCTCGGCCGAAGACGTGGGGTCGTTCCGTCGGGTGCTGGTCAGCGATGCAGGTGGCGACGTGGAGGTGCTCAAGACCCTGGCCTCCGCCATCGCCGCACATCCCGGCTGCGTGGCGGTCGTCATCGGGGACGGTACTCCCGTACCGGTGGTCGTGGCGCGCGCGTCAGACGCCTCCTTCGATGCGGGCGCCTGGGTCAAAGCGCTCACGGCCGCTCTCGGCGGCAGAGGCGGCGGTCGTCCGGAATCGGCGCAGGGTGGAGTATCCGCATCGGCCGCCGAGATCGTCTCGTTTGCGCGCGACTCCGTCCGATAGACGGGATACAATCCGATTTCCGTGCTCGCATCCGTCTATCAATTCCTGTTCAAGTACCAGCCTCTGGTCTTCGAGCAGGGAGACTTTGTCTGGGGCAGCTCCCGCTGGATGGCCGGTCTTGTACTGGCAGCGACGGGCGCGGCGGTGTACGCCCTCCTGACCTATCGAAATGTGCGCGGCCACGGCGCACGCGACCGCGCGGTGATCGTCGGCTTGCGTATCGCGGCGCTCGCCTTGCTTGCCGTGTGCCTGCTGCGCCCCATGCTGGTACTCAAAGTTGCGGTGCCGCAACAGAACTTCGTTGGCGTGCTCCTTGATGACTCGCGCAGTATGCAGGTGGCGGACCTTGAGGGGCATCCGCGCGGCAACTACGTCACTGAAAACTTCGGCACCGCGGCCGGCCCGATGCTCGCCAAGCTCTCCGAAAAGTTCGTCGTTCGGACGTATCGCTTTTCGTCTTTCACTGAACGCCTGAATGCGGCCGGCGACCTGACCTTCGACGGCACCGGCAGCCGGCTTGGTGACGCGCTCGGTCGCGCGAAGGACGAACTCTCGGGCCTCCCCCTCTCCGGCCTCATCGTCGTCTCGGACGGCGCAGATACCTCTGAGACCACGCTCGATTCATCGATCACGGAGCTCAAGGCCGAGAACATTCCCGTGTTTACCGTCGGCGTTGGCGAAGAGAAGATGACGCGCGACATTCAGGTCAGTCGCGTGGAGACCCCGCGCCAGGCGCTTAAGGGGTCGTTCCTGGTACTGGACGTAGTCATCACGCAAACCGGATTCGAAGGCCAGACGCTGCCGCTGATTGTCGAGAGCGAAGGCCGGGTGGTTGATACGCAGGACGTGCCGATGCCCGACAACGGCGAAGCGGCCACGGTACGCGTGCGCTTCAAGGTGGACGAAGCCGGCTTGCGCCGGTTCAAGTTCCGCATTCCCGAGCAGGCGGGCGAACAGGTTCCGCAGAACAACGCGCGCGAAAGCGTGATCGAAGTGCTCGACCGCCGCGTGAAGTTGTTGTACCTGGAAGGCGAGCCGAGGTTCGAAGCCAAGTTCATCAAGCAGGCGCTTGAGGCCGACCCAAATATTCAAGTGGTGCTGCTGCAGCGCACCGCCGCGGCCACGCCATCGTCGCCCACGAAGTTCCTTCGCCTGGGCATCGACACGCCGGATGAACTCATCGAAGGATTCCCACTCAAGGAAGAGGACCTCTTCGCCTACTCGGGGTTGATCCTCGGCAGCGTTGAGGCCAGCGCGTTCACAGTTGAGCAGTTGCGGATGATTGCCGACTTCGTGGGCCGGCGCGGTGGCGGGTTGCTGACGCTGGGCGGCCGGCGGTCGTTCGCCGAAGGCGGCTGGGGCGGTACGCCCGTTGCCGAAGCGATGCCGGTGGCGCTCAACGCCGCCACCAACGCGCGTTCAACCGACTACTTCTCGCACGTCGCCATCGAACCGGCGCGAGCCGGGCTGGCGCATCCCCTGGCGCAACTGGCCGCAACCGAAAAGGGCTCGATTGAAGCGTGGGGCAAGTTGCCGCGCCTGACGAGCGTGAACCCGATCGATGCCGTCAAGCCCGGCGCCACGGTGCTCCTCAAAGGCGAGGACGAACGCGGCCGCGAGCAACACATCCTGTCGGCGCAGCGCTACGGCCGCGGCAAGGCCGTGGCCTTCGCCGTGCAGGACTCGTGGCTCTGGCGCATGCACGCCACGATGCCGGCCACCGACCTGACGCATCACCAGTTCTGGCAGCGGTTGCTGCGCTGGGTGGTGGATGGCGTGCCCGGGGTTGTTGAAGTGTCGAGTTCCCCCGAGCGCGTGGAACCGCGCGAGCCCGTGACGCTCACGGCCCAGGTAGGCGACAAGAAGTACACCGATGTGAACGATGCCCGGGTTGTCGCGACGGTGCGCTCACCAACGGGCATCGTCAGCGACGTGCCGATGTCGTGGAGCGTCAAGCGCGACGGTGAGTACCAGGCGACGTTTGCGCCGGCCGAAGAAGGCACGTACGAAGTGCGCGTGACGGCCAC
>Ga0138256_10004767_pt1 | contig 14407 bp, 12 predicted proteins | sample KNB2016incub_MG_FD_105486 | JGI IMG/M metagenome (GOLD analysis project Ga0138256, IMG submission 105486) | Active sludge microbial communities from wastewater in Klosterneuburg, Austria - KNB2014incub_MG | ecosystem: Engineered > WWTP > Activated sludge > Unclassified | place: Austria...
AACGGGCGTGATCAAGAGGGCTACGGCATTTTCATCGGCGGCAAAGACCTCGAGGGTGCCGCACACCAGTACACGTATTTCCTGCTGCGGAACGACGGGAAGTACCTGATCAAGCGACGGACCGGCTCACAGACATCGGTGCTGAAGGATTGGACGGCGTTGCCGGCGATCAAGCTGCAGAGCGGAGCCGACGCCATGAAAAACGACCTGCGCGTCGCGGTGCGTGCGCAGTCGGTGGTGTTCAGCGTGAATGGTGCCGAGGCGGTGACACTGCCGCGGGCGCGGGTGGTACCGGAGGGGGTTTTCGGGCTTCGCATCAACCACGCGGTGAACTCCCACATCGTGAAGGTCTCGCGGGGCAAATAGGCAGGGGTCGCCAGGGTCGAGAACCGGTGGGCGGCGGGGGTTGGCGGAGGGGCGCGCTCGGTTATCTTGGGTGTCTGGCTTGACGGGACGCTGTCAGGTCAGAACGGCTAGGTAGCTCAGTTGGTAGAGCAGCGGACTGAAAATCCGCGTGTCGGGGGTTCGATTCCCTCCCTAGCCACTGTCTCGCAACACACGATGCCATATCAACGGCGCCCCGCATTTTCGGGGCGCCGTTTTGCGTTCAGGGCGTGCGAATCGCACGGTGGCCTTGCCACTGTTCACGAAATCGTAACGTGGACTTCACGTTCGGCCCATGCGGCAACGCACCGTGTGCCGTACAATCGCGCGGCAATGACGGAGAATGCCTCTCAACAGCCCCGCCCATGGCGCGCCATGCCGACCCTGGTCGCCTGCGCCGCCGCCGGCTTGGCGCTCGTGACGGCCGTGGGGCTCCAGGCGCCCGCGGTCTCCGTCGGTCTGCGCTGGCGGCCGGGGCCGCCATCGCGAGGGCTGGATCTCATCCCGATCAAGCCGGATGAGAACTACGAGTATGCCTTCGATGTGCAGCCAGACAGCGGCTGGCCCGACTGGCTGCTGTGGGTGCTCGCCGCCCTCGTCGTCGTGGCGATCCTGTATGCCGTTGCGCGCTGGATACGCCGCCGAACCCGCCTCACACCCGCCGTCAGCATCGTGCGAACGGGTGCCGACACTGGTGTGCTCAGCGAAGCCGATGCACGGATCCTCCAGTCGGGCCTCGCAGCGGCAATCCAGATCCTCATCTCCGAGCGGGATCTCGGCAACGCCGTCGTACAGGCCTGGCAGGGTCTTCAAGATGCGGCGGCCACGGCCGGCCTCGAGCGTCGTCCCGCCGAGACCACCTCGGAATTCACGGCGCGCATTTTGTACCGGTCGCGCGGCTCGGCCAAACCCATCGCCGTGCTGCTCTCGCTGTATCAGCGAGTCCGCTTCGGCGAGCACTCCCCGACTGCGGACGAAATCGCCGCCGCCCGCGACTCGCTCGCCGTGCTGGTGGAGCTCTGGCGGGCCGACTTTCCCGAGCGACGTGCCAAAAGGACGGCGCGGTGATGGCGCGCGTCGCCGTTGGCGCCGCGGCTGCGGTGCTCGCCGCGTTCGGCGTGTGGTTTGTCGGCTTTGACGAGTTCTGGGCGGTTGCCACGGTACTGGCGGTAAGCGCCGTCGGCGCACTGCTCGCCAAGTTCCGACTCGACGACGATGTCCCGTGGGACCCGCCAGGGCGCGAGACGCCGCGCGGTGTCCGCTTGGCGGTCGCACTGATCGAGGGAGCGCTTGCGGCGTGCGACCGCCTTGCCAGTCCGACGGCCGTGCGACGAGCGCGAGCCGTGGTGATCACCGAGCGCGACGACCGGTTGGCCCGCACGACGGTGGTGCGTCGGATGCGCGAACTCCTCACGGCCGAGCTGCACCATCGCGGGCTCGATCCAGCCGACCGCACCGACGACGCTGTGGTCGCGCTGGTCGGCCCCGACGCACTCACGATCCTGCAGCCGAACGACAGCAACCCCGTTACCACTGCCGCCATTGCGAGGTGCCTCGACGCCCTCGAGCGCCTTGCCACCGAGACCCAGGGATCACGATGACTGAGATCGAGTCGACGACCGCTGCACCACTCACCGTTCCCGAAATCACAGCCCTTGTGGCGCGTATCCGCGCCGAGGTGGCGACGGCGGTGGTGGGAATGGAGAACGCGATTGAGTTCGCACTCGCGGCGATCCTTGCTGGCGGCCACACGCTATTCGAAGACGTGCCGGGGCTTGGCAAAACACTCGCGGCCCGCAGCATCGCGTCGGCGATCGGTCTCGACTTTCGCCGGCTGCAGTGCACGCCGGACCTGCTTCCCGCCGACATCACCGGTTCGTTCATCTACGCGCCGGCGACCACCTCTTTCGAATTTCGACCCGGTCCCGTTTTCACGGGCCTCTTTCTCGCCGACGAGATCAACCGGACTGCGCCCAAGACACAGTCGGCGTTGCTCGAGGCAATGGCGGAAGGGCAGGTGACGGTCGAGGGTCAGAGCTTTCAGTTGCCGCGTCCATTCCACGTGATCGCGACGGCGAACCCGATCGAGTACGAGGGCACCTACGCGCTTCCCGAGGCGCAGCTCGACCGGTTCATGGTACGACTCGCCGTCGGGTACCCGGGCCGCGACGGCGAGCAGCAGGTGCTGCTCAACCGCGTGGCACGTAAACGTGAACGTGCGGATGTTGCGGCGATCGTCAATGCGGAGACGCTCGCGCGCATGCAGGCGGGTGTCGAGACCGTGACGGTGGATGCCGACGTCGTGCGGTATTGCGTGGATCTTGCCGAGGCAACGCGCGCACATCCGGCGATCGCGGTGGGCGCCTCGCCGCGCGGTTCACAGGCGCTGCTGCTCATGGCGCGATCGATCGCAGTGATTGCCGGCCGAAACTTTATTCTGCCGGAAGATGTGAAGCGCGTCGCCGTGCCCGTGCTTGCGCATCGTCTTTCGCTGACGACGCAGTCGTGGGCGGCCGGCACCGACTCGGCTCAGGTGGTCGCCGAGATTGTGGAAAGTGTTGCCGGCCCGCTCGTCGCGGGCGCGGCACGCGCGTGAGCGAACACGCGACGGCGGTCGACGTCACGGTCCGCCCCTCGTGGCGACTGACGGCGACGCTCGAGGTGGCGATCGTGCTGGGGCTGGTGATCGCCGCGGTAGGGACACTCACCAGTCGTGTGGACGTGGTGCTGATCGCGTTGCCGCTGCTGGCCTCCGCGGCGATCGCTTTTGATCGGAGACCGCCCGACGGCGCGCCGAGCACTGTGCGCGTGCACGTGACGCGGAGCGTTGACACGGACGGAACGAGCGAGTTCGCCTATCGTGTCGCGATCGATGCACCAACCGGGACTGACCTCGTGCATGTGCGCGTCAACCCGAAGGGTTCGCGCTTCAGTGATCTGATTCTCGCGCCGCGGGATGTTGCCACGGTGACCGGACGCGTCCCCGTCGTGCACTCTGGTCGCCAGCGGGTGGTGGACGTGTCATACCGCTTGGCGGGCGTGGATGGCGGATGGCTTTCGTTACCGGTGCCGAGGGCAGTGGCGGAGCGGGTGGTGGAGCCGGTGATCGCGCCGATCGCGTCGATTCCGCTACCGCACCGGCTCACGGGTCTGACGGGGACGCACGGGTCGGCGAGGCCGGGAGACGGCGGGGAATTTCGCGACCTGCATTTGTATGCATCTGGCGATCGACTGCGACGCATCGACTGGAAAGCAACGGCGCGGCGGTCGCAGGGGTTCGGCGACCTGTATGTGCGCCGGACCGATGCGACCTCGGATGCCACGCTCATGCTCGTGATGGATAGTCGCGAAGACGCCGGCGAGCGCGTCGCGGATTGGTCGGCGGAGTCGATCGGAGCGACCAGCGTCAGTTCCATGGATCTCGCGCGTGAGGCGGCGGCGTCACTCGCGGTCGCGGCGATCGGAACGGGCGACCGCGTCGGTTTGATCGACCTTGCCACGCACGACGGGATGGTCGTGGCAGGAGGAGGGAAGCGACACCTCGACCGGCTCCTTCGCCGCATTGCGATCAGCGGGCCGTCGGGCATTCGGCTCAGTCGCCGGCGGGCGCCCATCGTGCCCGCCGGATCGATCGTGTACCTGCTCTCTACGTTCCTCGACGACGACGCCCCATGGATCGCGCTGCTGTGGCGCGCGGCTGGTCATCGGGTCATTGCCATCGACGTGCTGCCGACGCCGCGTCTTGAAGGCAGTGAGCAGCACACGCAGATCGCCCATCGCCTGCTGATGGCCGAGCGGCGCCGGCGCATCGCGGATGTGCGTGCCAACGGCATTGAGATGTTTCGCTGGCAGGAAGACGCGGAGCAACCGTCGCGCGCCGTCATGCTTCGCACACTCGCCCGCGCCGGACGGCGGCGTCGATGAGCGGCGGCATGAGCGGCAGAATGCAAGGCGGGATGCTGACGACCCGTGCGCGCGCATCGGTTCCCGCGATCGGACGGTGGGTGCCGACGGCAACAGTGCACCTCGCGTTTCTCGTGGTAGCCGCCGTGTTGTGCCTGCTTGTGCTCGCGGCACCCTTCTGGCGTGCCGTCGGGCTGCTGCTCGCCGTCGCCGCGACGGTGTTTCCGAATTGGGTCCCGCGGTGGTGGTTGCTCCTCTTGCTCGGCCTCAGCCAGTATTGGCGCGAGCCGTCGGTCACCGACCTGGTGTTCTACCTGCTGCTCGCGGGCGTGCACCTGCTGCATGTGCTTGGCGGACTCGCACGGCTGTTGCCGTGGCAAGGACGTATGCAGGTGGTCGCGCTCGTGCGGCCACTTCAGCGCTTCGCGGTGGTGCAGGCCGTCGCGCAGAGTGTCGCAGTCGGCGCGCTCCTCGCATTCAGCGGCGGCCGGGGAACGATCCCCGGCCTCTCGATCCTCGCCGCTGCGATGCTCGGGGTCGTGGCCGCCGCGCTCTATCGAGGGCTGCGCCAGGCTGAGCTGCGCAGCTGAAAGGCCGGTATCCGGGAATGGACGCCCGTCATAGTTTCGGTTAACTTATAAGTGAAACTATGGATACCCCTTAGTTTCGTTTCCGCCGCCTCGTGCCGCTCATGCCCGGTCGATTCGAATCGCGAATATGGCAGTCTGACGAGACCCGAAATGCCCCACCGCGGCATCGGCGCGCCTGCCGCTACGAGGTGCACCTCCCAGATCACCTCGGCGATCTGGAGGTCCGGCTCGACGGTGAGTTGGCGGCGCTCGTCTCGGAAGCAGAGCAGGCCCTAATCACGCTGAACAGCGATGGCGGCTCAGCCCTTACCCCTCTCGCACGCCTGCTCCTGCGGAGCGAGTCCATCGCCTCATCCAAAGTCGAGGGCATGCAGCTGGGGGTGCGCGAATTGGCTCGAGCTGAGGCCAAAGCGGAATCGGGTTCGGTTCTAGGGACCACCGCGCTCGAGGTGCTGGCGAACATTGATGCCATGGTGCTGGCCGTCGAGAGCGCCGCCGAGGGTGAGCGCTTCGCGGAAGACGAGATCCGAGCGATTCATCGCCGCTTGCTCGAGCGTTCCGCGCATCGTCATATCGCCGGCGCGTTCCGTCGCACGCAAAACTGGATCGGCGGCAACGACCACACCCCGTGCGGGGCGGATTTTGTTCCTCCTCCACCGGAACTGCTGACACCACTTCTGCATGACCTGTGCGCTGCGATCAACGACGACCGATTGCCGCCGCTCGTGCAGGCAGCGCTCGTGCACGCCCAGTTTGAAACGATCCATCCGTTCGATGACGGCAACGGACGGACCGGACGTGCCCTCGTTCACGTCATTCTGAAGCGACGTGGCATTGCACAACAGTTCGTACCGCCCATCAGCGTGGTGTTCGCCGACGCGAAGGCGCAATACATCGCCGCACTGACACGGTTTCGGGACGCCGGTGATGACGGCGTGGCCGCGTGGATCGAACACTTTGCCGCCGCCACACTTCGTGCGGCACGTCTCGCCCGCTCGTACATTGCGAGCGTGCGCACGCTGCAGGACCAATGGCGCACGATGCTTCGCCAGCCGCCACTCGTTCCGAGATCGGACGCCGCCGCCTGGGCCATCATTGACCTCCTTCCTGCGCAACCGATGCTTTCGGCGCCCGTCGCCACGGCGTTGACGGGCCGCTCCAAGAGCCGCGTGTATGAAGGGATCGAGCAGCTCGTATCGGCCGGCGTGCTCCTCCCGCTTTCGACTGGACAGCGCAACCGCTCGTGGGAGGCAGTGGGGCTTTTCGATCTCATCGACCAGCTCGAGCAAGGAAGACCGTCGGCGCCGGGATGATCATCGGAGCGGAGCACTCTGCGAATCCCCTCGCAGAGGGCCTGAAAATCCGCGCGTCGCTATCCCCCGGTGCGCGGTGTGGGTCCGTTGCGCACGGCAACCGCCTGCCCCGACGCCGTCTTGTCGCTCTTCCCCTTGCACCCTTCCAGCTTGATCTCGGTTTTGCCCATGACGGTGACGCTTTTGTTGTTCGCGTCTTCGCCCATCGCGGTGACGCCATCGTGAGACTGCGCGAGATGCGCCGAGCAGTGCGCCTTGATCTTCATCTTGCCCATCACGTTGACGTTGGTGACGAAGCAGTACCAGCCGTTGGGATTCTTGAGTTCGACGGTGGACCCGCCCATGACATTCACGCCCGGCTTGATGAGCACGAGTTCGGGCGCGCCGGTGGCGACGCTGTCGATCGTGGGATTGCCGATGCCGAATACCTTTACGGAGACGGGCAGCGTGCGGTACTTGGGATTGGTACCGAACGGATGCGTGCCCCAGGCCTTGAGGCAGTTTTCCATGGCCGCGCTGCCTTCTTCCTGGGCCTGCGCGGAGGCGATGGAGCCCAGTGACAGCATCGAGCACAGGGTGAGGCAAAACATCATCAACGTGGAACGTCTCATGGAGTCCTCGACCGAAGCCGGTGGGCGTCGTACGTCGCGTACAACGCAATGATTGCAGAACGATGCGGCGCCGCCGCACGGGTGACAACCGCGTCTGTGGTGCGGACGGTGTCCACATCGCACGTGGATAGCGGTGACGCGAGGCACCCTGGCACTGTTTCCCTCGTGTGCGCCGACCACTCCGCTACCCCGCTCTCGCTGGATTGATAGCGCTGGCTGCCTGCGGTTCGCCCGCGCGCGACGTGCTGACACTTCCCAATGCGCCGACCTCCACCGTGGCCTTGGGAACGGACTTCACGCTCGCGCCGGGCGAATCTGTTTTGATCGATGGGGCCGGGACGTCGCTGACGTTCGTGGGGGTGGCCGCGGACTCACGGTGCCCATCGCTCCCGCAGCTTCGCTGCATCTGGGCCGGGAGCGCCCGCGTCACGCTGCGTGCGACCGGCTCGGCCGGTGAACGCGCCTTTGCGCTCGAGTCCGTCGTTGGCGACGATACGGCGTCGGTCGGCCGGACCATCGTCACGCTCAGAGCCGTCGCGCCGGCCCGGCTGACGCTCGATTCCATCCCGTCGGCCAGCTACCGCTCCACGCTGCAGGTGACACATAAGGAATGAGCGTGCGAACCCCGGGAGAAGGATCGGCGCCTGCAGTTGCGAAGAGTAACTCGCGAACCTACTTGCCGGGCGCTAGGGACCTGTTGGCTCGTGAACACGTATCCAAGGGTTCGCCGACGTGCACAAGCTGTCATTTCCGATTTGCACCAAACACACGTCGATGAGTGCCGACTCGATGTCAACTCGCGGAAACGAAAGCGCTGCTCGCGCGCGAGATTTATGGATCAGCGATCAAGAATAAACGAACGCCAAGCCAAAAGCGCGGGCCTTCGACAGGAGACCGCGCCATGCTCGCGAAGTTCACCCCATGCTCGGCCGCTTGTTGCCCGAACCATGCGGTACATGGACGACGGATCGACCGAGCGATCGAGCGCCAACCTAGCAAGGCTACGACTCGCCCCGCAGCAGTCCACCAGCGACACAACGATGTACCAATTGCGCAGGAGACGGTAAGGCGGCAGTCGTTGCACGCGAAGCCAGCGTGTTAAGTCGCTGGCGGTCGAGAGGCCAACCGCGCGCGCTACCGAAGCTTTTGAGCGACCAAGCTCGATTGCACCGAATACCTGCGCCAGCTCGCCCATTCTCATCTCGACGGCCGCCCACTCACTCATTACGCATCTCTCATCGGAAGCGTTCACAGCAACCCTCGCTTAGACTGGCTCGCTTTTCATGAGGGACGTTTAAATGACGATCACGAAAAAGCAGAACCTTCGAATCACAACTAGTCCGGGCATCTTCTATCAAACCGGCGCACGCTCGCGCCCATGCGAGTACCGCAAGAAAGGAAAAATTCTCGCTTTCCAACGTCACTCGTGAGCACACAAACGCTTCACAAAACCTTGCCGATTCACGTGCGAGGCAATCACGCACTGCTCGTCGTGGCAACTGGAAGCAACAGTCTTCTCTCTACGGTGCTCGACGGGTATTGCGCGACAAATCGCTCCGACGCCAGAAAAGATCGAACGCAGCTGCGAAGCGGCTTCCGGTGCAGAGTTCGCCACCACAGATACCCAACGCAGCTGCGAGTAGATCGACCGGTACCCTACGACAGCTTGAGCCTCCGACCAATATCTCCGGAGCAGTCAATCAGGTAGACCGCGCGCGACCGCGAGTCAATTCGTACCCTGTCCGGATACCATGCGGCGAGCAAGCGAAGTTCCCGGAGGTTGTTCGCGCGGGCAGCCACGATTGCCTTTGCTTCCAACTCCTGATAGATGATGCTGCAGGCATAGTGATTCTGCCCACAAAAGTTCACTTGCTCGTTCTGATGACACGCGTTGAACGCGGCACAGTCATATTTCCCCGATTGACGCATGACGTCGCTCAGAAGAAGCTCCTCCGCACCACGACGCGCACTGACTAGTGCGAGTCGCCGATCAGTAAGTTGGCGGTTTGAGGCCAGCAAGAACGCAATTTGCCCTTTAGAGGGTGACACGCTCGCCATTCCCCCGACGGAGAACTTATGGACAATCAATCCCTCCTGAGAACTCCAATAGTCCGAGCAGTAGGCACAAGCTGGCTCGATCGCTAAGGGCTCTGATGGCGCGGGAGAAGTCAGCGATGTGCCAATGATGAGTGCGGCCGTCCACAGAGGTGCGAGCATAGAGTCCTCCACTTGAATGAGTAGAACTACGGGCGACTAAGAACCAACTTGTACACGTCCAACACTTCTGTTCCGGACGGAGTCTCACGGACGCTCCAGAACAGTGGGCCATCGGCCGAACGCGCCGTCGACACCGACCCGAATTTTCCGCGAACACGGGTGGAGGCGAGCAAACGTCCGTCGATACGAATGGCCTCAAAGATCGTATCGACATATCGATTCCCAGCGGCTCCCAGTGCAGCATCTGCCAGGGCAATCTCGCCTGACTTCGCGAGACGCGGATCAGGAGACCAGTCGCGAGCGCCAAGTCGAATTGCGGTGAACAGTATGCCGCGTAGTGTATCGCTTGCAAACCCGAGTAGTTGTGCAGGCATCGGACGCCGATTGGGTGGCTCAAGAATCACCTCACCGCTAAGCGGCGGAAACCAATCGGCGGATCGCTCGAATACGCGAATAAGCTCCATTCGCTCGTTCCATTCCTCAATTCGATATCGATAGTTCGGCGCCGAAAAAAACCCCGCCTTCGCATGATCAAATGCCCTGTTCAGCATTCGAAATGACTGTCGACCGATGATCGCAGTGTCTGCCGACACGGATCTGACATACGCTCCAGTCGCACTTAGTTGATGAACGGACTTTCCGATGCCGGCCCCACCGAACACGCCATCCACTACCAAGCTCTCTCCGCCAAGAGCGAAAACGTGATTTGTTGAACTTCCCTCCAAGGGAAATGAACGAACGACTCGCATGGTTTTGGGATCGAAGACCGTCACGCGTCGTATTGCACGATCCAAAACCACCACTGAATCACCACGAGTGAAGTACAGTGCGTACGGCTCACGAAACTCGCCTGGTCCGGAGCCCGCACGACCTACGGCAAACTGAAGGCGCCCGTCCGGCGCAAAAACGCCGACTGTCCCACGGGTTCCACCGGCTAGAAACCGACCGGTGGCATCTCGTCCAACGAAGATGTTCGTGCGAAGTGAGAGATCGAAGTTCTCGTCCGTGAGCGACACAACGCGTTCGAGCTCCAGCGTGCAACGACACGCAGGACGGGGCGAGACCGCAATGGTCCGGACACCACGACGCACCGACGGCGATTGCGCAACTGCCTTTTCGCCTGATGTCAGCCAAAGAAAGGTCCAAGCAGCCGCGAGCTTCAGTCCTTGTTCGGCGGCGTTTCGTAGCCTGACGGCTACCGGATCGCATAACTGATAGTCGCTCAATCGACTCTCCCCTTGGGACGAATCTATCCCAAGTGCACCCGGCGTTCGCAGTGAAGTTACGATGGTCGGACATCCGGCAATTCGGGCCCTTTGTCAGCAAGCTTATGCCATCACTCTCCTCTCGCAAGGGCAATTATCTGTCATATGCATGCCAAAGCAGGGAAGCACTGCAGTCCTGCTTGTCGAGCATGAGAACCAGGGCAGAAGATGGATGAGGATGTGGGCGAAACACGGACTCGAGCCGAAGTTTATTGGCGAGTTCCACCAGGTGACGCGAAATTGATCTCTCTTGCTAATCGCTCCAACCGGACTCTTCCATGCGCGCGTCATTACCCTTGTGCTCCCGCCTGCTCGCGATCGTCCGCCGTCGCGCGCGCGATACTGCCGATGGCGTCAGCAGCGTCGTGTTCGCTCTCACCGTGACTGCTGCCAGTGCCTCCGCGCAGAGGCCGGCCAACCCCACACGCCCACTCACCCTCGCCGGCCGTTCGCCGGTGTACGCGCCCAACGGCATCGTCGCGACCAGCCAGCCGTTGGCCTCGGCGGCAGGGTTGGCGGTGCTGCAGCGCGGCGGCAACGCGATCGATGCGGCGGTAACCGCCGCGGCCGTCCTGAGTGTGACCGAGCCGATGATGACGGGTGTGGGCGGCGACATGTTCGCCATCATCTGGCTGGCGAAAGAAAAGAAACTGGTCGCGCTCAATGCGAGTGGACGCGCCGGTTCACTGATGACGCGCGACGAGCTCATCAAACGCGGACGTACCCGCAACATTCCGCGCGGTGTGGAAACCATCACCGTGCCGGGCGCGCTGGCCGGCTGGCAGTTGCTGCTCAAGACGTACGGCACGATGACGCTGGCGTCCACGTTGCAGCCCGCGATTCGCCACGCCGAACAGGGCTTTCCGCTCACGCCGATCATTGCCGACGACTGGGCCGGACAAGCGAACCTGCTCGCGCGCGACTCCGCCGCCAAGGCGACGTTCCTGCCCAACGGCAAAGCACCGCTGCCCGGTGAGTGGTTTCGGAATCCCGATTACGCGCGCACGCTCCGCGAGATTGCGCGCGTGGGACCGTCCACGTTGTACGGTGGGCCGCTTGGGCAGCGCATCGTGGCGCGCGTGAAAGCGCTGGGAGGCTTTCTCACCATCGACGACCTCCGCAATAACAAGCCGACGTGGGTGACACCGATGTCGGTGCCATTCAAGGGCTACCGGTTGTGGGAACTGCCGCCCAACAACCAGGGGATCGCGGCGCTCGAGATGCTGCGTATCCTCGAGCCGTACGATCTCAAGGCGATGGGACACAACTCGGCGCCGTATCTGCATCATCTGATTGAAGCGAAGAAGCTGGCGTACGCCGATCTCACGCGTTTTGTCGGTGATGCCGACCATCTCGACATGCCGGCGGCGCGGATGCTGGAAGATCCGTTCATCACGGAACGCCGCAGTCATCTCGACGCCAAGAAGGCGCAGGCGCGCATGGAGCCGGGTCCGGTTCGCACGTCGAGCGAAACGATATATCTCACCGTCGCAGACAGCGCGGGCAACATGGTGTCGTTCATCAACTCGCTCTACGACGAGTTTGGTTCGGGCATTGTGGTGCCGGGTACCGGCTTTGCGTTGCACGATCGTGGTGCGGGCTTCACGCTCGAACCCGGTCTGCCAAACACCGTGGCGCCCGGCAAACGTCCGTTTCACACGCTGATTCCCGCGTTCGTCACCAAGACCAACGCGAACGGCATCGAAGAACCGTGGATGAGCTACGGCGTGATGGGCGGCGCGATGCAAGCACAGGGGCACGTGCAGGTGCTGCTCAACATGCTCGTGTTTGGCATGGATGTGCAACAGGCCATCGATGTCGCGCGCTTTCGTCACTTGAACGGTTTGCAGGTGGCGCTGGAAGCGCCGATCACCGATCAGGTGCGGGCCGCACTGACGGCGATGGGCCACGACATCACCGACGAACGGCGCACGCAGTTTGGCGGCGCGCAGGCGATCGTGAAACTGCTGCGCGGATATGTGGGTGGTTCAGACCCACGCAAAGACGGTATGGCGGTTGGCTACTGACATGACACCACACACCACGACAGGCATGACCACACGACGCGAAGTCCTCGCTGCCGGTGCAACGGCGGCGGCTGGAATGGTTTTTGGCACATCGGTGCTCGAGGCGGCCTCACCGCTCGACGACGCACAGCCGGCGAGCAGCATGCCGCCCGCCATCCGTGCGCTCAGCTCGATGAAAGGACAGGTGAAGCCGATCTCCGTCGATGAACGCCGTGCGCGCCTGGAGAAAGCGCGTGGACTCATGCGTGCCAACGGGATCGACGCCCTCATGCTCACAGGTGGTACGAGCATGGAGTATTTCACCGGCATCAAGTGGGGACTGAGCGAACGACTGCTGGCCGCCATTATTCCGGTCACGGGCAGTGCGTTTCTCGTCACGCCCAAGTTTGAAGAAGAGCGCGCGATGGAGCAGGCGCATCTCGGGCCGTTGGGCAAAGACGCGGATGTGTACGCGTGGGAAGAACACGAAAGCCCATACGCGTTGATCGCGCAGGGCTTCAAGTCACGCGGGCTCACCACGGCCACCATCGGTGCCGAGGAAACCGTGCGCTTCGTGTTTGCCGACGGCGCCGCGCACATCCCGAATGTGAAAGTGGTGAGCGGCACACCGGTCACCGGTGGCTGCCGCACCATCAAGGATGCACACGAACTGGCGCTGATGCGTTTTGCCAGTCAGGTCACGCTGAAAGCGTACGAGGCGGCGTGGAAATCGCTGAAAGAAGGGATGACGCAGGACGATTTTGCGTCACTCGTGGCGCAAGCGCACACCCGACTGGGTTACAGCGGATCGGCGGGTGTGCAGGTGGGCAAATACTCGGCGTTGCCACATGGCAGCGCCACGCCGCAGGTGGTGCGTGAAGGAAGCATTCTGCTCATCGACGGCGGCTGCAAGGTCGAAGGCTACAGCAGCGACATCTCGCGTACCTTCGTGCTGGGCAAACCCACGCAGCGCATGAAAGATGTGTTCGAGATCGAACATCGCGCGCAAACGGCGGCGCTCAAGGCGGCGCGCCCCGGTGTACCGTGTGAAGCCGTCGATGCGGCGGCGCGCAAGGTGATTGTCGATGCAGGCTTTGGTCCCGACTACAAATACTTCAGTCATCGCGTCGGGCATGGCATGGGCATGGACGGCCATGAGTGGCCGTACCTGGTGAAGGGCAACACACTCCCGCTCAAGCCGGGGATGGTGTTCTCCGATGAACCTGGCATCTACATCCCAGGTGAATTTGGCATCCGTCTTGAAGACGACATGGCGATCACCGAGAACGGCGCGGAACTGTTCACGCCGCAATCGCCGAGTCTTGAACGCCCGTTTGCGCTGTCGTGAAACGCATCATGTCGCGATGGCGCTGGTCATGGCTGATGGCGGGCGTGCTTGCCGGCGCCTGCCGTCATGCGTCCGCTCCAGCAGCGGCTCCAGCGGCTGCACCAGCGGCGCTTACCGCGCGTCTGCAGCAGTTGATGGACTCGGTACGGATCGCACAGAAGTGGCCGGGCGTCTCGGTGGCCGTCGCGTTGGCAGACGGACGCATCGCCGCGGTCGCCAGCGGAATGGCCGACACCACGCGAAAAATTCCGCTCCGCACCACCGACCGGTTGTTACAGGGGAGTGTCGGCAAGACGTATGTGTCTGCGGTGGCGATGCAGTTGGCCGCCGAGGGCACACTCGATCTCGACGCGCCGATTGCCCGCTACCTGGGACGCGAGCCGTGGTTTGATTCGTTGCCCAACGGGCGCGAGGCCACCGTGCGTCAGATCATGCGCCACACGAGCGGGCTGGTGCGCTACGAATTCCAGCCGGATGTGACCGCACGATTGCGCGCCGAGCCGTTCAAAGTGTGGACACCCGTGGAGCGATTGCGTGCACTCTTTGGTGCGAAGCCACCGTTCGCAGCCGGTGCCGGGTGGGAGTACTCCGACACCAACTACATCGTGCTCGGGATGATCATCGAGCGGCTCGCCGGGCACACGTACTACGACGAGGTGCAGCGTCGAGTGCTGACGCCGCTTGGGCTGCGCAACACCATTCCATCAGATCGGCGTCGTCTCGCGGGCGTGGCAAACGGATACGCCGGACCGAAGAACGACCTCGGTGGT
>Ga0138256_10004768_pt1 | contig 14404 bp, 19 predicted proteins | sample KNB2016incub_MG_FD_105486 | JGI IMG/M metagenome (GOLD analysis project Ga0138256, IMG submission 105486) | Active sludge microbial communities from wastewater in Klosterneuburg, Austria - KNB2014incub_MG | ecosystem: Engineered > WWTP > Activated sludge > Unclassified | place: Austria...
GCGCCGCTTTTGGTGTTCACATTCAACAACGTCTTGAAAACCTATTCAATGAAACTAAAAATATCATTCGCCGCAGTGGAATTATTCGAAAGATAGGCCGACACGATTTCCGTCGTCAGGGCGAGCACGTCGTCGCGGCTTGTCTGATCAGTCATGATTACTCTCCTTCTCTCCTGTTTATTTCACGGCGGACAGTAATAAAGGATGATTACAGGTAAAACAAGGGAAAAAGCCCAGTATTCGCAATAAAGGAAACTTTATGTCTTATTTCAGGCCCTGCGCGCCTTCAAATATCCGGTTCGTGCGCTTGGATTCCGTAACATCGGCCCCGCGCAGGTAAACCGGCTCTGCCCCAAGGCTGAACAGCTCGGGCCTTGTGGCCAGCAACTCCGTGATTAACGCCGCATCGATTGCTGCGATTTCAGACTTCTCTCCGCTCAAGCGCTCGACGCCATCACCAACCAGAGCAAATCCATCCGTTTTGATGGCTTCCCCGCTCATGACAGCCGCCGCACTCAACGCATTTCCTTCCGCATCGAATGTCTGGAAATAAAAATCCGCACGCTTGGTATCGAGAACAATAGCAACCGGCTCTGCATTTTCACGCACCGCCTGCAACGCCAGAACCTGCATCGTCGTAATGCCGTAAACCGGAACACCCAACGCCAAACCAATCGCGCGCGCCGCCGACAACCCGATCCGCAATCCCGTGAATGCGCCCGGCCCCGTCGTCACCGCGACCGCTTCTAAATCCGCATAAGCCACGTCAGACTTTTTCAGCACGCGCTCCGCCATCGGCAATAAATGCTCGGCATGGCCCTGCATCATCGCGCTCGACTCGGAAAAAACTTTTCCCCGGTCGTAAATCGCCGCGCTGCAATTATTCAGCGCGGTGTCGAGTGCCAAAATTTTCTGAAAGCCGGTCATTAAATAATTTTTGATGTCTCGTCGAATGTTAAGCGCGGACTGCGCGGGTGAAGTTTTGACTCATCGCCATACCCGATATTGCAGAGAAAATTCGGCACATAATCGTTATCCGCGAAGAATTCCTTCTTGATGCCGTCCGCATCAAACCCCGACATCGGCCCGCAATCGAGGCCCAGCGCCCGCGCCGCAATAATCAGGTAAGCCCCCTGCAAACTCCCGTTCAGGAAAGCCGTGTCCCTGATCTTTTCGGGCTTACTCGTAAACATGGCCTTGCCGTCCTTCATGTGCGGCGCCAGCTTCGGCATCTGCTCATAAAATTTTAAATCATACGCAATAATCGCCGTCACCGGCGCGGTCATCGTCTTCTCTTTATTGCCTTCATCAAGATGCGGCCTCAATCTTTCCTTCGCGTCTTTCGACTTCACAAAAACAAAACGCGCCGGGCAGCAATTCGCGCTCGTCGGCCCGAATTTCAAAAGTTCATATATCTGGTCGATCAGCGCATCCGGAACCTCGCGCTGCTGCCACGCGCGGTGCGTGCGCGCCTCCCGGAAAATGATATCGAGCGCTTGATTTTGAAGATTAAGGGACTTCAATTTTTCGGCGGCCATGCGGTCTGTCCTTTCAGGCATAAGGGCACCATCAATCTAGTCCCGGCCCGCTAAACATCAACCCTTAATTTAAGGGACTTTTGGGGGGCTATTTTTCAGACCCGTTATCTGGTTTAATCCCGGTCTTGCGAAAGACCTGAGCCATGCAGCGTTTCCTGACATTCCTTGCCCTTCTGGCCGCGACCACCGGTGCCGGGAATCCCGCGTCCGCCGCCACCGCCATCCCCGAGGATAAATACTCCGCCGTCGTGCTGGTCTATCATCGCATCGGCGAAGATGCCTATCCCGACAGCAACCTGCGCACCGAACAATTCATGGATCACCTCCAGGAAATCGCCAGCGCCGATTACACCGTTCTTCCCTTAAGCGAAATCATCGACGCCGTGAAAAATCACCGCGAACTACCGCCGCGCGCGCTCGCTATCACATTCGAAAACGCCTACCGCTCGGCACTGGATAACGCGATCCCCGCTTTACTCGAAAAAAACATCCCCTTCACGGTTTTCTATTCCAGCGGCCAGTTAGATGCCAAAACCGCAGAAAACATGAGCTGGCAGGAGCTTAAAAAACTCGCCCAGAACCAGAATGTCAGTATCGGCGTGCTGCCCGCCGCCTATTCCAATCTCGCGCGCGAGCCCGAAGATGAAATCCGCCGTCAGGTGAACAAGGCCCTTCTCCGGTACCGTGAGGAGTTCGGCAGCGAGCCCACATTCTTCTCCTATCCGTTCGGCGAATATTCCCTGCCCTACAAAAAAATCATCGCCGATTCCGGCTTCACCGCCGCCTTCGGCCTGCACTCAGGCACAGTCTATGAAGGTGCCGATTTTTTTGCGCTGCCTCGCTTCACGATGACCGAGCGCTTCGGCGACACCGAACGCTTCCGCCTCGTGGTCAACGCATTGCCCCTGCCCGCCATCGATATCGAGCCGCGCGATCCACAGATCGGCGGCGCCGCACCATCCATCGGCTTCTCGCTGCCGCCATCACTGGAAAATGAAAGCGCCGATTTATCCTGCTTCGTGTCCGGTCGCGGACAGCCTGAGATTGAAAGACTTGGAAACCGTATCGAGCTGCGCCTCGCCGACATTCCGGGCGATGAACGCGTGCGTTTGAATTGCACCATGCCGGGCCCGATGGACACGCAGACCGATGTCGAACAATGGCGTTGGTTGGGAATGGTGTTAGCGGGGCAAAGCGTGCCCGCGCCCGAAAGAACAACTGAAGAAACTAATCCGCCACCTGACGGACCTCAGTAACCTCCGGCACATAATGCCGCAGCATATTTTCAATGCCGGATTTAAGCGTCATGGTCGAGCTCGGGCAGCCCGCGCAGGCGCCCCTTAATCTCAGATAAACCACGCCGTCATCGAAACTGTCGAACACGATATCGCCGCCATCCATCATCACCGCCGGGCGCACGCGCGTCTCGATCAATTCCTTGATCTGGACAACAAGCGGATCATCGTCACCCGCACTCTCATTTGTCTCGGCATTCAGAACAACCGGATGCCCCAGCGAAAAATGCTCCATCAATGCCGCCAAAATCATCGGCTTGAGCATCGACCAGTCCGTATCGCCCGCCTTGCTGACCGAAACGAAATCACGGCCCAGCATCACGTTCTCGACACCTGTAATGCCGAACAGCCGCTGCGCCAGCGGCGAATTGCTAGATTGCTCGCGGCTTTTGAATTCGAAAACCGACGGCGCCACATCCTGCCCTGGCAGGAATTTCAGCGTCGCGGGGTTGGGCGTTGTCTGTGTCTGTATGAACATGGCTATCAGATAGTCCAGTTAAAGGAATAAATCAACTTTCGTCAGCTTTTTCTTCGAGGACGATGTGATCGGGAATAACGGTCAGCGGCACCGGCAGCTTCGAAAGCCCCTTGCCGCAGAAATAGGTCACCAGCGGGCCCGGTCCCCCGCCCTTGGTGCTGCCACCCAGGAACAAATTGGAAATATTCGGGTTTTCCTCAATCGTCTTGATCACCGCGTCCGGCGCCGGGCCATCGCCGATATACAATGTCGGTGTCAAGCCGCTCATGCTCTTGATCTTCTCTGCGATAGTATCCAGCAGCTTCTCCGCTTCACGGCGGCGGTCTTCCTTGATGCGTTCTTCAATATTGCCCCAGTTCACGAAATCGCTGTCGGGAATAATATTCAGCACGCCGATATGCGTATTGTTCGCGCGCGCCGCCTTGCACGCATAGCGCAGGGCATTGCCGAATTCCTCGGTATCGTCCGCGACAATCAGATAAATACGATTTGGCATACCTGTTAGCTCCTATCCACGTCGAACCCTGTTTGAAAACCATCCGGCAAACACCGCCAGCAAAACACACATCACGCCATACACGAACGAATTGCCGTGCGCGAATTGATTAATACGCGCGCTGCCGCCCACCTGCGCGACGCGCACTGTGCTTGTCTTGCTGTCGCGCAGAACGCCGCCTGAAAAATAAAGCGTCTGGATTTCATACTCACCCACCGGCACATTGGCAGGAATGTAAAAATCCGCGCGGAAAAAATTCGGCCCGATGAATTTGATCGCGCCAGGCTCCGCCGGGTAAAGCCCCTGCATTTTTTTGTTCCGCAGCAATGCATCACGAAAGGCAATCCGCTGCTCATCCGTCGTATCCGGCTTGTTGAACCTTAAATTCTCCGGGCCGATGCCATGTTCCATCAGCGTCTCCAAGGGGGCCAGATCTTGAATCGGCCTGCTCAGCGCGTAATTATAATAAGACGGCACCGCCTTGAACGTCTCGAAACTGCGGTTGATCCACGCGCCAATCACGCTTTCCTTGCGCCGCACCGACATCGTCCGCAGCGGACCCTTGACGATGACCGCAATATCGCCCTTGTTTGCGCGCACACCGAACAGACCCAGCGTCGTACCGTTGAAACCCGTCGTGATATCGACATGGTCGCTCACCAGCTCAACCGTCACGTTCTCGGCCCGCGCCGCGCCTGCGCTCATAAAAATCAAAACCGCGATCAGGAGAAATTTTTTCATGACAGCGCCACCGTCGAGAAAATTTCTTCCGGCTGGATAAACAGATTTCCGATCATCTGCAGGCAAACCGCCAGGACGATCAAGGCCAGCGTCACCCTTGCGTAAATCCCTTTAACGTGCCGCGCAAAGGTAATGCCGATCTGCGCGCCCGCTACGCCGCCAATGATCAGAATAATCGCCAGCACCACATCCACCGTCTGGTTCACCAGCGCATGCATGATCGTCGCGAACGCCGTCGTGAAAATCATCTGGAACAAAACCGTCCCCGCCACCAGCAGCGACGGAATACCAAGAATATAAATCATCGCCGGCACCATGATGAATGAACCGCCGACACCAAGAATAGACGCCAGCACCCCGCCGAGAAAACCGATCCCGCCCGGTACCAGCGCGCTGATATAAAGTTTCGAACGCGGGAAACGCATCTTGTACGGCAGCCCCGCGATAAATGAATTCACATTCAGCGTGTTGAATTCCTTACGCATATTTTTCGGCTTCAGCAGGTGCGTGAAACTTTCCGCCAGCATCAGCACACCGATAAAACCCAACAAAATGATATAAAGAATGGAAATCGCGAAATCGATCTGGCCGAGTTTTTCAAGAACGCCGAAGATCAAAATCCCGACAACTGATCCGCCCAATCCCCCCACTAACATCACGCACGCGATTTTGACATCGACATTGCCCTTGTCCCAGTGCCCAAGGACACCGGCGACGCTCGACGCCACGAGCTGCGAGGCCTGCGTCCCCACCGCGATCACGGGCGGGATGCCGGTAAAAATCAGGAACGGCGTCGTCAGGAATCCGCCGCCGATGCCGAAAATACCCGACAGAAAACCCACGAAGGCGCTGACGAGGAATATAGATTCCGCCGGCACGCTCATTTCAGCGATGGGAAGGTAAACCTGCATGAATGCATCCCTGCTCTAGCAGGGATGACATTACTGGATATGTTTAATTGGTGTAAAGGTCGATATCCTTGCGGCCCATGATACGAAGGGGGCCGTCGGTCGTGAAATCACGGTACCAGCCATTGCCATGGATATGATATTCGTTGCGGAAATCCACCGATTTCACGAAGCTCAGGAAAGGCTTGTACCAGTCGACGAACACGCTCGTCTCCGATGCGCATTCCGCGATGTAGGCCTTGTCGTTGTAAACCGTCGCGAACATCAACCCGCGCTTCTGAACCTTCGGCCCTATCGAGGTAATAAAGGAAATATCGGCAAAGCTGGCGAAACCATCACCCAGGCCTGCATTATCCCACACGCCGTTGATCACGGCACCGTCGAATTCACCGACATAAGCGTCCCAGAACTCACGGCTGTAATTCTGTCTCTGGATGGCGGCCGCATTGCGGCGCGGATAAATCACGAAACGGCGGTCCTCGCGCACACGGACGCGGCAGGCGGCATATTGATTGTCACCGGGCGCAAGCACCGTGAAAATATCGTCAGGCTTCTGGTTGCTGGTCTGGCGCCAGGTATCGGCATAGGTGACGGAAAGATTGGTCTCGGCATCGCGCCAGAAGAATATGTCGGCCTTGGCGGGAGAACCCGCCGCGGATGCCAAAACTATTGCCAATGCTAGCGTTTTAAGCGGAAATTTCATGAAAACACACCGTATTACCTGGATTTATTATGACGTACCAAGCCATATAATGCCAGAAAATTGCCTAACAACAGGTTAACGCATCAATACGGTAATTAGTTCGGATTATTTCCAGAATCCCATGCGACCCTGAACTTCGCCCAGAACCTTCTCGCCAATGCCATTGGCCTTTTCATTCCCCGCCTTCAGGTAACGGTCGATTTCACCGGGGTCGGCCATCAGCTCGCTCATGCGCTTGGTAATGGGCGAAAGCTTCTCAACCGCCAGATCCGCCAGCGCGGGCTTGAACACCGAGAACTGCTTCCCGGCAAACTCTTTAATGACATCCTCGCGTGCCCTGTCCGCCAGCGCCGCGTAAATCGTCACAAGGTTCAGCGCCTCGGCACGCCCCTCATAACCGTCCAGCGTTTCGGGCAAAGGATGCGGATCCGTCGTCGCTTTCTTGATTTTCTTGGCAATCGCGTCCGCATCATCCGTGAGGTTGATCCGCGAATAATCGGACTCATCCGACTTGCTCATTTTTTTAGAACCATCGCGCAAACTCATCACACGCGGCGCGGGCCCGGCAATCATCGGCTCCGGCACAATAAACAATTCACCGAAATTGGTATTGAACGTCGACGCAATATCGCGCGCAAGTTCCAGATGCTGCTTCTGGTCTTCGCCGACCGGCACATGCGTGGCCTTGTACAAAAGAATATCCGCCGCCATCAGAACCGGGTACGCGAACAACCCCAGGCCAACACGTTCGGAATTTTTCCCCGCCTTGTCCTTGAACTGCGTCATGCGCTCCAGCTTGCCCATCTGCGCGATGGTCGAAAGCAACCACATCAACTGCGAATGCCCCGGCACAGCCGACTGCACAAAAATATGCGATTTCTTCGGATTGATGCCGCTCGCGATAAACGCCGCCGCGATCTCGCGCGTCGATTTCGCCAGCGCCGCCGGGTCCTGCGGCAGCGTCACGGCATGAAGGTCGGCGACCATATACAGGCACTCCGCGCCCTCATCCTGCAGCCTGATCCAGTTCTTCAGCGCCCCGAGATAATTTCCGAGGTGTAAATTATTGGTCGGCTGCATGCCTGAAAGAATGCGTTTCATTATTTACTCTTTCCTAAAAATCCGCGGACATCCTGCATTTTAAGCGCGCCGGTGGCAAGCACTGAAATCGCGTAAGCCGCGCCGCCTGCCACTACAAAAATTGCCAGCGCGATATCCTTGTGGAACGTGTCGCCCGCCATCCAGCCCGCCAGCGGGATTTTCAGCGCCAATAGCACCAGCGTCATCAAACCTGTCGAAAGCAGAATGCGCGGGAACGCACGGCGGAACCGTTCATCCAGCTTCAGCGCCTCGTTACCGCGCAGCAACCACGCCAGCAGCCCGATCTGCATCCATCCGACAATCCCTGTCGCCAGCGCAATCCCCGCCACACCTATATATTGGATAAGGATCAACGCGAGAACGATGTTCGACGTCGCCACCGCAATTGAAACCTTCACCGGCGTCATCGTATCCTGCTGCGAGAAAAACGCCGTCGAATAAACCTTCACGGCGATATAGGCTGGCAATCCAATCGCATAACCCTGCAACACGAACGCCGTCACGCTCGCATCCGCCATATCAAACTTCCCGCGCACAAACAGCACTTCAATAATAATGTCGGCCAGAATGAGCAACGCCATCGCCGCAGGCAAACCCAAAAACAAAACCGTCTCCAGCGCACGGTTGAACAACCCCTTCGCCTCGTCGGTTCTTCCCGCGCCAATCGCCCGGCTCAGCATCGGCAGCAGCGCCGTGCCGACCGCAATCCCCACAGTGCTCAGCGGCAATTGATTCAAACGATCCGCGTAATAAAGATACGAAATCGAACCCGTCGGCAGGAACGAGCCCATGATCATGTCGGCGAACAGGTTGATCTGCATCACCCCCGCACCGAGAACCCCCGGCCCCATCAGCTGAAACAACCTCTTGATCCGCCCGTCGAATTTCGGACGCGCCAACGGCAATTTAATTTTCTCGCGCCGTATATAAATGTACAGCAGCACAAACTGCAGAACGCCCGCGATCATCACGCCCCACGCAAGCGCATGCGCCGCCGTCTGGAATTTCCACGCCACCAATAAAACACCGATCAAGGCAACGTTGAACAAAATCGGCGCGCCAGCGAACGGCGCAAATCGCCCGTGCGCGGTCAGCACGCCGCCCATCAGCGCCGCAATCGACATCATTAATAAGTAAGGAAACGTAATCCGCGACAACGTCACCGCGAGATCGAAACGCTCCGTCGTCGGGTCGTCGCTAAATCCCGGCGCCAGCAACATGATGACGGCAGGCATCGCAATCATCATCACAATCGTGAACACGAGCAAAATCCAGAACATGATCACCATCGCGTTGCCCGCGAATTCGTCGGCCCTCTCCCGACCCTCTTTCTCCAGCGCCTCGGAATAAAGCGGCACGAAAGAAACGCTGAACGCTCCCTCCGCCGTCACGCGCCTGAAAAAATTCGGCAGCTTCAGCGCCACGAAAAACGCGTCCGCAATCGGCCCCGCACCCAGCACCGCCGCCGTCAGGATATCGCGCACGAAACCGGCCAACCGGCTCACCGCCGTCAACCCGCCCACCGTCGCCATGGCTTTGACTAACTTCATGGCTTCAATATGTAACGGGCAAGCCTGCACAGGTCACGGGGTATTTATTAGTGATGGAATTTGCCGCACCGCTTGCTTTAAGATGACATCCGTACAACCGGAGAATATCTTATGAAAACCTTTCTCGCTCTGATGCTTCTAACCCTCACCTTCACCGCGCCCGCTTATGCAGAAGAAATCCGCAATCTCAACGGCGGCTATCTCAAAAAAAGCTGCACCGTGTTTAACAAGGCCGACGCCAACGAACTCGTCATGAATGGCACCGAGGACGGCTACGACAAGGGCATCGATGCGGGCTTCTGCTCCGGCTTTCTGCTCGCGCTCCTGAATTCGAATTTCGCCCGAAACCAGGCGAACGATCCAAACCGCCAGGCTGATTTCTGCCCGCCGCTGAATCTCCCTGTGCTTGAGGCGTCAAAACTTCTCGTGCGCGAACTTGAAAAATTGTCCAAGGAAGAACGCATCAAAGAACGCGGCCTCGACCTCACGCTGAAAATTTTCGCAACGGCCTATCCCTGCGGAGAAACGAAACCCGCGCAATGACAACCAATCCCGAAAAAGAATGGTTCGGTGAAAAACACGTCACGCCCGATGAAAAAACGGGCCTCGTGCGGGATGTGTTCGACAGCGTCGCTCCCAAATACGATTTGATGAATGACCTCATGTCGGGCGGCCTGCACCGTCTCTGGAAGGATCGCCTCGTGCGCGCCATTCGTCCCCGCCCCGGTCAGAAATTCCTCGACGTTGCCGGCGGCACGGGTGATGTCGCCTTCCGCATTCTTAAAAAAGCACCGGGTGCGGAAGTAACAGTCTGCGACATCAACCCGCACATGCTCGAGGTTGGACGCGACCGCGCGACCGATCGCGGCTGGCTCAATGAATTCGAATGGGTGACAGGCAACGCGGAATCCTTGCCCTTCCCGGATAATTCCTTCGACGTCTACACAATTGCTTTCGGCCTCCGCAACGTCACGCATATCGACAACGCGTTGAAGGAAGCCGCGCGCGTTCTCAAACCTGGCGGACGTTTTTTCTGCATGGAATTCAGCCGCGTTGAATCCGCGCTGCTCTCGAAAGCCTACGACACATGGTCGTTCCACGTCATTCCCCGCATCGGCAAATCCATCACCGGCGACGCGGAAAGCTACCAGTACCTCGTCGAGAGCATCCGCAAATTCCCCAGCCCCCGCAAACTCGTCCGCCGTATGCAGGACGCCGGATTCGCAGGGGTGAAGTACTCCGCCCTGACCGCCGGGGTTGTCGCCATCCATAGCGGCGTAAAGCCTTAATATTAGGCTTTTCTATTTTCTATAACAATTACAGCTCTTTATAAGCCCTTTTAACTCAAGGGCTTTTTTTGATTGACTTTTTAGCCCCCAGAGGCAAATCTAGCCTCATTAGACACACACATTACATAATCATGAGAGGATGCTCTATATGAGTAATTTCACTAAATCGATCGTTTATTCGGGCGTCGTACTCGCCGCCGGTCTCGTCGCTATTTTCGCGATTTACAACAACATGTCCGGCCAGGAACCGATGAACTACATCGAGCCCGCTGCTGGTGAAGAAGCCATCATCGACCCGACGCTGGAAGGTCAGCCTGCCGCTGACGCCGCTGCCGAGCAAGCTTCTGACGCTGCCGCTGCTGCAAGCGATGCGTCTGAAGGCGCCGCTGAAGCTGCTGCTGCTGCCGAACAGGCATCTGACAGCGCAACCGAAGCCGCTTCGAACGCTGAAGCCGCTGCTGAAGAAGCAACCGACGCAGCGAAGCAAGCTGAAAAAGCTTCTGACGAAGCTGCCGAAGCTGACAAAACCGAACCTTCGGCTGGCGAAACAGCTCCTGCTGAACAGCCCGCTGCTCAGTAAGGTTCTGTGATTTAAGTTTAAAAAGCCCCGCTTTTGAAAGGCGGGGCTTTTGCTTTATATAAGTATTGTTGTGTCGTCATTGCGAGCGACCAACGGGAGCGAAGCAATCCATTTTACTGTCTTCCCCGCGCAAGCGGGGATCTGGATTGCTTCGTCGGGCAAAAGCCCTCCTCGCAATGACGGATTAGAAAATGAGCAAAACTTTAGAAAACAAAAACATTCTCCTCGTGATCTCGGGCGGTATTGCCGCCTACAAATCGCTGGAACTCATCCGCCTCATTCGTAAGAGCGGCGGTAATGTCCGCTGCATCCTCACCTCCGGCGGCGCGCAGTTCATTACGCCGCTCTCGGTGTCCTCTCTCTCTGAAAACGAAACCTACACCGATCTTTTCTCGCTCAAGGACGAAACCGAGATGGGCCATATCCGTCTCTCACGCGAGGCCGACCTCATCGTCGTCGCCCCCGCCAGCGCCAACATGATGGCGAAACTTTCAAACGGCATCGCCGACGACCTCGCAAGTACCGCGTTACTTGCCGCAAACAAACAAATCCTCCTCGCGCCCGCGATGAACCACGAAATGTGGAATAACGCCGCGACGCAGGACAATCTCGAAAAACTGAAATCGCGCGGCTTCAAATTCGTCGGCCCCGTCGAGGGCGACATGGCCTGTAATGAATTCGGCATGGGCCGCATGGCCGAGCCCGAGGAAATTCTCCGCTCCATCTTCTCGTTTTTTTTTGAACAGCCCTTGAGCGGCAAAACCGCCATCGTCACCTCCGGCCCGACGCTTGAGCCCATCGATCCCGTGCGCTTCATCGGCAACCGCTCCAGCGGTAAACAGGGCCATGCTATCGCGCAGGCGCTTCTTGAATCCGGCGCATCCGTCACGCTCATCTCCGGCCCCGTAAATGAAAAACCGCCCGCCGGGGTTAAACTCATCGAAATCGAAACCGCGAATGAAATGCTCGCCGCTGTCGAGAAATCCCTGCCCGCCGATATCTTCATTGGCGCAGCCGCCGTTAGCGACTGGTCGCCCGCACCTTCCGCGCAGAAAATAAAAAAACAGCCCGGCAAGCCCGCACCCGCAATAAACCTTCGCGAAAACCCCGACATTCTCAAAACCGTGGCGAACCACAAAAAACGCCCGGCCCTTGTCGTCGGCTTCGCGGCTGAAACCGAAAACCTCCTCGAAAACGCGAAATCCAAGCTGAAATCCAAGAACTGCGACTGGATTATCGCGAATAACGTCTCGGAAAACCTGTTCGGCGGCGATGAGAATCAGGTATATCTGGTTACATCCACATCGACTGACGAATGGAAAAAACAGGGCAAGCGCGCCGTCGCGCAAAAACTTGCCGCAAAAATCGGGGAGCACTTCATCAATGTTCGCAAATTCAAGGAAGCGGCAGAATAATCTGAATATCGGCATGCAGATTCTGCCGCACGCGCAAAATCTTTCCCTTCCCTCTTACGCCACCGAACAATCCGCCGGCATGGATCTCTCCGCCGCCATTGACGGCAGATTAGAGCTCACACCCGGCCAGCGCGCCCTCGTCCCCACCGGCATTGCCATCGCTCTGCCCCCCGGATACGAAGCGCAGATCCGCCCGCGCTCCGGCCTCGCCGCCAAAAACGGCGTCACCGTTCTCAACACGCCCGGCACCATCGACGCCGATTACCGCGGTGAAATCAAAGTCATCCTGATCAATCTCGGGCAGGAAACTTTTACAATCGAACGCGGCATGCGCATCGCGCAGATGATCGTCGCGCGTCACGAACGCGCTACGTGGGATGTCGTCGATTTTCTGGATGAAACCAAACGCGGCGCAGGCGGCTTCGGCTCTACGGGAACCGGTTAATCATACGAGATCAAAATCAATTGCAATGCCTTGGCCGTTTGTATTTTTAAAATGGCAGGACACAACTTGATTAACCATTCCGCTGGCCTTCTTAGCCTGATCCCCCAAACATACCGCAACGCTTCTTATAAGAATTTCTTTGCCGGTGCTCAGATCCCTGCCCACAGATATCGGGTGCGTAAGCCGCACCACATACTGGGACCCACCATACTTGGCATTTAACCTGACTGTTTTACGCGCCATATCTTCCTGGACACCGTCGCCGGCTGCTTCCACAAAAATATCTTTAACTGTGCCTTCAGCGCTTATTTCTTCCGCGCCAACTATTACCCGCATAACAATCCCGTTTTTTCTGTATTAAGGAAATTCGGGTGATAGTAGGTAAAGCAATATGGCAAGTCAAACCTTATTCCGTTTTTCAGGGAACAGGCATCACAAATCATTGATTATATGGGGGAAAAATCCGAATGCAGCTTTATCAGGACGCCACGAAAGCGGGCCGGCCTTCCCGCTGCTCTACAGCCTGCGGCGCTGTCTGCATTTTAAGCTTCGTAGAGAGCGCAATGTCATGACCGCTTGCAAACCGGAAATAACAGGTCACGTTCTGTCCTTCAAGTTTTCTGACTTCTTCCTGCTGGTCCAGCGGCACGACCGCACCTTTGGAAAGAACGGGTATGCCCGACCTCATTTTACCGCCGGGCGTATCTTCAAAAAATATCACTGTGTACCGGGATAAATTCATTTCGGCGTTTGCCGCGACATTTTTACTGATGGTTTTCTCATCGATGCCGCCAAGACGGGCCCGTGAAAACATATCGACAAGCACGCCTTCAGCCGGCCACACCTTGCCGTCTTCCATCCGCGCGTCTACGCGCTGAACTTCATCGCGCTTTTGCCCATTAGGTACGCAGTAAATATATTTCCAGAAACTGTCCCTATTTTTATTTTCTTTGTAACGATGCGCAACGTGACGCCGCTGCTTGTCCATTCAAAACTCCCCATGTTCCAATTTTTTTATAAGAGTATTTTCACAATTTTGGGCAAATCGCGCCGCCCGAGTCAATATTCCGGGCATTTCTACTGGTTAGAATCTTGGGGTTAATTTAATATACATATTTCGACAAGCCTTTTATTACTGACATTAATCACTTAGCGTCTTAAACCAAGCGTATCTGCAGCGCGTCCTGTATTAATTCCCGCTTTTTCAAAGTTTCCTGCATTTGGATCATCCGGATCTGTGAGATCATTTTCATCGGCGCTGATATCGGCAAGGACTGTAACCGGCAACTTTGCCCGCTGCGCTGAATCTGCGGTATCGAAAACACAGTAGCCCTCCATAAAGCCGGCAATATAAATATTATCCTTGGTTTTCAGAAATTCCAGCAGGTATGGATTGCTGAATGCATCCGTCTGGAATGGTCCTTTGCCGATGACAAAATCCTGGGGTGCAGGGGGCATCGCCGGGTCATAGTCGAAACGTGCATGTGCATTAAAAATTTGTTCAAGTTCCCGGTTTGCCATCTCCATCGGGGGCAATGGCTTGAATCCGTGCGCATCATCAGGGGCTGCAAACACCCATAAAATTTCAATGCCTTTGGCGCGCCACTGGTCGATATTATCGCGAATACGTTGAGCTGTTTCCGGGTTCTTGTCGGCCCAGTAATTCTGAAAATCGACAAGCATGAGAATATCGGCCATGGCTATAATTTAACATAATTAAAAACTAGTGTCAAAAATGGGCTTACTTCAATTGACGGCTCGAATCCCTTATGACTAAAGGTAATGAACAGAACAGCATTGAAAATAGCCCCAAAGACTGCCGACGATTTTATCGCCGACGGCCACACGCCGGTCATGGCGCAGTA
>Ga0138256_10004769_pt1 | contig 14404 bp, 10 predicted proteins | sample KNB2016incub_MG_FD_105486 | JGI IMG/M metagenome (GOLD analysis project Ga0138256, IMG submission 105486) | Active sludge microbial communities from wastewater in Klosterneuburg, Austria - KNB2014incub_MG | ecosystem: Engineered > WWTP > Activated sludge > Unclassified | place: Austria...
ACGGTGTCGAGGCAGGGCCTCGCGACCATCGAGGACTTCGTCATCGAGATCGACCGCGTCTCCCGGCAGGTCATCCGGACGTGGGACCTGCGCACGTCGCTGCAGTATGGCCGACGCACGCTCACCAGCGATGGGCACGACTGGATCCACGTCAACGCCGTCGCCTACGACGCGCGCGACAACACCATCATCATCTCCGGCCGGACGCAGGGGGTGGTGAAGCTCGACGAGAACAACCGGGTCGTCTGGATCCTCGGGGCGCACCGCGGCTGGGGAACGGCCGGCGACGGGACCGACCTGCGAACGAAGCTGTTGCAGCCGCTGGACCGGAACGGGGTTCCGATCACCGACCCCGCCCTTCTCGACGGGACGGCCAGCCACCCGGACTTCGAGTGGAGCTGGTACCAGCACGCGCCGCTGGTGATGCCCAGCGGACATGTCCTGATCTTCGACAACGGCGACAACCGGAACTTCGGTGGAGCGCCCGCATACAGTCGCGCGGCGGAGTATGACATCGACGATGTCAATCGCACGGTGCGGCAGGCGTGGACGTACGGCAAGGAGCGCGGCGCCGCGACCTACTCGCGCATCGTGTCCGACGTTGACTACCTCGCCGCGCAGAATCGCGTGATCTTCTCACCAGGTGCCATCAACAGCGCCACCAACACCGGAAAGGTCATCGAGATCGACCGGGCGACCGGACAGGTGATGTTCGAGGCCACGCTGACCCCTCCGCAGACGTTCTTCGGCATCACGCTGCATCGCACGGAGCGGCTCTCGCTGTATCCGTAGTCTCGCCGGCGTCGCTCGATGTGCGGACCGACGGTCGATGGTGGGCGATGCGCGTTCAGCTCGGCTTCGCCCCGTCGGTCGCACGCTCGAATGGCCCCCCGGGGGCCGCGTACACCTCGCGCCCGTTGAACACCGTCAGCAGGCAACGCATCTCCTTCAGCTCCGCCGTCGGCACCGAATAGGGATCGCGGTCCCACACCGCCAGGTCGGCGTACTTTCCGACTTCGATCGAGCCGATCTTGTCCTCCAGGAAGAACTGGTGCGCGGCCCAGATCGTGGCTGCCTTGAGCGCGGTGCGCACGTCCACCGCCTCGTCCCGCCCGAACGGATCGCCGGGCACGCTCCCCAGCAGCGTCTCGCGCGCGACCGCCGCCCAGATTCCGTACCGCGCCGGGAACGGCGTGACATCGAAGTCCGAGCCGTTCGCCCAGCGGACCCCCTTCGCCTCGAAGGTCCTGAACGGGTTGAGCCGGCGATCGCGCAGCGGCCCGAAGTTGCTGGCGTACGTGTCGCCAATCCACCAGTGAAACGCGGCGCTCGGCTCGGGATACCCCGCGTCGAAGTCGCGCTGCAGGCGGGCCATCAGGTCGATGGCCCGATCGCTCGGAATGTTGGCATGGATGATCCCGTGGCGCAGTCCCTTGGTGGGCTGTTCGCGCAGCGCCTCGTCGTAGCTGTCCATCACCCAGTCAATCGCCCGGTCACCGATCGCGTGCACGCTCACGTGCATTCCCGCAGCATGGTAGGCCTTGATCATCGCGCGGGCCGTATCGGGATCCATCGCCGGATAGCCGCGATTCCCGGAGTCCACTCCGGTGAAGTCCTTGTTCCACTCGTCGTGGAGCCACGCCGTACGCGCCCCGCCGGAGCCGTCCATGAACAGCTTCACCCCGCCAGCGATGATGTGGTCGTCGCCGGTGGACTCGTATGGACGCGTTGTGGCCGCACGCTCGGCGATGAGTCGTTGCGCCGCCGCCATGCTCCGTCCACCGGAGAACAGCGCGAAGACTCGCACCGGAATGGCTCCTGCGGCAGCGAGCGCACGATACTGCTCGAAGGTCGCCCCCGAGATCCCGGGATCCTTGATCCCCGTCATCCCCTCGGCGCTGAGGTCGCGGGCCATCGCGCGCATTCCATCCGCCACCTGCTCGGCCGAGAGCGGCGGGATGAGTCGCTCCACGACCCCCTTGGCCGATTCCTTCAGCACTCCAGTGGGTGCGCCGTCGGCGCCTCGATCGTTCGTGCCGTTCGGCGGGTCGGGAGTCGCGCGCGTGATGTTCGCCAGGCGCAACGCGGCGCTGTTGGCCACGCTGTAGTGGCCCGTCGTGTTGGTGAGGAAGACGGGATGATTCGGAGCCGCCGCGTCCAGGTCGGCCGCGGTCGGCAGGCGACGTTCGGCGAATTTTCCCTCATCCCATCCGCGCCCTACGATCCACGAACCAGCCGGTAGCGTCGCCGCGCGCGCCCGCACCGAGTCCACCACGTCCTGGATGCTGCGCACCGCGGGAAAGCCGACGTTGAGGAGGAAGAGTCGCCTCGCGCCGCTCCCGCTGACATGTGCGTGCGCATCGAGCAAGCCGGGGGTGACGGCCCGCCCGCCCAGGTCCACCTCGCGCGTCGTCCCGCCGGCGAGGGCGCGCACGGCATCGTTCGTCCCCACCGCCACGATGCGGTCGCCACGGATGGCCACGGCCTCGGCGACACGATCGCTCGAGTCGACGGTGATGATGCGACCGTTGTGCAGGATGAGGTCCGGCGCGTCTCCTCGTGACGCGGAGGAGCACGCGGCACCCGCGAGGGCGAGCGTGACGGCAGCGGCGAGAATCGGGAAGGAGCGCATGGTGGAGATTATGGCACCTGCAGCGGTCAGTGGGCCAGAGGAAGGATGCCCGTCCAGTCCGCCGAAGCGGGCCAAGCGGAGGGGTGGTCCAGGCCGTGCGCGAGCCGGATCGGGCGACGAGGCGCATCGGGCGACGAGGCGGACACGTCGTCCTGATCGCGTGCGATCAGGACGGAGTGCGCGCCGGGTGAGGGGGCGCGGAGCCAGCGGCGTTCGGGTCGTCGCTTCCGGCGGCAACGGATTCCTCGCGAGGTGACACGAGCAGTTCGCGCGCGGCGAGCAGTGACTCCCTCGATCCGGCGATGGCCAGCACGTCGCCGATCTCGAGCCGGGTCGGACCGGTGGGCCTCACCGATTGCATCGCGGTGCCGTCGCTGCGGAGGATCGCGAGGATCTCGGCCCCGGCGCCACCGCGCAGGTCCAGGTCCTCGAGTGTCCGTCCCACGCCCGGATCGCCGGGATGGAGACGGAGCGAGGCCGGATCGCCAAGCCCGGGCAGGAGCGTCGCCACGTGCCCCATGGTGCGGGCGAGTTCCTGCTCGCTCCCCCGGGTGCGGTCGTGCTGGGTCAGCGCCATGACGATCACCTCGGCCCCGGCCAGCGAGTGATCGTACAGGGCGCGGGCGCTTCGCCACACGACGAGGATCATGACCACGCCTAACGTCGCCAGCGCGCCCCCGGTGATCGCGCCGGGCGCCAGCGGCAGGATGAGCGCCACCAGCGGGAGCGCGCACGTGGCGAGCATGGCCAGGTGCAACGTGGCGACGAATGCGGCGCGCGGCGCGAACGCCCGATCGAGCTTGCCGGCGGCCGGCAGCGGCATCGCACGGCGGGCGAGTGTGCGGGCCACGGTGCGCGTCATGCGCACGGTCCCGGCGGCGAACGGAAGCGACCCCACGAGCGCCAGCGCGACCACCATCCAGCTCCCCGCTGGCGGCCCCCACCCCGTCCACCCTTCGACCAACACGGCCAACCGTCCCATCTCCGCGGCGGCGGCCATGATGAGCACGGCCAGCGCGGCCACGTCGGCGACGATGAGCCACACCGCCCGCCGCAACCCGTGCTCCCGGCCGCCCTGTCCCGAGGTGAGGCGCGCGAACCACGACCCATAGAGCGCCACGTAGGTCTGGAGTGCCGGTGGGAGCCCCCGGTCCACCCGCGCGGCTACCGGCCCCGACGCGCGCACCAGCCAGGGCGTCATGAGTGTGGTCAGCGCACTCACCGTCACCGCCATCGGGTACAGGAACGGACGTGTTGCCTCGTTGGTCGCCCCGACCCCGGCGATAATGAACGAGAACTCGCCGATCTGCGCCATGCTCATCCCGGACTTCACCGAGTCGCGCAGGTTGCGGCCGGTCAGGAAGGCGCCAACCGAGACCGCCACCATCTTCCCCACCATCACCAGCACGGCGAAGGCGAGGATGGGCCCCCACCAGTCGCGCACCACCCGCGGATCGATCGCCATCCCGACCGACACGAAGAAGATCGCGACAAACAGGTCACGCACCGGCACGATCAGCTGCTCGATCTCCTTCCCCAACCCCGACTCCGCCACCAGCGACCCGGCGATGAATGCACCTAACGCGACGGAGTAGCCGAAGCTGAGCGCCAGCAGCGCGGCGGCGAACGAGATCCCGATCGAGGCGACGACCGTCGTCTCGGGGCTCCCCAGCCGGTGCACGGCCCGCACGAAGCGCGGCACCGTGACCCGACCGACGGCGATGAGGACCACGAGGAAGGTCACCAGCCGAAGCCCGGCGACCGCCAGTTCCCGACCGGAGAGCCCCGCGCCCGAGACCAGCGTGGTGAGCAACGTGATGAGGAGGATGGCAATGACATCCTCCACGATCAGGATCCCGAACACCGTGTCGCGCACCACACCGGTCACGCGCTGCTCGGCGAACGTGCGGGTCACGATCGTGGTGCTCGAGATGGCCACCATGGCCCCGGCGACCAGCGACTCCAGCGTGGTCCAGCCGAAGAGCGATCCTGCGGTAAAGCCGAGCGCGAACATCACGCTCGACTCGGCGAGCGCCGCCAGTCCCGACGTGGCCGCGACGCGCATCACCTGCCCCAGCCGGAACTCGAGCCCCAGGGCGTACATGAGGAGGACCACGCCGAGTTCGGAGAACTCCACCACCATGTCCCGATCCACCGCAAGCGGGATCGGCACGTAGGGCCCGACGATCATTCCCGCCAGCACATAGCCGAACACGGCGGGGAGCCGGAGCCGGCGAGACACGACGGTGGTCACCGCCGCGGCGCACAGCACGACCGCGAGGTCGCGGAGGTACAGGTGGGTCTCCATCATGCGGTGGGGTGCGAGGGCCGAGTGAACAGGGGAATAATGGCCCTCGACGCACCGAGGCGAAATGCGCGCGCAACGAGGCGCGCGCAGGCCGCAGGACTACTTGTCCCGCATCTTCACTTCCTTGTAGCCGGCGGGCGGCGCGAACATCGACGGATCGATGCGCCCCGTCTCGATGCGCCCCACCTCGGTCTTCACCGTCATCATCGTCGACTGCTTCGGCGGGCCGGCCGGCTTCTCCTCGTTCTTGTTGGCGTCGTCGGCCATCTTCTTCAAGCCCTTCATCATCCCGCGAAGGCCGCCCTTCTTCTCTTCGGCCTCGGCCGGCGGCGCCGACGACGCCTCATTCAACGCGAGTTGCCGGTCGAAGGCCATGCCGGCGGGGACGAACGACACATACGTCGTGCTCCGCATCGAGACGCCCCCGACCTTCTGCCGCTCCTTCGCCGCGGCCACGAACCCCTCTTTCATCTGCGGGTTGGTGCTGAAGGCGGCATCGAGTGACTTGGCCGTTGCCTGGAACTGCTGGCCGAGCTTCTCGATGTAGACGCGCTCGAATTCCTTCATGGCGCCGGCCTGTGCGGCATCCTTGGACACCCACTCGTCCACCAACATGACCATGCTGCCGGCCTCCTGCGTCTGCTCGCCTTCCGGCGTCACGTTGGCGGTGGTCGTAATCGTCATGAAGATGCGCTCGGCGTCGGTGCCGGCGATCTTGGCCCGCTCGCCAGGACGATCGACCTTCACCTGCCACTTCATGTCCACATCACCCTTCTCACCGGACTTCTTCCCCTCGGCCGCGGCCTGGTTGCTCGCCGCCTTGAGCGAATCGCCCATGCTGCGAATCATCGCCGTCATCTCGGCGAAGGTCATCGTGGTGTAGGTCTTGGCCTTGTTGTCAACGTTGGTGATGCGCTCCGCATCGAGGTCGACGATCGATGCGTCGGTGCCGTTGTCGGTGCGCAGCTTGTGCCCCGAGATGTACGTGGCGCCAGCGATCGGCTCGTTCAACTTCTGGCCGCCGAATCGGGCGGCGATGCTCATGAGCCGGCCAAAACCGCCGAGGAAACGGACGGTCGAGGTCGTGTGGACGGTCACGTCCTGCGCGGCGACGTGGGGCGCGGCGAGCACCGACGCCACCACGACGGCTGAGAAGACAGATCGAGCTATGGTTTGCATACGCACTCCAGGAAGACGACGAGGAAAGACTCTGACGAAGGACGACTGACTCGGCGATCGTGCAAACTTCATGCTGTGACCGCTTCTGGGCAAACTTTCTCTCGGTACGTCGGTGCGCATCGGCCGACGCACGCGCGCGCCTATCGTCACCGCAAGTGTCGACATCACAAGTAGTTGCCGTCACGTGGCGGGTGCGATTCCGAGTCGCTATCGTGTGGAAGCGTTTTTCCGTACCCGAGTGAACACGCGTCACAAGGGGCACCGGTGAATTATCGCCATCCCAAGCACATGCCGTCAGCTACAACGTGAGTGCCATTCCGCCGCGGCGGACCTGCGCCAAGGTGCGCGCATGTGCGACGTGTCTCGCCTCCACGTCTGGATGCCGGCGGTCCCCGTCACCATCATTTGTCCTCCCCTTCTCCGTCGTGCGCTTACATGAAGAGAGTCCGTTCCCCGAAGTACGCTGCGCTGCTCGCGACGCTCGCCGCGCTCGCGACGCTCGCCTCGCTTCCTTCGCGTACCGCTGCCCAGGTCTCCGGCCTGGCCGGCACGCTCGTCGTCACCAACAAGTCACCGTCGACCGCGAGCATCATCGATGTCGGCTCGGGACGACTGCTCGCCACCATTCCAACCGGCAAGGGGCCGCACGAGGTCGTCCTCTCCAGCGACGGAGGCATTGCGGTCGTCACCGACTACTCGGGTGATCCCGGGCGGACGCTCACGGTGATCGACGTTCCTGGGCGTCGCGTGGTTCGCACGATCGAACTCGGCGAGCACCGTCGCCCACACGGGATCGTCTTCCTTCCCGGCGACAGCGTGGTGGCCGTGACCTCGGAGCAAAGTGGCCACGTGGTGCTCGTGCACGTCGGCGACGGCATCGTGCGACGCGCGATTCCCACGACGCAGAAGGGCTCGCACATGGTCGGGGTGACCGCCGATGCGCGTCACGCCTACACGGGCAACATGGGAAGCAACACGGTGTCGGAACTCGACCTGCGGACCGGGGCCTTCGTTCGCACGTGGGACGTTCCCACCACGCCCGAGGCCATCAACGTCACCCCCGATGGCGCCGAGGTCTGGGTCGGCAGCAACGCCACCGGCAAGATCACCGTGGTGCGTCCTGCCAGCGGCACGGTCGTGACCGCGGCGGAGGGGTTCGGCTGGCCCTATCGCGTGCTGTTCACCCCCGACCTACGTACGGTCCTGCTGCCTGACCTCAAGAACGAGGCGCTCCGGTTCATCGATCGTTCCACGCACCGGGAGCTCGGGCGCATCACCTTTCCGGGGGGCGCACCGCAGGGCATCACGATCACCCCGGACGGTCGCTACGCGCTGGAGTCGTTGAGCGGCCAGGCGCGGGTCGCGATCATCGACGTGGCGTCGCGCACCGTCGTCGGCTACCTGGCAGCGGGCGAGACGCCGGACGGGATCGCGTATACCGTCCGGGTCATGCGTTAGGCGCCCTCGGCGCGGTTCTCGCCGGCGCGGGCTACAGCGCCCCCTGCCCGGGTGCGTGCACGCGTCGGTACGAGGTCTCGACCGCCTTCGCGTCTTCTCCGTCCGGCGAGACGTTGTAGGCGGTGATCATGAGGTGGTCATCGTCGAGGAACTCGTACTCGGTCCGCCATCCCCACGCCGGCGCGTCGGGGGCAACATCGTACGTCCCCGACACCCGGAAGCCGCGCGCCGCCGCCTCGCCCTGCGAGAACATGATCGCGTAGTTCATGTGGAAGTCGTCCATCCACGACGACTCGAACCGCTTGGTGACTGCGTTGAACGCGATCGTCTCTTCGCCGCGCCGCTGCTTGCCCTGCATCATCCCACTGTACTCGTGACGCACGAACCGTCCGCCAAGCAGCCGGCGAAACGTCCCCGTGACCGGGGACTCGTCGGCCAGCGTGCCGGGTTCGAACCAGGTGCGAGCGCTACCCTCCCAGGATCCGACGAGGGAGGTGAGGAAAGCGTGCAGCATGGCGGGCGTACCTCAGGGTGGACCGGTCTCGTCTCGCGCAGTGGCGCAGCAGGCTCGACGCGAGCCCGAACTGATTCCTAACGAAATGCCGCTCGATTGCTGGACGCGCAACCAACAACGACTGATATTGGCACCAAAATCGGCACCCTTCGCGTTGTATCGTCCCCGTCGTAAGGAGTTACCGTTGCGCACACCGCTGAACGAAAGCCACGTTCCCTTCGCCCATGCCGCCCTCCGCATCGCGGCGGGCCTGGCGTTCTGCACCCATGGGGCGCAGAAGCTCCTCGGGTGGTTCGGTGGCACCGGACCAAACGGCGGGACGGTCGAGCTCATGAGCCGCTTCGGCGCGGCCGGCGTGATCGAACTGGTGGGCGGCCTGTGCCTCGTCGTGGGCTTCCGCGTGAGGTGGGTGGCATTTCTCGCCTCCGGCGAGATGGCCGTGGCGTACTTCTGGATGCATGCCGCCGGCGCCGGCTCCATCTGGTGGTGGAGCAATCGGGGCGAGCTGGTGATGATCTACTCGTTCGTCTGGCTGCTCTTCGCCGCGTGGGGCGCGGGTCCCTACAGCGTCGATGCCGCACTCGACGAGCGCGGCAAGGCGTAGTCGCAGCTTGAAGGCGCCAGCGGGAGTCCTCGGGGCAGCGGGGGTCAGGGTACGAACGAAAGCCACTGGCGCCCGCTGAGGGGCGCCAGCTGAGGGTCGCCAGCGGCGCGCTACTCGAGGTCCGGCACGTACGCCTCTTCTTCACGCTCCCTCAGGTTGGGATCGCGTTGCAGCATGCGCACGCAGCTGTTCCAGCGCAGGATCGCCTCGTCGTTGCTCGGTGAGCGCAGCGCTTCAGCCTTCTCGTACCAGCGCAGCGCCTTCTCGATCCACGCGAAGGCCATCTCGCCCGAGCGTGGCAGGTGGCGCGTCACGATCGACTTGGCCCATCGCTCGCAGATGATGCCATGGTAGTACGCATTCGCGTACGGATCCTTGAGCGCCGCGGCCGCGCTCTCGGCGCGGGCCAGGTCGCCCGAATGGCTCCCGCCGAACTGGTCCGAGATCGACAGCACGTGGGTGACGAGCGCGTCCACATTGCCGGGGTCCACGGCCAGTACGTCCAGGCAAATGCTCTCGGCGGCGACCGAGTCGTTGAGCAACCGGTACCGATGCGCCTTCTGGAGCGCCGCGGCGATGCCTTCCCGCGAAATCGGCTTGAGATCAGGGATGTCCGGGGTCATTTCTTTCCCCTCAGCAGGCGCACCAGCTTCACGACCGGATCATAGAACTCGTCGACGACCCGCTCCTTCAGCGGGATAATCGCATTGTCGGTGATCGTGATGTGCTCCGGGCAGGCGCTGGTGCAGCACTTGGTGATGTTGCAGTACCCGATCGAGTGGTTGTCCTTGAGATCGCGCAGGCGATCCTCGGTGTCAAGAGGGTGCATCTCGAGTGCGGCAGCGTACACCAGGAAGCGCGGGCCGATGAACTCGTCGTGCTTGTGGTGGTCACGCAGGACGTGGCAGACGTCCTGGCACAGGTAGCACTCGATGCACTTCCGGAACTCCTGCACCCGATCCACGTCGGCTTGTGCCATGCGCCACGTGCCATCGGGGGCATCGGGCGGTCGCGGGGTGAATTTCTTGATCTTCTTCTTCACCTCGTAGTTCCACGACACGTCCGTCACCAGGTCGCGCACGTGGGGAAAGGCGCGCATCGGCTCGATGGTCACCGCCTCGCCCGCCGGGAGCTCGTCCATGCGCGTCATGCACATGAGCTTTGGCCGCCCGTTGATCTCCGCCGAGCACGAGCCGCACTTTCCGGCCTTGCAGTTCCATCGCACCGCAAGGTCGCCGGCCTCCGACGCCTGGATCTGGTGCACGGCGTCGAGTACCACCATCCCCTCGGTGACCTCGGTCGCGTAGTCCGTAAACGCACCCTGTCCCCGTTCGCCGCGCCAGATCTTGAAGGTCGTGCTGGCCATGTCGAGTTCCGCTGGTCGAAGGATCGTCGATCGCGTGCTGCGCTACTGCACGCGCTACTGCCTGCCCTGCCGCTAGCTCTTCTGCTCCTCGATGATCGCCTGCAGGTCGTCGGGCATTGGCGGGATGGGGCGTCGCTCCAGCTGCATGGTGCCATCTGCCCCACGGCGCACGACAATGTTGAACGTCGCGTACGCGGCGTCCTTGTCGGGATAGTCATCGCGGAAATGCCCGCCGCGACTCTCCTTGCGTTCCAGGGCGGCGAGGGTGATCGCCTCGGAGACGGTGAGCAGGTGCCGCAGGTCGAGCGCGGTATGCCAGCCGGGGTTGTACTCCCGGTTGCCGTGCACGCCGGCATGCTGCGCGCGCTCGGAGAGTGCGGCCAGCCGGTCCAGCGCCTGCTGCATCTCTCCCTCTTGCCGCACGATCCCCACCAGGTCCTGCATCATGCGCTGCAGCTCGTGCTGGATCGCGTAGGGCGCCTCGGGGCTCCCGTCACGCTCGAACGGGGCGAGCGCGCTCGCCGCCGCCGCTTCGGCGGCCCCCGCCTCGACGCGCGGCGCCGGTTGCTCTCGGGCAAACTGCGCCGCGTACTCGCCCGCGCGCTTGCCGAAGACGAGCAGGTCGGACAGCGAATTCCCGCCCAGTCGGTTGGCACCGTGCAGTCCTGCGGCGCACTCTCCCGCGGCGAACAGCCCCGGCACGCTGGTCATCTGCGAGTCACCATCCACACGGATTCCGCCCATGATGTAGTGCGTCGTCGGGCCGACTTCCATGGGCGTCGTCGTGATGTCGATGTTCGCCAGCTGCATGAACTGGTGATACATCGACGGCAGCTTCTTCTTGATGTGCTCTGCGGCCTTGGGGAGCCGCTCCTTGATCCACGCGATGTCGAGGTACACACCGCCGTGCGGACTACCGCGCCCCTCGCGCACCTCGCGCTGGATGCAGCGCGCCACGTGGTCGCGCGTGAGCAGCTCGGGCGGCCGGCGCGCCGACTTGTCCCCCTGCGTGTAGCGCCACCCTTCCTCCTCGTTGTCCGCCGTCTGGCTCCGGTAGTTCTCCGGAATGTCGTCGAACATGAAGCGCTTGCCCTCGGAGTTGCGCAGCACACCGCCCTCGCCGCGCACCCCCTCGGTCACGAGGATCCCGCGCACACTGGGCGGCCACACCATGCCTGTGGGGTGAAACTGCACGAACTCCATGTCGATCAGGTCGGCCCCGGCGTGGTACGCCAGCGAGTGACCATCGCCCGTGTACTCCCAGCTGTTGCTGGTGATGTCGAACGCCCGCCCGATGCCGCCCGTCGCCAGCACCACCGCGCCGCTGGAGAACAGGCGGAAGCGACCGCGCTCGCGGTCATACGCCATCGCCCCCACCACCCGCTCACCGTCCTGGAGCAGCTGGATGACCGTCACCTCCATGTGCACGTCGATCCCCTGGTGGATCGCATGGTCCTGGAGGGTCCGGATCATTTCCAGCCCCGTGCGGTCGCCGACGTGGGCGAGGCGCGGGTAGCGGTGGCCGCCGAAGTTGCGCTGCAAGATGCGCCCGTCGGGGGTGCGATCGAAGACCGCCCCCCACGCTTCCAACTCGCGAATGCGATCCGGCGCCTCTTGCGCGTGCAGCTCGGCCATCCGCCAGTTGTTCATGTATTGTCCGCCGCGCATGGTGTCGGCGAAGTGGACCCGCCAGCTGTCGCGGTCGTCCACGTTGCCCATCGCGGCCGCCGCTCCACCCTCGGCCATCACCGTGTGCGCCTTGCCTAACAGCGACTTGCACACCAGCCCCACGCGGACGCCGGTCGCGGCGGCGGCGATCGCGGCCCGCAGTCCCGCCCCACCGGCCCCGATGACCAGGACATCGTGCTCCACACGCTCGAAATCCGCCATCTACAGGATCCTCAGGTCGGTGATCACGCCCAGCGCGCAGAGTCGGATGTAGACGTCGGTCAGTGCCACCGAGAACAGGCTGCACCAGGCCCAGTTCATGTGGCCCCGGTTGCACGCGCTGGAGCAGTCGTAGGCGACCTTGCGCGCGCGCGACCCGGACAGCTTGTCACGAAATCCGCCGATCACGTGCCGCATGGAATGACACCCGATCGTGTAGCCGGACAGCAGGAGCACGTTCGCCACCATCACGATCGTGCCGACCCCGATGCCGAACTGCGTGCCGCCGTTGCCGCTGCTGAACCAGAAGGCCAGCCACGCGTCGTGCCAGAGAAAGACCAGCAGGATGAACGAGAGCAGCAGTCCGTAGCGATGGAAGTTCTGCATCACCAGCGGAAAGGACTTCTCCCCCCAATACGTCTTGCGCGGCTCCCCCACCGCGCACGACGGCGGATCGGCCCAGAACGCCTTGTAGTAGGCGCCGCGATAGTAGTAGCAGGTGAAGCGGAACAGCGCCGGGATCGGCAGGATGATCAGCGCGGGCGAGAACGGGAGCCACCCCGGCCACCACACCGGCTTGGGCCCGAACCAGGCATGCGGCGAGTCGCCCCAGATTTCCGGCGAGTAGAACGGCGACAGGTAGGGCCCGCTGGTGTAGTGCGCGTTGGCGAACGCCGCATACGTGGCGTACACGAGGAAGCTGGTCAGGATCGTGACGACGAAGACGTTCGGCACCCACCACGCATCGCGTCGCAGGGTCTCGCCGAACTTGCGCTGGTCCATGACGGGCAGCGAGCGGTGCATGCAGTGGATCCTGGGCTGGCGGTGAGGTGCGCAGATCCTGCGAACCCGATGACCGGAATCAGGCTCGGGAGATAATGCGCCCGGATTCGGGAATCGGCAACGCGTCGGGGGCCAGGAGGAGCGATTCCCGTCCGGGCGTGCAGCTCGCGGCGCGCAGCCATTCAAACGCTCCGGCCACGGCAGAAGGCCGCCCGGGCCGAGCCGCCGCCCCTGTACGCCCACCCTTCGCTCGCCCGACAGCCGCCCGACAGCCGCCTGACGATCGCCCCCCCGATCCCCACCGATCCCCACCGATCGCCCGGCCCTGCCTAACGCCTCACGTACCGCACGTACTTCACCACCAGCGCCCCAGACGCCGGACGGCGCCAGGGAACCGCCGACCACCGCCCCTCCAGGTCGGTCGGCCACCCGCTGTTCCACACCACGTACAGGTCGCTCCCCGGCGACGTGGTCCAGCGCAGGCGCGCGTTCACCGACAGCCGCTCGCTCTCGTTCTCCCACTGGGCAAACAGCGTCCCGCTCAATCGCGCGCTGGCTGCCACGTCCATGCGCGTGCGCACCGTGTTGGCCGTGAAGCGCGGCCCTCCCGATGGATCGCCCGGCTGCGCCGGAAAGCGGGCCGACACACGCTCAAAGTCGCCCTGAATGAGAACGTGCGGCTGGAGACGCAGGCTCATCGACAGCTCGAGCTCCGTGGACTCTCCGTCGTAGAAGTCGCCGCGACTCAGGTTCATGTCGCCGGCGAGCGCGCGCGCCGGTGACGTCTCGTACGACAGCTCTACGCGCGCCCAATCGTATCGCCTGGCAGCGACGTCCTTCCCCGGAAAGAGCTCAAAGTCCTCGTCAGGCGCGTCGATGTATCGCTGCAGGTTCAGCTCGAACTCGGCGCCGTTCTCGAACTCGGCGCCCAGCGGCCGCACCTCGAACGAGGCGTTGTTCACCCCACGGCGTCCCGACCCCGGAAGCGACTGCACGTAGTTCCATTGCAGCAGGTTCAGCGACAGCCGCCGCACGCCGAGCGCCCGAAGCGGACCACCGAGCGGACCCAGCGCCTGCGGGCGCGGGGTAAGGTTGGCCTGTCCGCTGTACCGCGTGATCCCACCCTGCTGTACGAAGCCGAGCGCCGGGTCGAAGCCCGCCCCCACGCGATCGAAGCGTGCGACGATGTCGGCATTGTCGTTCGGATAGTCGATCATGAGGCGGGCGAAGGTCGGGTCCCCGGGACTATCGCCGCCGTCGACCGCCACGTTGCCAACGAGCACCAGGTTCTGGTCCTTGATGATCCAGGGGAAGTTGAAGTCCACCCCACCCGATGTGCCCCCGCGCGACGTTCCTGCCTCCAGCGCGCCCCCGACGTCCTGATGCGTGAGCATCGCGCCCACGTAGCCTCGCCCCAGCACGTCGCGCTTGACCCGGGCGACGTAGTCGGTGGCGGGAGCATCGCCCCCCGTGCGGGTGGCGAGAAACCCCACCTGTTGCCCTCCCATGCGACCCGTGAGCCGCGCCCCCGCGTACAGGGGAACCGGGCGCCGGTCGAGACCGAGTCCGATGCGCCGGCTGTAGAAGAGCAACGTCTGCTCCCGTCGCCCGAACTCGAAGATCCCCGACCCCTCGGTAAAGAAGGGACGCTGCTCGGGAAAGAAGAGGGGGAA
>Ga0138256_10004770_pt1 | contig 14403 bp, 11 predicted proteins | sample KNB2016incub_MG_FD_105486 | JGI IMG/M metagenome (GOLD analysis project Ga0138256, IMG submission 105486) | Active sludge microbial communities from wastewater in Klosterneuburg, Austria - KNB2014incub_MG | ecosystem: Engineered > WWTP > Activated sludge > Unclassified | place: Austria...
GAAGGCCCTCACGGGAAAAGGATGCTCCGGCAGGCCCACCAGCGTGAGCGTACCGTTCAACTTCACCAATTGCAGGTAGTCGTTCACGTCGTGCTGCGCGGAAACGCAATCCAGGATGAGGTCAAAGCTGCTCTTGTGCCGTTTCATCGCAGCGGCATCGGTGCTCAGCACCACTTCATGCGCGCCGAGGTTCAGGCCGTCCTCCACCTTCTTCGGTGAGGTGGTGAAAAGCACCACGTGCGCGCCGAAGGTCCGCGCGAACTTCACGCCCATGTGGCCCAGGCCCCCCAGGCCGATGATGCCCACCTTCATGCCGGGGCCCGCGTTCCAGTGGCGCAGCGGCGAGTAGGTCGTGATGCCCGCGCACAACAGCGGTGCGGTGGCGGCCAGGTCGAGTCCTGCTGGAACACGCAGCACGTAGTTCTCGTCCACCACGATGCTGCTGCTGTAGCCGCCAAGGGTGTGGCTGTTCAAGTGTTTGTCAGCGCTGTTGTAGGTGTAGGTGGCGCCGTTGGTGCAGTAGTTCTCCAGCCCTTGCTGGCAGCTGGTGCAGGTGCGGCAACTGTCCACCATGCAGCCCACAGCGCTGGTGTCGCCCACCTTGAACTTTGAGACGCTCGCCCCCACGCGGGTGACACGCCCGACGATCTCGTGGCCGGGTACACAGGGATATTTCGCCGGTCCCCATTCACTTCGCGCGGTGTGGATATCGCTGTGGCACACGCCGCAGAAGAGGATCTCCATCTCCACATCGTGAGGGCCGGGCTCGCGCCGTTGAATGGGCGTGAAGATCAGGGGCGCGTTGGCGCTGTGGGCGGCGTAAGCCTTGGCGGGCGTGGTGTTCATGGATGCGCCGTTCGTTGCGGCCTGCCCCTACTTCACCACATACATCACCTCCTTCACCGCCTTCACCACGCGCGGCACATTGGGCAGCGACTCCTCGATGAGGCCCGGTGCGAAGGGCAGCGGCGTGTCGGCCTGGTTCACGCGGAACACCGGCGCATCGAGGTGGTCGAAGGCATCCTTTTGGACGCGGTAGGCCACTTCGCTGCTGATGCTCGCGAACGGCCAGTTCTCGTCCACCACCACCAAGCGGTTGGTCTTCTTCACGCTGCGGATGATGGTGGCGTGGTCCAGCGGGCGGATCGTGCGCAGGTCGATCACCTCGGCGCTGATGCCCTCCTTGGCCAGTTCCTCGGCGGCGCCCAGGGCCACCTTCATCATCTTGTTGAAGGAGACGATCGTCACGTCCTTCCCTTCGCGCTTCACGTCGGCCACGCCGATGGGCAGCAGATACTCGCCATCGGGTATTTCGCCCTTGTCGCCGTACATGCGTTCGCTCTCCATGAAGAGCACGGGGTCGTCGTCGCGGATGGCGGCCTTCAGCAGGCCCTTGGCGTCGTACGGTGTGCTGGGGCTGATGACCTTGAGGCCGGGCACGTTGGCGTACATGGCCTCGAAGCTCTGGCTGTGCGTGGCGGCGAGCTGGCCGGCGCTGCCGTTGCCGCCGCGGAACACGATGGGCACGTGGAACTGGCCGCCGCTCATCTGCAGCATCTTGGCCGCGTGGTTGATGATCTGGTCCGCCGCGAGGATGGCGAAGTTCCAGGTCATGAACTCCACGATGGGCCGCAGGCCGTTCATGGCGGCGCCCACGGCGATGCCCGTGAAGCCCAGCTCGGCGATGGGCGTGTCGATCACCCGCTTCTCCCCGAACTCCGCCAGCATGCCCTTGCTCACCTTGTAGGCGCCATCATACTCGGCCACTTCCTCGCCCATAAGGAACACATTGGGGTCGCGGCGCATCTCTTCGGACATCGCCTCGTTCAGGGCCTCACGCATCTGGATCGTTCGCATGGTGCGGTGATTCGGTATCGGCGGGCGAAAGTAGGCGGCAACCATCGCTCGTTACCTTTCCCCACCCTGAACCCCACGCCTTCGCCAGGCCATGGCGAACAACGCATGAAGACCCGTCTGTTCCTCCTGCCCATCGCTTTGCTGCTGCTGGCGCCCACCCTCGCCCAGGACGCCCTGCGGCCCGGCACCGCCTATTCCCGGACCAGCAAGAGCTTTTCGGGCGATCTGCAACTGGTGGCCAATTCCACCACCGACCTCAACAGCATGCCCGTGCTCTTCATGCTGGAAGGCAACGGGTACAAGGCCGTGCGGCTGGGCGCCGACCTTGAACCCGCCGAGGAACTGGACCTGCACCAGCAGACCTTCGATGGTGTGAAGTGGGACGCGGCGTCGTCCATCGCCGTTGATGGCACCTTGCACATCCTCTTCGTCTCGAACGGGAAAAAAACCGCCGATCATGGTATCGGCCGCCTGGACACCGATGGCGCGCTCGCCATCCGTGACTTCCACCGGGTGGCCACCTTCGAGCAGCTGAACAAGCTGGATGACCGCACCACCTGCCGCAAGACGCTGCCGGACCTGATCCTCTTCGACAACGGCGCCAACTACGACCAGGGCGAGCGTATCACCGCATCGCCCGACGGGCAGCACTATCTGGTGAACCACTACACCGCGCAGGGCAAGGGCCAGAAGAAGTTCTGGTTCGCCTGCCTGGACCGCTCGTTCCAGAAGGAATGGGAAGGGTCCGTCGAACTGCCCTTCGAGGACGCGAACAGCGACATCCACCAGATCGTGCTGGACAACGCGGGCCGTATCCTGATCGTAACGTATGTTTTTTGTGGCGACCCGGCGCGCACCGGCGACAAGCTCTGCCACGAGACGCACCTCACCGTGCTGAAGGACCGGGGCACGCAGCTGAAGGACCTGCTGCTGGACAAGGACTTCGTTTCCACCGCGCGCGTGATGGTGAAGGTCGACGGCCGCACCCTCGTAGCCCTGCGGTACGGCGCCCTCACCGGCATCGCGGGCACGGTGCTCAGCATTGATACCGCCATGGCCAAACTGAAGGCCACGCCCGTGGTGGACCAGCGCGTGCCCGCCATCCGCCGCGCCAAGCTCAGCACCTTCGGCCTGCCCGACGACGGCGGCGGCAAGAAGCCCACCGGCTCGCGCGCCGCGAAGGTGCCCGACGAGGTGATCGAACTGCTGCCCGCGTGGGGCGGCACGCTGCTCATCGAGGGCTTCCGCGACCAGGATATGCAGGTGCCCTTCGGCGACGCCATGGCCATCCGCACGCTGCACGGCGCCATTCGCGCCACCTGGCTGGACAACACGGACAGCGTACGCTGGCAACGCACCGTGGACCGTGCCTTCATGACCACGGCCGGTGAGGCATACGGCAGCGCGGCCTTCCAACTGCTTCCCGAAGGTCTGCTGCTGGCCTTCAACACCACGCCCGGCGGTATCCCGGCCATCAATACCAGCTACGCGGAAGTAACGAAGAGCAAGGAGAAGCCGCCCGTGGAGAAAAGCACGCTGAAGCTGGCCCTGATCCCGGCCGACGGCGGCGAGCCCAAGGAGAAGAGCATCGGATCGCCCGAAGGCGACCTCACCCTGTGCCCCATGACGATGACCCGCTCGCGCGACGGGAGCAAATTGTGGATCAAGGCCTACGACCGGGGCAGCCAGCACCGGTTCTACGAAGTGGCTCCAATGTGGTAGGTCCGAGGTTCTTCGTTGAGCAGGCAGCGGGCGGATGGCAGCAGGCAGCACACCCATCAGGGTGCTTCTCGGCTGCCTGCTGCCCACGGTGGCCGGTTCCATGAGACCGGAATGGTTGTAAGGCCCGCGCTGTTCACAGCCCGGGCGGGGGCATGGGGATGCCACGCGCGCGGAGCGGCATTTTCGCGGCCGTGGAAAAGCAGCGCGCGAACGGCGGGCCGTCCCGTTGGCAACGGCGCGCGCAGGTGCGGCTCACCGGCGCGCTGGCGTGGCTGGGCACCAAGGCGCGCAACACGCGGCTGAAGGAGCTCACCCTGCTCACCCTGCCCTACCAGGTAGCGGCGGTGCTCACCGCACTGATCGCCGTGGGTTATGCGCGGCTTTTCGAATGGATGGAAGGTGTACAGCACTGGATCCTGGGGCAACACCCTGACTGGATCTATGTGAGCGTGCCGGTCAGTTTCCTCACCAGCTGGTTCATTGTCCGCAAGCTGGCACCGCTGGCGGGCGGAAGCGGGATCCCCCAGTTGATGGCGGCCATCGACGTGGCCGATGACAAGGCCGATACCGACCGCAGCTGGAAGTTCCTCAACGTACGCATCATCGGGGTGAAGATCGTGAGCAGCCTGGCCATGGTGGTGGGCGGTGGGGCGGTGGGGCGTGAAGGTCCCACGCTGCAGATCGCTGGCAGCGTGTACCGCGTGGTGCACAAACTGCTGCCCTCCTTCTGGCCACGGGTGAGCCGCCGCGTGATGATGGTGACCGGCGGAGCGGCCGGTCTGAGCGCAGCGTTCAACACACCACTGGGCGGGATCGTCTTCGCGGTAGAGGAACTCACGCGCACGCACCTGGCCAACTTCCGCACCGCGGTGTTCACCAGTGTGATCATCGCCGGCATGACCGCGCAACAGCTCATGGGCACCTATCTCGGCGTGGGAGAAGGACTCCTTTACCCCAAGGTGGACCGCGTGGGCGCGGCCTTCATGTACCAGGTGCTCGTGATCGGCCTGGTGTGCGGTGCTGCCGGTGCGCTCTTCTGCAAGCTCGTGCTGCTGCTCGACCGGATCCGCCGCACCTTGAAGTCGTTGCCCGTGCAGGCCCTGTGGTGTCTGCTCTGTGCAGCGGCTTTCATCGCGTGCTACAAGTCGCTCGGCCCGCACGTGCTCGGCAGCGGCCGGACCATACTGCAATCGTACCTGTTCGACGCCCAGGTCGACCCCTCCTGGCGCGACATCGCCGCACGGCTCCTGGCACCGATCACCTCCTTCAGCGCCGGCGGAGCGGGCGGCATCTTCGGCCCGTCGCTCAGCAGCGGCGCGGTGATCGGCGGTTGGGTCGGCCAACTCTTCAACCCCACGCCCGGCGAACTGCGCCTGTTGATGCTCACCGGCATGGTGGCCTTCCTGACCGGCGTTTCGCGCTCGCCCTTCACCAGCGCCATCCTGGTGCTGGAGATGACCGACCGCCACAGCGTGATCTTCCAGCTGATGTACGCCGCGATGATCGGGAACCTCATCGCCACCATTATCGACCGCAAGCCCTATTACGAGCGCATGAAGGAGCGGATGCTGAAGGCCATCGGCATGGGTGTTACGCCCCGGGAGCCCAGCAGTGAGGGCGGGTCGGCGGGGCTGGGGCTGGGATAGAGTGAACCGCCCGGCGTGGAGATGTCCCGGCCGCACCGCCGAGCACCCCGCACCACGGATCTACCTTCGTCCCGTACTTCGCCGCCGCGCTGAGCGCCATGAAGCAATACCACGACCTCCTCCGCCACATACTTGACCACGGCACACAGAAGCATGACCGCACCGGCACCGGTACGATCAGTTGTTTCGGGTATCAGATGCGCTTCGATCTTTCGGAAGGCTTCCCGCTGGTGACCACCAAGAAGCTGCACGTGAAGAGCATCGTCCACGAGCTGCTGTGGTTCCTCACGGGCGACACCAACATCGCCTACCTGAAGGAGAACGGCGTGCGTATCTGGGACGAGTGGGCGGATAGCGACGGGAACCTCGGCCCGGTGTACGGCCACCAATGGCGCAGCTGGGCCGCGCCGGGCGGCCGCAGCATCGACCAGATCGCCGACCTCATCGCCGCGATCACGAAGACCCCGGACAGCCGCCGCCTGATCGTGAGCGCCTGGAACCCGGCCGACGTGCCCAGCATGGCGCTGCCGCCCTGCCACGCCATGTTCCAGTTCTACGTGGCGGACGGGAAGCTCAGCTGTCAATTGTACCAGCGCAGCGCGGACACATTCCTCGGTGTTCCCTTCAACATCGCCAGCTACGCGCTGCTCACCCTGATGGTCGCGCAGGTGTGCGGCCTGCGGCCCGGCGAGTTCATCCACAGTTTCGGCGACGTGCACCTGTACAACGACCACATCGAGCAGGCCCGGCTGCAGCTGACGCGCGAACCGCGCCCGCTGCCCAAAATGATCCTCGACCCCAACGTAACGGACCTCTTCGCCTTCCGCTACGAGCACTTCACGCTGCAGGAATACGACCCGCACCCGCACATCAAAGCCACCGTGAGCGTATGATCGTCAGTGCCATCGCGGCGGTAGCGGAGAACGGTGTCATCGGCAACAAGGGCGAACTGCCCTGGCATTTGCCGGACGACATGAAGTTCTTCCAGCGCACCACGCTCAATCACCACGTGATCACCGGCCGCAAGAACTACGAGAGCATTCCCGAGAAGTTCCGCCCCCTGCGCGACCGCGTGAACATCGTTGTTACCCGCGGCAAGGACTACGAGGCCCCTGGCGCCACCGTGTGCGGTTCTCTGGAAGAGGCCATCGCCCTGGCCGAGGCCGCCGGGCAGAAAGAGGTCTTCATTATCGGTGGGGGCCAGATCTACCGTGAAGCCCTGGAGAAGGGGCTCGTGCAGCGCCTCTACCTCACCACCGTCCACGGCAGGCCCAAGGGCGACGTGAAGTTCCCCGAGATCGGCAAGGGCTGGAAAGAGGTGTGGGCCGAGCGCCACGAGAAGGACGAGCGGCACGCGTTCGCGTTCACCTTCCGGGTGCTGCAGCGAGCGTGATGCCCGGCGGGGCCCTCGGAAGGGGGAACCCGATCAAACCTCGGCGCCGTTGAACCGTCCCAAAGCCACAACTCCATCATCATGCTGCACCGCAAAGCGCTCCTGCTGCTCGCCTGTTCCGCGCTCGCCATCACCGCCTGCCGCAAGGACAAGGACAACGACCTGGACCTGGACTACACCAGCGCCAGCGACAACGCCAGGGCCGAGGACGTCTTCGCCGATATGCTCACGCAAGTGGACAAGGCCATGGACGACAACGGCCTACGGGATGCGTGCGACCCCGTGGTCACCTTCGACACCACCGCCAACCCGCATACCATGACCGTGGATTTCGGCACGGTGGACTGCACAGCGCAGAACGGCCGTGAGCGCCGGGGCCGCATCCTGGTGAGCTGGACAGGCCGCTACCGCGATGTAGGGACCGTGATCACCATCACACCGGACGACTACTACGTGAACGGCAACCATGTGCAGGGCACCAAGACAGTGACCAACCTCGGACCCAACAGCGACGGGAACCTCCAGTTCAGCGTTGTGGTGAACGGCACGCTCACCGCCGCCGACGGCAGCTGGACCGCGACGCACCACGCCCAGCGCACGCGCACCTGGATCCAAGGGGAGGATACGCCCGGGCTGCTGGACGATGTATACCTGATAACCGGTGGCGGCAACGGCGTCAACCGCAACGGTACGGCCTACACCGTGAGTATCACCAGCGCGCTGCGGGTGGCGATCGGTTGCCCCTTCATCACGCAGGGCACCGTGAGCATCACCCCCGAGGGCAGGCCCGTACGCACGATCGACTACGGCAACGGCTCCTGCGACGGCACCTTCACCGTGAGCGTGAACGGCCATACCTTCACGGTGACGATCGGCTGACCAATAGCCGAGAGGTCCGGTGCTGGGGTGCAAGGGCGTGGCGCTTGCACCCCAGCCCATTTACGCCCTCTACATAAGGTCATCCCTGCAGCCAACCGTTCGTCCCGGCCCTGGCCCCCTGTCACCGCTCGTCACACACGTGCCGCGGTCGGGGGTAGCTTCGTTCCCGTCCAGTTCTCATGGCCTACTTCAGCCGCGTCCCCGTCCGTTACCGCACAGTGCTCATCACGGCAGCGGTGCTCGCCACGCTCTTCCTGGCGCAGGCGTATATGCACCACTACGTGTACAAAGACCTCAAGGACATGGGCGATTTCAGTTGGCAGCGCGAGGCCCCGGTGCCCTACTTGAACTTCCTGTTCTGGGCCCTGCTCTGCCCATTGGTCCATACCATCCACACACGTTGGCCCTTCACCGCGCGCCCGCTTTGGCGCACCCTGGCCATCCACCTCGGTTTCGGCCTGGCGATCGCCGCCCTGCATGAGGTCGTCACCTCGGGCATCTATTACGCCATCCTGCAGTACATCGGCGATTTCGACATACGCGATCCGAAGTACCTGAAATGGGCCCTGCACGCGCTGGTGCCGGCCATCTTCACCCGCACCATGGAATACGGCGTGCTGATGGGGCTGTTGATCGCGCTGGACAACGCCCGGTTGCGGCGCAGCGAGCACGAGCAGTTGCTGCGCCTGCGCAACGAGCTGCACGTGTCCCAGCTGGACGCCTTGAAGAAACAGCTGCGGCCGCACTTCCTTTTCAATACCCTGAACACGGTGAGCGCGCTGATGGACGCGCACCCTGCCGATGCCCGCAAGGTGCTCAGCCGCCTGGGCCGCCTGCTGCGCACCACCCTGGACCGGACCGAGCGCGACAAGGTGCCCCTGGAGCAGGAACTGGACCACATCCGCGACTACCTTGATATCGAGAGCATCCGCTTCCGCGACCGGCTGCGCGTTACCTGGGACGTCCCCACCGCGCTGCTCGGTGCCAACGTGCCCAGCATGGTTCTGCAACCGCTGGTGGAGAACAGCATCAAGCACGGGCCCGACGCCACGAACGACCGGGTGGAGATCACCGTGCGCGGCGAGCGCAGGGGCGACCGCCTCACCCTGCGCGTGGAGGACAACGGCAAGGGCTGCGCCGACACGGACAGGGCCCTCGTCAACGGCGGCATAGGGCTGCGCAACGTGGGCGAACGCATGCGCCTGCTTTACGGCGAAGGCGGCTCGCTCACCATCACATCGCCCGGCGGGCGCGGCTTCATCGCCGCCGTATCGATACCTCTGGAACAGGAAACAGAAGGATGAACCCATGAGACACATCCGCACCATCATCACGGACGACGAGCCCGCAGCGCGCGCACATCTCGCCCGGCTCATCGCCCAGGATCCCGAACTGGAAGTAGTGGCCGAATGCCGCAACGGGCTGGAGGCCGTGGAGGCCGTGCGCAAACACCGCCCCGGCCTGCTCCTGCTGGACGTGCAGATGCCCCAGATGAACGGCCTTGAAGCGATGAGGGGCATCCCCAGGGAACTGATGCCCTTCGTGATCTTCGTCACCGCCTACGACCAGTACGCTATCAAGGCCTTCGAGCTCAGCGCCGTGGACTATCTGCTGAAGCCCTACGACGACGAGCGCCTCTTCGCCGCGCTGGACAAGGCCAAACGCCACATCGCCCTGCACGAGAACGACCGCCTTACCGGCCGGTTCATGGACATCGTGCGCGAGCACATGCACGCCCGCAGCGAGCACATCGAGCTCTTCACCATCCGCGACAAGGGCCGCGAGCACCGCGTGCAGGCGGCCGACATCGTGTACCTGCGCGCCGAGGGCAACTACCTGTGGCTGCAGCTGAAGGACCGCCACTTCCTCCACCGCCTCACGATGAACGCCGTGGAGAGCGAACTGGACCCCGCGCGCTTCCTGCGCATCCACCGCTCTTATATCGTGAACATGGCCCACGTGCGCAGCAGCCGCTACAGCGGCAACAACGAGTTCATCTTCACCATGGCCAACGGCGAGCGCATCGTGAGCGGCCGCAGCTACAAGGAACCCATCGCCCGCGCCCTCCAGGAACAGACCGCCTGAACCCAACCATACGATGAAACGCACATCATTCCGGACACCGCTCCCGGTGCGACGCCTTCCCCTCCTCCTTCTCGCCGGCGCCATGGCCTGCGCCTACCCCGTGCGCATCAGGGCGCAGTACTCCCAGCTCGACCTGCCGCGCGAAAGCCAGAGCGCCACGGTGGTCCAGCGCATCGGCACCACGGACATCAGCGTGGCCTACAGCAGGCCCGGCGTGAAGGACCGCACCATCTGGGGCGAAGTGGTGCCCTATGGGGAGGTGTGGCGCATGGGCGCGAACGAGAACACCGTGCTCACCACCCCGAACGCCATCACCGTGGAAGGCCAGACCCTGCCCGCCGGTTCCTACGGCCTGCACGCCATCCCCACGCGCGACAAGTGGACCATCATCCTGAGCAAAGACCACACGGCATGGGGGTCGTTCTTCTACAAGCCGGAGAACGACGCCTTGCGCGCGGACGTGACACCGCGCCCGGGCCCCATGACCGAACTGGTGACCTTCGAGTTCGCCGATGTGACCGCGGACGGAACCACCCTGCTTCTCCGCTGGGAAAAGCTGGAAGTGCCCGTCCGCATCGGCGTTGACGTGCACGGTATCGTACTGACCGGCCTGGACGCCCAACTGCGCGGCCTCGGGGCGTTCGGCTGGGAAGCGTGGTACGAGGCGGCGCATTACTGCCACGCCGAAGGGATCGCTCCCGAGCGGGCGATGCCATGGGTGGACCGCAGCATCGCGCGGCAGCCCAACTTCGAGAACCAGACCCTGAAGGCCACCATGCTGGAGGAACAGGGCCGAACCGCCGAAGCCACCACCCTGCGCAAAGCCATGATCGACGGCGCCACCAACGGCCAGTTGAACACGTACGCGTACCAGCTCGCTCAGCAGGGCGAATTGGACGAGGCCGTGCGGATGTTCGAACTGAACGTTAAGCGCCATCCCGAAGACCCGAACGCGCACGACAGCCTTGGCGAAGGCTACCTGATGGCTGGGAAGAAGGACGCCGCGATCAAGGCCTTCAAGAAGAGCCTCTCCATGGACCCGCCGCCCGGCGTGAAGGCCAACTCCATCAAGTGCCTGAAGAAGCTGGGCGTGGACACCAGCCTCTGGGAGGCGGACAAGGGCTGAGTGGTACAAGCCACTTCCATCGGTGCCGTAACACCCTTTCCGTTCCGTTCCCGGGTGGCCTCCTGACAAAAGAGTTGTTAAAGTCCAGCATGTCGCGGACGTATCATTCCAAGTTCGCGGCCGCATCCGCATCATGCATCTTGATATTCCCTCCTGGGCTAAGCGGACCGTGCTGACCTGCATGGTCATACTCGGGGTGCAATTCTGCTGTGAATCGGGGTTGCAGGCTTCAGTGCTGAGTTCACAGCAGGTTGATATGATCAGTCTCGGCATGGAGGATCCGGAGGATAAGCCGGGCATTCACGCCGATCTCCATCCGCCCCTGCTGGCTGCACTTATGCTGTTGGTGCCCAGCTGGGCCGGGGCCCTTGCCGGTGAGTGCCAGGGTTCTGAAGTACCGGTATTGCCAGCGTTCCTGCCGGTGGCCGGGCTCCATCCTTCCGCTCCTTAGGGATCCTTCGCGCCCGGTGGTACACCGGGCGGTGGCCGGCGCATGCGCCGCCACCATGGGTGCGTTGCCGCACCTGTCCTCCAACCTTTTTCACCCCGGACACGGGCCCTTGGGGCCCTTGCTCAACCCGGAATCCGCAAGTCCCCGTCCGCTCAACATGTCCAAGATCGTTCACCCAAAAGACCGGATCGCAGGCCGCCCGCAAAGCCGCCCGACCCACGCGCACGGCGCATATCCTGTGGCAGGCGTGGTCCTGATCTGCGCGCTGCTGGCCAGCTGCGGCTCCTACGACAGTGCCGAGCACGAAGAACACACGCACGGCCGCTATCCCGCGACCACCGCGTTGCTCACCGATACGGTAGTCGCTCGAGACTACGTGTGCCAGATCCACTCCGTGCAGCACATCGAAGTGCGTGCGCTGGAGAAGGGCTACCTGCAGGACATGCTGGTGGATGAAGGCCAGCACGTGAAGGAAGGCCAGCTCATGTTCCGCATACGCCCCGTGTTGTACCAGGCCGAAGTGCAGAAGGCCCGGGCCGAGGCCGAGTTCGCGGAGATCGAGTACCTGAACACCAGATCCCTGGCCGATAGCAACGTGGTATCGCCGAATGAACTGGCGCTCGCCAAGGCCCGCTTCAACAAGGCCAAGGCCGAACTCGCCGCCGCGCAGGCGCATCTGGGTTTCACCGAGATCAACGCCCCATTCGATGGCATCGTGGGCCGCTTCCATGTGCGGAAGGGCAGCTTGCTCGATGAAGGAGAATTGCTGACCGAACTCTCCGACAACCGCACCATGTGGGTCTACTTCAACGTACCCGAGGCCGAGTACCTCGACTACAAGAAGCGTTCGTTGGCGGGCACCGGAACCAAGTTGAAGTTGAAGATGGCCAACGGCCAGGTCTTCGACCAACAAGGAGAGATCACCGCGATCGAATCCGACTTCAACAACACCACGGGGAACATCGCTTTCCGCGCGACCTTCCCCAATCCACAAGGCTTGTTGCGCCACGGCGAGACCGGCAGCATCCTGATGGATTCCGAATTGAAGGGCGTGCTGCTGATCCCGCAGAAGGCCACCTTCGAGGTGCTCGATCACCGCTACGTCTTCGTGATCGACAAGAATGATACGCTGCGCCAGACGCGCATCGAGACCGGCTCCGAGCTCCAGCACATTTTCGCGGTGACCAAAGGGCTCACCAAGGATGATCGCTTCCTGCTCGAAGGGCTGCGCAAGGTGAAGGATGGGGAGAAGGTCGAGTACGACCTCGCTTCCCCGGATTCGGTGATGAAGCACCTGGACCTGTACGCCGCGTGATCCCGGCTTAACACCTGCAGCCATGTTCAGGAATTTCATCCAACGGCCCGTCCTGGCCATTGTCATCTCCGTGCTCATCGTGTTCATGGGCATGCTCGCGATCAAGCAGCTGCCCACGGCGCAGTTCCCCGAGATCGCGCCCACCACGGTGAACGTGTTCATCGACTTCCCCGGCTCCAGCGCCGACGTGCTCACCAAGTCCACCATCATCCAACTGGAAACGGCGATCAACGGCGTACAGGGCATGCGCTACATCGCGAGCGACGCCACCAGCGCCGGCGAAGGAACGATCCGGATCATCTTCGAGCCGGGCACCGACCCCAACCAGGCCGTGGTGCGCGTGAAGACGCGGGTGGACCAGGTGATGCCCAACCTGCCGCCGCTCGTGCAGCGCGAAGGCGTGATCATCACGCCGGTGCAGCCGAGCATGCTGATGTACATCAACCTGTACGGCGACGGCAAGGACGCCGACCAGCTCTTCCTCTACAACTACGCCTACACGCAGATCATTCCCGAGATCCAGCGGATCCCCGGCGTGGCGCAGGCACAGATCCTCGGCAGCCGCATCTACGCCATGCGCGTGTGGATGAAGCCGGACCGCATGCGCGCCTACAACATCTCCGCCGAGGAGGTGATGAAGGCGATGGAGGAACAGAGCCTGATCGCGAGACCCGGCCGTTTGGGCCAGAGTTCCGGCATCGATGCGCAGGCACTCGAATACGTGATCACCTACCAGGGCCAGTACAACACGCCGGAGCAGTACAAAGGCATCATCATCCGCGCCAATGAAGAAGGTGAGATGGTGAAGCTCGGTGATGTGGCCGACGTGGAACTGGGTAGCGCCTTCTTCGACATCTATTCGAGCCTGGATGGCAAACCCTCCGCGTCGATCGTGCTGAAGCAGACGCTCGGGAGCAACGCCAGCGACGTGATCGCGCAGGTGAAGGAGAAGCTCAACGAACTCCATGGTTCCATGCCGCCGAGCATCGACTACAAGGTGAGCTATGACGTGAGCACCTTCCTCGATGCTTCGATGGAGCAGGTGCTGCACACGTTGCGCGATGCCTTCATCCTGGTAGCGCTCGTGGTGTTCATCTTCCTCGGCAACTGGCGCTTCACGCTGATCCCGATCCTGGCCGTTCCGGTATCACTGATCGGGGCCTTCTTCGTGATGCAGCTGTTCGGCTTGTCCATCAACCTGATCACGCTGTTCGCGCTGGTGCTGGCCATCGGTATCGTGGTGGACAACGCCATCGTGGTGGTGGAGGCCGTGGAGGCCAAGATGGTGGAGAAGCACATGGCGCCGTATGCCGCCGTGAAGGAGGTGATGGGCGAGATCGGTGGCGCCATCATCGCCATCACGCTGGTGATGGTCTCGGTGTTCGTGCCCATCGCGTTCATGACCGGTCCCGTCGGTGCGTTCTATCGGCAGTTCTCCATCACCATGGCGGGATCGATCATCATCTCCGCCGTGGTGGCGCTCACGCTCACACCGGTGCTCTGCGCCATGCTGCTGAAACCGCATACCGCGCACAAGAAGAAGACGCCGATCGACCGCTTCATCGACTGGTTCAACAAAGGCTTCGAGCGCATCACCGGCCGCTACGTGGCCATCCTGAACAAGACCACCGCTCGGCGCATTGTCACCTTCGGTTCGCTCATCGGCTTCTGCGCGGCCATCTGGCTCACGAGCAAAACACTTCCGGCCGGTTTCATTCCCAGTGAGGACCAGGGCACCATCTATGCGATCGTGCAGACACCGCCAGGCTCCACGTTGGAGACCACCAATGAGGTAGCGCAGAAGCTCCAGAAGATCTGCGAGGAGATCCCTGAAGTGGAGTCCGTGTCGTCACTGGCCGGTTACGAGATCATGACGGAAGGACGCGGGTCGAACGCCGGGACTTGTCTCATCGACCTGAAGCCCTGGCA
>Ga0138256_10004773_pt1 | contig 14398 bp, 10 predicted proteins | sample KNB2016incub_MG_FD_105486 | JGI IMG/M metagenome (GOLD analysis project Ga0138256, IMG submission 105486) | Active sludge microbial communities from wastewater in Klosterneuburg, Austria - KNB2014incub_MG | ecosystem: Engineered > WWTP > Activated sludge > Unclassified | place: Austria...
ATGTCATGCAGCGCAAACAGCACGTCGAGTGCGGTTCCCACTGCCGGATTGTCGTCGATCACCAATACGGTGCGCATGGTTCGGTTCTGTCGTGGGCATCGACGCATGCTGCTTGGATGCAGCCGGTCGCCAAAAGGTTGCAGGAAGTGTACGGGAGTCGAAGGCAGAATTGCTGCCGAACTGCACCGTCATCCTGCCCTGCCTCGGATGACCATATCGAGCCGCCGTCCGCGCGCTCTGCGCACAGCGGCATGATCGCCTTCTGTCTCAATCTCTGAGACGGACGACAGATACGTTCGCCAGCACGCATCCACAGGGGGAATGCTGGTGCAACGTCGTCGTTTCCTTATCCGTCTGTCCCAGGCACTGGCCGCCTTCGGCGCGCTTCCGGCTGCAGCAATCGCCAGATCGCGCGTGGACAAGGCCCAGAAAATCCACTTGCAGGATTGCCGCATCGCCGGCAGCCATTACTACGACTGCGCAGAGATTCTGCCGAACCTTCGGCCCGGCGATGAGCTGCAATTTCTCCGCCAACCCGGCAACCCGCACGACGAACGCGCCATCGAAATAGTCTGGCGCGACCGCAAACTCGGCTACCTGCCACGCATGGACAACGCTGCCGCTGCGTCCCTGCTTGATCGCACGCACGACCTTCGCGGCGAAATTCTTGCCATTGACAATCCGGAGGAAGAGTGGGAACCGATCAGCTTGCGCGTGTGGATTCACGTCTGCCAAGGCGATGCACGGTGAGCATCACAACACCAAGGCTTGGCGCTTCTGTCAGGTTGCTGCCTGTCAAGCAGCGTCATGTCCAATTCGTTGGCCCCTGCACTGAGCTTCGCATCGAAACAGGCGAACCCGAGGATCACCGCATTCCGTCACGCGTTGCAGCAGCTCGTCATCGGCGCTGATTCGCGTAGTCGCCAGCCAGTTTGTCCGCGAGCAAATAAAGGAGGGCAGAAGGGATGGCACGGAAAATGACAGCCCAATATCAGTCATCTAAAAACTGCCAGCGTGCTGCAATGAGGTCGTACCAACCAGCACGGTTGACACTTCATCCAGAAAAGATTGCACAGACCGGCGCTTTCCTTAAACTGATTTCTACTAACATTAACGTGTATATCTGGCATGAACAACGTACCGTCCACAATAAGACAAATCACTTGACGCACCACGATGTAAGGGCGATCCGTAGAGCCCGCGACCATATATTTGCCACGAAGCGTCACCCGAGGGTGGACAAAGATGTCCCGACGATACGACTTGAATACCCTGCGCCAACTACTGCAGGACAGTGAAGCCGAATCACTCCGACCTAATCTCAACGGAACGGAAGACGATGACCTTTAAATCGCTGTTCAAGTCTGCAATGGGGAACAGTCAACCCTACCCTTATCAAGGTCGGCTCGCTTCGGAGCCTTGGCCAGACGCTCTGGATGTACCAACCGGCCTTGGTAAAACGGCCGCAATCGACATGTCATGGCTCTACAAGCGTGGCTGGCGACAAGGTGGTCGACTCGGCGACGTGGACGCAGACACCCCGCGTCGTCTTGTCTGGTGTCTACCCATGCGCGTACTGGTGGAACAGACCGAAGAGAACATTCGCCGCATGCTTTCGGAGCTCGGCATTCTGGGTGAAGCCGGTGATGGCAAGGTATCCGTGCATGTGCTGATGGGCGGCGCGGACAATCTGAAGACCTGGGCCGAGTTTCCGGAAGAGGACATGATCCTGATCGGCACCCAGGACATGTTGCTGTCGCGCGCATTGATGCGTGGCTACGGCATGAGCCGCTATCAGTGGCCGATCCATTACTCCCTGCTGCACAACGATTGCCTGTGGGTGTTTGACGAGGTGCAGTTGATGGGGGCGGGACTGGCGACATCGACGCAACTCGAAGCTTTCCGCCGCAGTTTCCCGCTGGCGCGCAACAGTCGTTCGTTATGGGTTTCCGCCACATTGAATCGTGATTGGCTAGGCACGATCGATTTCAAACCACATCTGGATTCGCTCAACATTCTCTGCATCGGCGACGAGGATCGCGAGCGAGCCGGCGATCGACTGACCGCCGCCAAGAGCGTCGAAAAGCTACCGTTTAGCCTGGGCAAGGACGCCGGCAACAATAAAGGGCTGGAAGCCCACCTCCAAACCATGAGCGAAGCGATTCTCAAGGCGCACGATACCAGCAGCCAGACGCTCGTCATCGTCAACCGCGTCGATCGTGCGCAGGCTGTATTTCGGCTGCTGCGCAAGGCACGCCCTGACAAGGCGGATCTTCTGATCCATGCCCGCTTCCGTGCCGCCGAGCGCGCTACGCAAACCCGACGCCTGCGCAACGAAGCATCCATCGACCGCATCATCGTCGCCACCCAAGCCATCGAAGCTGGCGTGGATATTTCCTCGAAAGTTCTGGTAACGGAGCTGGCACCGTGGTCATCTCTGGTGCAACGCTTCGGCCGTTGCAATCGCTACGGCGAACACAACACCCACGGTGCGCGCATCCTGTGGCTGGACATTGAGGACGACAAGGATTCGTCGCGCCCATACGCCGCCGATGAGTTGGCCATCGCACGCGCCAAACTGATCGACTTGTCCAGTGCCAGCCCGCAAGACCTGCCGCCGGTTGACGAGGCGCGCCCGCTCACCGCCGTATTGCGTCGCAAGGATTTGCTCGACCTGTTCAACACCGACCCGGACCTGTCCGGCTTCGACGTGGACGTTTCCGACTACATCCGCGACAGCGATCGCCCCGGCCTGCAGGTGTTCTGGCGGGAGTTCGACGACCCCAATCAAGGTACGTCGCAACCACAGCCAGATCGAACCGAACTGTGCCCGATCTCCATCGGGCAAGCCAACGACATTCACAAGCGCGGCGCGTGGCGCTGGGACACGCTGGATGACAAGTGGGTCAAGCTCGATCACAACCCGCGCCCCGGCATGACCTTGCTGCTGAAGGCCGCCGACGGCGGCTACGACGAGCACATTGGCTTCGATGCCGGTCTGAAAAAGCCGCCGGTACACGTCCTCGCGATTGAAAGTCCACGCGACGAAAACGCTTTCGGTGAAGACTGGCGCTCCCACCAAAACCGGCCGATAGGCCTGGCCGATCACCTGAGTCACGTAGCAGGTCAAGCCAAGCACCTGTGTGAGGCTGTGGGTGAAGTTGCACATGCCGCTTCGGTTATCCGCGCAGGCCGCTGGCATGACCTTGGCAAAACCCATGAGGTCTTTGACGCCACCATGCACGCCTGCGACAAGGCACCCGCCGGATTTTTGGCCAAGTCGCCCTGTCGCGGTCACCACAGCCGTCGCTTCTTCCGCCACGAACTGGCCTCGATGCTGGCGTGGCTGGCCCAGCACGACGGCGAACCCGATGCCGACCTCATCGCCTATCTGATCGCCGCCCACCATGGCAAGGTGCGCATGAGCCTGCGCGCCATGCCTACCGAGGACGCGCATTCGGGCATCAAGCGCTATGCACGTGGCATATGGGAGGGAGATGTGCTTCCGGCACTCGACTTCGACGGCGAGCACAGCGCCGAAACCACCTTGAAGCTCGCCTTGATGGAATTGGGTGACGGCGAGCAAGGCCCCTCATGGATGTCACGGACCTTGAAACTGCTCGAACAACACGGCCCGTTCCAACTCGCCTGGCTCGAGACTCTGGTACGCCTGGCTGACTGGCGTGCATCCGCCGCCGAGCAGCGCACGAAGGACGGAGACCCGGCATGAACGAAATCATCCTCGCTGGCTGCACACCGACGCCGCTGGCCAACTACCTGAAAGCGCTTGGCGTACTCCGTCTATTGGCCGAGCAAGATGCGGGGTTTTCCTGCAAAGGACTCTGGCGTGATGGCACCTTTGTGCTCCAGTCCCCGCAGTTCACCGGTCAGATTGATCATGACCGCAATCTGCTTGGCCAGTTCTTCCTCGACAAGTATCAGCCGAGCGCGTTAGTGACGCCATGGAATGGTCGCGGCGGCTTTCTGGAAGGCGACGACGACGGTGAAGAATCATCCAGAGCTGGCGCGCAAATGGTGAAGCTGTTCACATCAGATGCCACGACAGAGCGCTTCATGAATCTGTCAAACGCACTCAGAGCCATTGCAAGCATTGAAAGCGTAGGAGCGCTGAATTCTTCACGATCCAAGCTCAAGCAGCTGAAGACCAACGAAAAAGCGAAGGGCAAAAAGAGCCTCACGGACAGGGAAAAGGAAGAGATCACCCAGCAAGAAAGGTTGGTCAAAGAAACAAAGTCATCACTACTTCAGGAACTTAGAAATAATCTTCCAGATGAAGTCCTGGACTGGTTCGACACCTGCCTTGCTCTTACCAAGGACTCAAATGACCCGCAGTCAATAAAGTCCGTTCCGCCCCCCCTGCTTGGCGCTGGCGGACTTGATGGCAGCATGGATTTTGGCGTCAACTATCTGAAGCGCATAAACGATATTTTCGACCCACAAACAGGCGCGCCGCGAGCTGAAGCTACACGGTGGCTTGGCAACGCGCTCTTCGACGACGCAGTCAACGGACTTATTTCGATCTCCCCCCAAGATAAGAAAAAGGTTTCCGTAGGTCAATTCAATCCCTCAGGCGCAGGGGGGAGCAATGCGTCTCAAGGGTTTGCGGGAAGCCCTCTCCTGAACCCTTGGGACACGCTCCTGCAGCTCGAAGGCGCAGTACTGTTTTCTGCCTCGGTTGTCAGACGGCTGGAAGGTTCTGGAAATATCTACGCAAGCTTGCCATTCACCGTGGCACCCAGGGCCGTAGGTGACGCATTCTCGGTCTCCGACGAATCGCCAAAGGGGGCAAAACGCCGAACTGCGGAGTTGTGGCTTCCTCTATGGGATCAACCCGCAACGTATGCTGAGTTGAAAGGCATCTTCAAGGAAGGTCGAATCACGCTGCACGGAAAGCCGGTTACCGACGGATTCAATTTCGTACGCGCCCTCAGCGAACTTGGCGCGAACCGCGGCCTCACCAGCTTCCACAGAACGGCATTCCTCAAGCGATCTGGGGATGCATTCTTCGCGCTTGATCTTGGCCGCTTCGAAGTGAAAGAAAGCCCCTACGCTAGCCTGATTGAGGAGCTGGATGGAAAAAGCGGGTTTCTTTCCAAGTTGCACCGCTTCGTACGAAGCAAGACACCTTCTGGTGAGTGGCGAGCCAGTACAGCGCTGCGAAGCTTGACAAGCCGTTTAGACGCAAGCCTTGCACAAACACTCACCAGCGCTGGTCGCGACTCGGTGCAAGCGTCATTGTTGTTGCTTGGCGAAATTCAGTCGGCACTGGCCAATAGCAAGAAAGCTGTTGAATCGATGCCACCGATTCCGCGCCTGTCCGAGCACTGGGCACAGAGGGCCGACGATGGGACGCCAGCGTTTCGCATTGCCCGCGCGCTAGCCGGGCTGAAAGGCACGCCGGATACACCATTGCCGCTGCGCGCCCAGCTTTTCCCCGTGCATCCGCGATTCAACAACTGGATGGAAGACGCACGCAAGGCCAAGGGGAGCGGTAACGATCCCGCCTGCCGTGTGCGCATTTGTACCGGGCAAAAAGGTTTTCTGTCCGACACGCTGTACACGCTGCTGGCTCGGCGATCATGGCTGGCCGAACAGTTCGGCATGAAGGACAGACCCCTCGACAGCCTGGCCGGAGCGACACTCGACGACATCGCGGCATTTCTGCGCAGCGACGCCATGGATCGACGTATCGCCGAACTGCTACCGGGACTCTGCCTCTGCGACATTCCCAAGGATGCCGAACACAGCGCAGGCGAAGGCGTTGTCCCCGCCGCCTTCGCCCTGCTCAAGTTGTGCCTGACACCCGAGTCCACACTGCGTGCACTACGCGTGCTGGGCAAGGACGAGCGGCTCCCGACACCTCCCGACCTGTTGGCACAGCTAGCGGCCGGCAACGCTAACAACAAGGCCGTACGCACCGCCTGGCGGCGCTTGCGTGCATCAGGGTTGAATCCGGCCTTCGAGTCCGAGGCATTGCCTTCGCTCGGCGACGTGAGCCCCCGCCGCATTGCCGCAGCTTTGTTGAGTCCTCTGCGTTACGGCGCGACAAGGGTACTGACCCGCAGCGTGTTGCACACCGCGAAAACCGAAGCCGAATCGGCCTGATCGCTTTTTCATTCATTCGAAAAGGAGTTACGAACATGAGTCTTGACCTCTCCGCATTGAGCAACGCACCGCGCCTTTTGATCCAGGCACGCCTGAAGCCGTTGCAGGGCACCCGCTTCCAGCCGACCGGCTTTCCGGAAATCGGTGCAGCCCAATACGAAGGCCCACATGGTGAAGCCATGCTGCTGGTCGAATCGCCACAAAGCCTTGCCAACCGGATGGAAGCCGTCTGCTGGGACAAGATCGCCGATGACTGGGTCGAACCGTTGCGCGGGCTTTCGGTCATCAAGGTGCAGGATGAGCGCGGACAGCCCTTGACCAACTCCGTGCTTGAAGCACACCGCATCAACTCCCCTTACATCCTTGAGGGAAAAGACAAAACCGTCTTCGATAAATTGAAGGCTGAATTGGCCGACATGGACGAGGGCTTCGTGGATCTGAGAAAGCTGGCCAAGGTGTTGCTCGGCATTGACGTGAATGCCCTCTTGCACGGCGTATTTCTGGCGAAAAAGGAGCTTGCCGGTGGCCGACTGAGGCTTCCGCGCGCATTGTCCGCCTTCATCGAGGCGCGCGACACCAAGGTCGCTGCCAGCGGCGGTGTCAAGAACGACTCGGTCAATCCCTCCGGCGATACCTCCAAGGGCTTCGGCAACGTCCCGTTCGCACGCGACGAATTCGTTTCACCGGAGATCGACGCCTATTTCAACCTGGATCTGGCCCAGTTGCGCGGCTACGGATTCTCAAAACCCGTCTACGAATTGCTGGTGGCGCTGGCGCTCTACAAGATCCAGGGATTCCTGGAAGAGGGATTACGTCTGCGCACTGCCTGCGACCTGGAGTGCGAATCCATCACGATAAAGCGCCCGGATGGCTTCCAGATGCCTGAATGGACGGAACTCAAAGCGGCTTTGCCCGGACTGATCGAAGCGGCGAAGCCAGATGCCGGATTCGAAACCACTGCCGTCACCTACAGGAAGTAAGCCCATGCTAGCGCTTGCGTTCACTTTCCCCGCCGGGAAATACCACGCCACGCCATGGGACAGGCATGTCAACGAAGGTGCCGTCGTCTGGCCTCCGGAGCCCTGGCGCGTGCTGCGCGCATTGATTGCCACGTGGCACCACAAGATCAAGCATGAAGGCGCACATGACGAAGCAACACTTTCCGGCCTGATTGAATCCTTGTCGCAAAGCTTGCCGGAATACACCTTGCCCGCCGCAAGCCATAGCCACACGCGGCATTACATGCCTCAGTGGAAGGCGGGCGATACCTCGCTGATCTTCGACGCCTTCGCTGCGGTCACACGCGAAGACCCTCTAGTGATGGCATGGCCACAGCTGGATCTGCCTGATGCCCAGGCCGCCCTGCTGGACGATCTCCTGCAGGCCATGGGTTATCTCGGCCGTGCCGAATCCTGGGTGGAAGCCAGCCGCTTCAACGGCGTATTCCAATCGAACTGCAAACCAGGCAACGAGGCACTCGACAAGTCCACGGGAGAATTACGCGAAGTAGTGACCCTGCTCGCTCCGCTACCTACGGGCGAGTACACCACTTTGCGGAACACTTTCATTACCGACAAGAAATCCGCGAAGAAGCTCGACTCAACCCTGCCCGTCCATCTGCTCGACGCCTTGGCGGTGGAAACGGCCGACTTACGCAAGCAGGGCTGGAGCCAACCGCCTGCCGCCCGCAAGGTTTCCTATCTGCGCCCCGTCGACGCCCTGCGCCCCAAGCGCGCTACGCACACGGAAACCCGACAATCCGTCAGCACAGCTCGCTACTTGCTTATGGGCAAACCGCTGCCGCGAGTCGAAGATAGCGTGCGCATAGGTGAACTGCTGCGCAGCGCCGTGATGAGCGAAGCAAAAAAGCAACTGGGCGAAAACGCCATCCCGTCCACGCTCTCCGGCCACGGCTTGGCGGAAGGCAATCGCCATCGTCATGCTTTTTATCTGCCGTGGGATGCCAACGATGACGGACGGATTGACCGTTTGGTCCTGCACTTGCCCGATGGAATGACGCACGACGAACGCAGAATCGTTGAAAAACTGCACCGCATCTGGAGCCGCGACGGCAGCGAATGGCAACTGATACTGGAAAACATTTGCAGCTCACAAACCGCTGAGCCCCTGCTGACAACAGCCACGCAATGGCAATCGATTACGCCTTATCTGCATCCATGGCATGCCAAGAAAAGCTTCGGCATCGAGGAGCAGATCAAGCGTGAATGCCGCGAGCGCGGCATGCCCGAGCCTGCAGAATTCGAACAGCTACCCGCCGTCCAAGTCGGTAACCAGACGCGCAATACCATTCGCTTTTATCGCTTCCGCAACAAGCGCGACTTGAACCAGCCCGACCGTCATGGCAGCTTTTGGCGCATGACTTTCGCCGAACCTGTTTCCGGACCGATTGCACTCGGCTTCGGTTGCCACTTCGGTCTCGGCCTGTTCAAGCCAGTGTCCTAATACGCAGCCATGCAGCTTCGGCCTCGACCTTCCGACCGACTGATTCATGATTGGATAATCCATGCGCGCAACCACAGTGCTATCATCGCTATCAATCTGGAACCTGGAGCTCGACATGACCAGCCTGATCGTTCGCAATCTCGATGAGGAGCTTGTGCGCAAGCTCAAGCTGCGTGCTGCGCGGCATTCGCGCAGTGCCGAGGCGGAGCATCGCGCAATCCTTGAGGCCGCGCTGATGAAGACCAAACGGCGCAGTCTGGCGGACGTGCTTTCCAGCATGCCGAACGTCGGGCTCGACACGGACTTCGAACGTCGCGACGAGTCGCCCGCCAGCGATGTATTTGGTTGACACCAACGTCCTCAGCGAAGCGCGCAAAGGTGAGCGCGCCGATTCCGGCGTTCTGGAATTCTTCGCAGAAGCAAGCCGCACCCAGGCCGCGATGTTTCTTTCGGTCATCACCTTGGGCGAACTGCGTCGCGGCGTAGAGCTGATCCGCTACCGGGGCGATGAACAACAAGCATTGAGACTCGAATCCTGGCTGGATTCGATCCTGACCGGATACCAGGACTGGATTCTCGACGTGGACCCCGATGTGGCACAGGTCTGGGCGCGACTGCGCGTTCCACAGGCCGAAAACGCGATAGACAAGTTGATCGCCGCGACGGCACTCGTTCACGATCTGACCGTGGTCACGCGCAATCATCGACACTTCGAGATGCCGGGACTGCGCATACTCAACCCATTCGTTGCGGATGAATGATCTCACCCCTTCTAGCGAATTTCCGGCAGCGTGTTCCTGTGCGTGCCTGGGCCTCCGGACGAGGTGCGGGACGAATGGGTTATTTTCCAAACAGTGCAGAACCGTGATTCAATAATGCGTGGAAATCCGATAGCCGACAGGGGGCGCGGATGGAGCCGAGACAGGGTGATCTTGAACTTCCCTTCCCGGAACTTGGCGGCGACCAGCCGCCGATTCCGTTGCGCATGCTCAATGAGCATGTCTACTGCCCACGCCTGGCTTATCTGGAGTGGGTGCAGGGGGAATGGGCGGATTCGGCGGACACGGTGGATGGCCGTCACAAGCATCAACGCGTGGACAAACGCTCCGGCGATCTTCCCGATGCAGAGACAGCGGAAGAAGAGCGTGTCGAAATCCACGCGCGCTCCGTCACTTTGTCCTCGAACAAGCTGGGGCTGATTGGCAAGCTCGACTTGATCGAAGGCGAAGGCAGCACGGTTACGCCGGTAGACTACAAGCGTGGCAAGCGTCCACATATCGCCCGCGGCGTGTACGATCCCGAACGTGTGCAACTGTGCGCGCAAGGCCTGCTGCTTCGCGAGCACGGCTATACCTGCGACGAAGGCGCGATCTTCTACGTGGCCGGCAAGGAGCGCGTCGCAGTCGCCTTCGACGATGAACTGCTTGCCCTTACGCGCAATGCCATCTCCGAACTGCGCGCCATGGCTGCCGGTGGGCACATTCCCACGCCCCTGGTAGATAGCCCAAAGTGCCCGCGTTGTTCTCTGGTCACCATTTGCCTGCCCGACGAGGTTCAGTTCCTGAATCGTGCGGAATTGGCCCCCCGCCCCTTGGCGGTGCCACACCATGAAGCGCTTCCGCTCTACATCCAGCACTACAGCGCAAAGCTGGCCAAGAAAGGCGACACACTGGAAATCACCGACAAGGATGGCAACAAACTCGCCAGCGCCCGGCTGCGTGAAGTCTCGCAAGTTGTAATCCAAGGCAACGTCTACATCACCACGCCCTGCCTGCAGGAGTTGATGCAACGCGATATTCCTGTGAGCTGGCACAGCTATGGTGGATTCTTCTTCGGCCACAGCATTGGCAATGGCCACAAGAACGTGGAACTGCGCACCGCCCAATATCGTGCCAGTTTCAACGACCGGGCATGCCTGCACATCGCCCGTGGCCTGGTCGCGGCAAAGATCGGCAACTGCCGCACCCAGATTCGTCGCAACTGGAAACCGGAAGAGAAGCCTGAGCGCCTTCTGGCCGATCTCAAACGCATCCGCCAACAAGCCGAGCGTGCCGAAAGTCTGGAAACCCTGTTGGGAATCGAAGGCAATGCCGCCGCGCTCTATTTTGGTCGCTTCCGCGACACTCTCAAGCCATTGTCAACCGACGACGAGTCCCTGCTCGCCTTCGACTTCACCAAGCGCAACCGGCGACCACCGACCGATCCGGTCAACGCCATGCTTTCGTTCGCGTACACAATGTTGGCGCGCACCTGGACCACCACGCTGGCTGCTGTGGGCTTCGATGCCTTTCGCGGCTTTTACCACCAGCCCCGCTACGGTCGCCCGGCACTGGCCCTGGACATGATGGAACCGTTCCGCCCTTTGCTGGCCGACTCGGTGGTGATGCAGGTCATCAACAACGGCGAAGTACGTCCCAGCGACTTTGTCAGCGCCGCCGGCAGCGTGAATCTCGATGCCAGTGGTCGCAAACGATTCATCGCCGCGTTTGAACGTCGGCTGAGCCACGAGATCACTCACCCGTTGTTCGGGTATCAACTCAGCTACCGCCGACTCCTGGAATTGCAAGCGCGCCTGCTCGGACGGTACCTGCTAGGCGAACTGGACAACTATCCAAATTTCACGACACGCTGACAGCGTCGCAATCGGCAAGACGACGATGGATGAACATCTGTACCTCGTGACTTATGATATTCGTGACGTGAAGCGATGGCGTCGCGTCTTCAAACTCATGAAAGGTTTCGGCGAATGGTTGCAACTTTCCGTATTCCAGTGCCGCCTGAGTCGACGCCGCCATGCCGAAATGATCCAGCTCCTCGACAGCACCATCAACCGCCGCGTCGACGCCCTGCTGGTGATCGATCTCGGTCCGGCCGACAAGGTTAAGCCACGGGTGGTCAGCCTGGGAGACAAATTCGATGTTGTTGCCCGCGAACCCATCATCGTATAGTGAGGTTTCGGAAAGTGCTTGTGGCATCCATGCGAGCGCTGTGGTGATAGCCTAAAACCCGGCCAGCGCTCGCAGCGAAACGTTCTTTTAAAATCAAGATGTTACAAACAGAGGTTATCGCATACGCTGTCAATACGAAGCCGTTGGAATGAATTCACGCGCAGCACTCGCAAACCGCACCAAAACAGCCCTGAAATCCGTGATTTGCGCAAGGGCTGTTCTCCGCAGCAATCCGCTGCGGCCTCATTGAAGCACTGGCTCCCGCGCCTTGCCGGGAGCCCCTGAATCCGTTCTCCGCAGCAATCCGCTGCGGCCTCATTGAAGCACGTCGGATTCCCATTCGTCCCACATCGGACGGCTGCGTTCTCCGCAGCAATCCGCTGCGGCCTCATTGAAGCCAGCGGGGTATAGGACACACTCCCAGCCGAACAGATGTTCTCCGCAGCAATCCGCTGCGGCCTCATTGAAGCGAGCCTTCGGCCGGCTTTTCCTCGCGGAAGTGGTATGTTCTCCGCAGCAATCCGCTGCGGCCTCATTGAAGCTCGGGGGGCGGCGGTGGCGGTGCGCCTACGGATGCGACGGTTCTCCGCAGCAATCCGCTGCGGCCTCATTGAAGCGGACCATCTCCTTCATGGGCGCGCGCCTCGCAGAATGTTCTCCGCAGCAATCCGCTGCGGCCTCATTGAAGCCCATGTCTCCGCACTCATATCATCGCCGTAATACGCCGTTCTCCGCAGCAATCCGCTGCGGCCTCATTGAAGCGCCTGCTCGGCCCGCAGCTTGGCCGCTTCCTCGAGGTTCTCCGCAGCAATCCGCTGCGGCCTCATTGAAGCGGCATCATCCACCGGGATGATCGGCACGCCCCAACCCGTTCTCCGCAGCAATCCGCTGCGGCCTCATTGAAGCCCCTCGGATGCAAGCACGCCAACGATGATGCCTGCGTTCTCCGCAGCAATCCGCTGCGGCCTCATTGAAGCCCCGGCTTCAGCGGATCATAATTCGCTGTCTCGTGGTTCTCCGCAGCAATCCGCTGCGGCCTCATTGAAGCGCTGTTGACGGCAGCGCGTTGGCGGACGGATTCGGGTTCTCCGCAGCAATCCGCTGCGGCCTCATTGAAGCGCTCATTGCGCGGCCCGCCGTTTGCTTGTTCGAGGAGTTCTCCGCAGCAATCCGCTGCGGCCTCATTGAAGCCGCCAGGTCTTGCGCATTCCAGTCGTCGAATGCAAGTTCTCCGCAGCAATCCGCTGCGGCCTCATTGAAGCCAGGGACAGGATGCCGTTCGGCTCCATGCCATCTGCACGTTCTCCGCAGCAATCCGCTGCGGCCTCATTGAAGCAATGGCTCGCTTCGGCGGGCCTTTTTCGTTTTGGCCGTTCTCCGCAGCAATCCGCTGCGGCCTCATTGAAGCCCCGGCTTGCTGCCCGACATGCGCATTTTGTGGGATGTTCTCCGCAGCAATCCGCTGCGGCCTCATTGAAGCGCTGCCACCGGTCAACGATATGTCGGGGACACCTCGGTTCTCCGCAGCAATCCGCTGCGGCCTCATTGAAGCAGTGTGGAGGATGTATTTTGCGCAATGATGTACGTGTTCTCCGCAGCAATCCGCTGCGGCCTCATTGAAGCGTTTTCCTCACCGATCCGCCGACCGAACCGCTGGTCGTTCTCCGCAGCAATCCGCTGCGGCCTCATTGAAGCGTGACGCATTCGGGCTGGAATGCTTCGCGAATTCGATGTTCTCCGCAGCAATCCGCTGCGGCCTCATTGAAGCCGGGTAATGCCGGCGGACCTGTACCTTGATGCGCCCAGTTCTCCGCAGCAATCCGCTGCGGCCTCATTGAAGCAACGGCTTATGCTTTTTCTGCTACCCGAAAACAGGGTTCTCCGCAGCAATCCGCTGCGGCCTCATTGAAGCGTTGCCTGTGTCGTTGGCGTTATTGCCAAGCTGCTGGTTCTCCGCAGCAATCCGCTGCGGCCTCATTGAAGCCTACCGGCCTCGATCGCATGATCGATTTCGCGCACGCGTTCTCCGCAGCAATCCGCTGCGGCCTCATTGAAGCCCGGATGCGCGCCTCATCAACCTTGACAATCTCCCGGGTTCTCCGCAGCAATCCGCTGCGGCCTCATTGAAGCCTCATCTTCCGCGACATGTGGAACAAGCCACAGGTCGGTTCTCCGCAGCAATCCGCTGCGGCCTCATTGAAGCGTCCCGATCCCGCACCCGAACTGAACCATTGACGTGGTTCTCCGCAGCAATCCGCTGCGGCCTCATTGAAGCGGGTTGTCGGAGAACGATTGATCGAACTGGATCCATCGTTCTCCGCAGCAATCCGCTGCGGCCTCATTGAAGCAAGTCGAGCACAAAGCGCACCGAGCGCCGCGTCTATCGTTCTCCGCAGCAATCCGCTGCGGCCTCATTGAAGCGCTGGAGAAGGCTCGCTGTACACCGCCAACCAGGCCGGTTCTCCGCAGCAATCCGCTGCGGCCTCATTGAAGCCAGTTTCACGGTGTTCTCCTAGCTTGCAACCTAACCGTTCTCCGCAGCAATCCGCTGCGGCCTCATTGAAGCGCTCACGGTATCGCTTGGCTGGACAAGCTCGGTTGCGTTCTCCGCAGCAATCCGCTGCGGCCTCATTGAAGCGATTACCGTCCCTTCGACCTCGGAATATCCCCAGGTCGTTCTCCGCAGCAATCCGCTGCGGCCTCATTGAAGCAGAACGGTGACAACGGCATCAGCCGCGTCCTCGAAGGTTCTCCGCAGCAATCCGCTGCGGCCTCATTGAAGCCTGCTCCCGATAGGCCCGTGTCTGCGGGCGTGTGCCGAGTTCTCCGCAGCAATCCGCTGCGGCCTCATTGAAGCCGCC
>Ga0138256_10004775_pt1 | contig 14397 bp, 18 predicted proteins | sample KNB2016incub_MG_FD_105486 | JGI IMG/M metagenome (GOLD analysis project Ga0138256, IMG submission 105486) | Active sludge microbial communities from wastewater in Klosterneuburg, Austria - KNB2014incub_MG | ecosystem: Engineered > WWTP > Activated sludge > Unclassified | place: Austria...
CGTTTAGAAAAATATATCATTTTGCCTCCTGGTTTATAGAAGGGTATTTTCTTTTTGTGAGTGGATTTATATAAATATGAACTAGAAACGTTTAAGTATTTGCATGCTTCTTTAAATGTCATTGGTTGCTCCTGCTGTTCAGTCAGGATTTTTTCTATGTTGCTTAATTTTGTTTCAATTGTTTTTGGATTACTCATGATTTTATTTTTAAATAATTCTTAATATTTTTTGAAAACGGATTCCCGGCATATTTGTAATATTTGTTAAATAACCGAAAAACTCTTTACTGTAAATCTTATACCATAATTTTAGCAATTTCATAATAATTCTTTGAATTTTTCCTCAACAGATAAAACTGCTTTTACAAACTCCATATATGAATCCCGGAATTCAGGATTTATCCTTCCTAAGTATTGAGTTATATATTCCATTGCTATATAATTCTCTAGCCGATCAGTAATTACGATACTACTTTTACTTGTTTTGCCTACACGGCTTTGAAACTCAGGATGTTTCGCAAAAATGTAAACGGTATTTTCACGAATAATAGATCTTAATGGTTTTTTACTTATATCTTTGTGCGGATCATTTAGAGAATCAATTTTTAGAGTTAATGAATTCTTGTTTTGATGTAAATCTTCTTTTCCTCCCGGAAGAGTGATTTCGTAAATAGTATTTCTAAGTCTTTCCTTTTTGTTTCGGACTAGTGTTTTTTGAGTTTTGTTACCAGGAGTTAAAATTTGGTTCGAATTTCTTTGACGTATTTTATAGCCTTTGTATTTATATGTCCTCATTTCGTCTCTATCTTCTCCCGTAGAACTTTTCGATGTTGAATCGTAATTGAAATCTTTCAAAGCATGATTTATTTTTGTTTCGAGATCCTTTAACGTTTCCGAAGTATCAAACTTAGAATGAGAATCAAATTGCTTGATTATATCATCTTCATAGGTTAGTAATGTTTGAAAAAAAGCTTTTGATAATTCAGTATTTTTAAATTCTTTTCTGTTTGGAGTGGGTTCCAGTACTCCAGTAATGTCTATGTAACCAGTAATGTTAGATCTAGACCATATCTGAAATTTTTTAACTGTCCGGAATTGTTCGATTTTTGAAATTTCTGTAACTCTTCTTCCTTTATATACAAAAAAAGGATATCGGTTGAATTCAGTATCTGCAGAAGCTATCAAAAAGATCTTTACTGGGTTATCACTGATGTCAATTTCTTTTATTGTTTTCTTTTTTTTACTGTGGGTTTTTTCCAAAGCAGATATGACTTTTACATATGTTTCACTGGAGTATTTCGAGTATTCAAAAGGAATACATTTTACTGCCGAATTTTTGCCATCCTTTAATGTTAGAGAAATTCCTTCCCGGTTTAAAATCAGTTCAAAATGTTTTTCGATTTCAGTTCTAAGCTCTTCAAAATTAATAGATTCAATTGTGTCAGGATTAAAATCTGACAACGTAAAAATAGTACCTGATTGTGAATTTTCCGGTGCGGAGGACTCTGAAATTTCGAATGTTGGTTTTTCATTGTCTGGTTTATTGAACGTATCCGTTGTTATCTCAAAAGAGTATTTTGTATCAGAATTTTCTCTAATAGTTGAAACCTGAATTTTATTACAAATTGCAAAAAATGAAAACATCCCGAAACCGAACATACCATTTGTTTTTTGATCTTGCCTTTTAACAGATCTGAATATTGTAAAGGGTTCAGAAGAGTTTATTTCCATACCACTGCAGTTATCCTGGATAATAATTTTGAAACCATCATGTGTTGAATGAGTTTTGATTACTGATATTTCAATATTTCTGGAATAACTATTCTTATCGTAATATATTTCAGCTGCATCGATTGAGTTATCAATATACTCTGCCAGTATCCGGTATGGATCTATGTAATGAGATGCCTGCTGTATAATTGCTGCGTTATCGTACTGAATTTCTTTTGTAAATTTATCCATTTATATAAAATAGCGGTAGGCAGGACCTACCGCTTTAGTTAATTTTTAAATTAGGTTGCTTTTATTACTGGTTCTGCTTTTTTCGTTCTGCTATTTCTTTTTCGATACTTACTTTTAAATTTTTCAACTCTATCAATGATTTTAAGCTTTCTAGCTTGATTTGTATCAATTGCTTTTCCATTGATAATACATTCGAGAATTAATTTTTTCTTACCTGTAAGTTGAGTAAGTGTTTCGAAAATGTTTTTGTCAGATATATTTAAATCTTTTTCCTTACTTCCTTCTGGGTATGGAGATTCATTTAAAGTAAAAGAAGCAAATTGACTTGCTACTCTTTCTCCTGGTTTTCCAGCTGCGGTTAGTATTGTTCCAGCTTCATTAATCTCCCCGCTAACATTAATTGCCAAGTCAACATTTTCGCTGCCGTGAATTAACTCTATTATTGCCATTGCATTCTCTAAATCACCAATAGTAGAATGAAGTTTTAAATTTAAGGTCTGCTGACCTTTTTGAGAATTGAGATTGTTTATCTCCTCAACTATTTCTGTCGATTTTTCCTTGCTGAGGTCTTCTACCTCAATTTCTTTTTTAATCATAATTATTTATGTTTAAATTTTTGAAATTTACTTTTCCTTTTCTGGAATAGTACTTACGTGTTTCTTTTAGTTCTATGGAGCTTGGTTCGCGTTTATTTCTATTTATGTCTACATTGGTTTACCCTTTCTTAATAATTTATTTTATTAATACTTTCTACTCTATATAAAGCAATTGCTGTGCCACACTTAAAATGTCTGTTTTTTAAAGAAAAACGGCATTTTTGAATTGCTATATATTCTAATAGTAATTATATTAATTCATTGTAGAATAAAATATTAGAAAATGAATAAAGTTAAGCTTGATCCTGAATTAAATCCTAAAATTTTTAGAAAATTTTTAAATAAGGTAAAAAACACTGAGGAGTTCAAAAATATTTTCGAAGAAATTCATTCTGCATATCCAACTTTACCAAAATTATCTTTGGATAAAAAAATATTACTAGAAAGTCTGAATCAAATTCCAGAATTTTTTCCGAAAACTTTTAAAGATTTTATTACTGAAGATCCTATGTTGAAAGAACAAATTGAATATGCTGACTTCATAGCAGAATTTGATAAAAGTGTTTTGATTACTGGTGAAACTGGTACCGGTAAAGAAATTTTTGCTAAAGCAATTCATGCTTCGAGTAATAGAAAAGATAAGCCAATTATTTTTGTCAACTGTGCGGCTATTCCAAAAGAATTATTTGAAGCTGAAATGTTTGGAATTAAAGAAGGAACTGCAACTGGGGTAAAAGGAAGAATAGGAAATTTTGAATTAGCTGATCAGGGTACTTTGTTCCTTGATGAAATCGGAGAATTACCACTTGAACATCAAACTAAACTGTTAAGGGTAATTCAAGAAAAAAAAGTTACTCAAGTAGGTTGCAATAAAGAAATTAAAGTTGATTTTAGATTAATTTGTGCTACAAATAAGAACATACTAGAAGTATTAGACAAAGAATTTAGAAGTGATTTGTATTACAGGATTAACAATATAGAAATAAATCTGCCGGAATTAAGAAATAGATCCAAAAGAGATATAGAATTACTTATCAATCATTTTCTTAATGAAATTAATAAAGAAATGGATGGAATAGAAAAAGTTACAATTGAAAAGTCAGTTGTTGATAAATTAAAGAAATATAATTGGCCCGGTAATGTTAGGCAACTTCAATCATTTGTTAATAAAGCAGCATCATTGGCACTTTTCAAATCAAGTATTATAAATATTAAATTTATGAAAGACTATTTTCCTATGTACTTGAAAAAAAATAATAATGAAGTACAAAAAAACAAAAAGGAATTAGTAAATGAAAGACTAAATATGAACAATAAATATGAAGATTTATATTCTGTTGAATTATTTGAAGGGTTTAAAATGAGTGAATTTATGAATGAGATTAAAAAAGAATACCTTAAGGAAGCATTAGCTAAAAGTAAAAACCAATCATCTGCTGGGAAGTTATTAGGTTACTCGCAACCGCAAATTGCCAAGTTGTGTAATGAATATAAAATAACATAATGATTTTCGCTTTTTTCTGGTATAATATATATGACTAGTCAACTTAAATTATTTATTGATAATGAACAAATATTTTATAAAAGTACCATACAGCTATACCCAATACGCAGAACTCACTGGAATTGTCTACGCAGAAAATGAAGAAGAAGCAGAAGAACTTGCAGCCGAAGACTGGAACATCCACGAAGAATCGTATGATGATAAAGACTCTTCCGGAGATTCAGATTTTGATTATGATTATATGGAAGTAACACTGGAAGAATCAGATATACCCGCACAGGACATACCTCAAAGGAATACTGCAAATCATTTTAACTCAGTAGAATCAAATCTGCCAAGTTATTTTCTAGAAGATCTACCGGCATTAGCCGAAATATAATTTCGAAACAGCACCAACAAACCTAAATTTAAAAACTAAAAACCAAAGGAGTAAAAAATGTGGGACCAAGAATCCGGCAATGGAACAACTGTTGCCAGTAAAATAATTTTGAAGTGCAATGCAAAGGAATACGTTGTCTCAAACACAAACGGTCTAGCGCTTGTCGAAAAGATCAAATCAATAGCTCGCGAAAATCAAATTGGAAAATTCGATATTTTCGATGCTGACGGAAGATCTGTATCAAGTGCTGATGTTGAGAACTCAGAATTCTCAGAACCTCTCTCCATAGTCAGATTCAATGTGGCTGCTGCTTAAATTCACTTACCGAATCACCGCTAATTAACTAATCAACCGGGGCAAATGCATGAGTGTTTGCTCCGTCTTTTATAAACTATTTAAAAAATAAATGGACAACCTTATATCATTTATCAGTAAAATTAATTCCGCTGGAACGGAAGACAACTCTGATTTTGAAAATAAACTGGAAGAGACTATAACGAAAGAGTTAAGTTTTAATGAAGTACACTCAAAATTATTAGCTTCTAAGCAAGACACAATAAGAGTTAAGGAAATAATAATGGAATCTGAAATTGATTTCATAAATTCTGTGAAGCATCTGAAAGCATTATTTGAATCACAATTAAGTGATGCTATTGAAAAAGTAAAAGACTTATATAACCAAGAACTTATAGGTATGCAAACATTTTACCGTAACAAGTTAGCAGGTCAAGGTATGATGGACTTAATAAAAGCTTTAAATGAAAATGACTTCTCGTTAGTAATTATGGATTCAAAGATATATGCACATAGGTTCTACAAACCTCCGCAAGAAGTTACTCAAGGTCAATTTCAGTCTGGTGTTATTTACGAATATGACGAAGCAGTCTGTGAATTAAAAGGTGTGTATATAAATCTATTACATCCTAAGATCACAAATGGAACGATTCTTATTTCAACAAATGATCGACATCCTAATTCAAATGAAAAAGGTGTCTCAGAAGTATGCGTGGGTAATCTTGACGGTAGATCAATACCGGTTGATAATACAGATGCGCTGATAGATTTACTAAATGAGATCTGTGAGACATATGAAGTTATGCATTTGGATTCTGCTTACTTCATGCCAGAAGGCGAATACACAACAAAGGAGGCAGCACTTAAATGGACTGCATAAATTTAAATTCTCCGTTAACAAACATCTATGACCGGCAAGACGGTATTGATTGCTTCACCAATAAAAGTGCCATGGTTATAGGCTGTGGCGGTGTTGGGTCTTGGATCGCTATAGATCTGGCTTTGATTGGCGTTGGTACTGTAATTCTGATTGATCCGGACAAACTTGAATCAAGTAATCTAAACCGTACATTGTTTAAATTAAATCAGGTTGGCAGTTACAAAACAAAAGCACTACATGAATTGATTCTAGAGAGAAGACCAGATACAATTGTCGTAACCATCGAAGATATATTCCAGACTCATTTACTTGATAAATACAATGTGGACTTCATCTTTGATGCTACTGACAATTTAGCTACCAGACAATTGATTAAAGAAACCCGAGATAAACATATGATAAATTATTGCAAATCCGGTTACGATGGCTTCAATGCTACTATATCTTTAAATGATTTTGATTCAGGTCGATGGGGTGACGATGGTTCTTACACGGTAGTGCCAAGCTTCTTCGGAACTCCACAAATAGAATCTGCACTTGCGGTAATAGAAATGCTTCTGGTCGATGGAAACAGATCTAAGTCAGTAAATTTCAATGTTAAAAAACTTTTGAACAAAATAAAAGATACACAATGAGTAAAATTAAAGAAAACAATCACACATCAAAGTCCTGGGAGTCAGATCTTATTGTAATAGAAAAAATGAAGGTAATAGTACCTCTGAAACTTTTACTGGTTTGCAATTCAATAGTGGCTAAGCTAAATGGAGAGGAGTTCTCTATAGTAACGAACATTGCTAAGAGATCATCAGATACGATCACACTGTCTGAAGATTTTTACATACCAAAACAAAGTGTAACTTCTGGTTCTATTGATTATTTGCCTGAAGACTACACATATTCAGTGGTTATACATCGTCATCCGAACGGTTTAAACTCATTCAGCGCTACTGATCAAAGTTACATAAATCAGAACTTCGAATTGAGTTTGCTGTACACTGCCGAGGAATATTTTGTTAATGGACTGTTTAACTTGAAACACGAAGATGCTATAATTCCAATACCTGTGAAAGCTGTAATTGATTATGGTATTGAAGACATCGATATATCAAATATTGAATCTGTTTACAACGGTGCAGAAGAAAATACAAGCAACCGGTTAACAAAACTTTATAAAGATGATTATATATTCGAATACGATGATCTATACACTGAAATAAATGAACTTCTGTTTCGTGTTGAAACTCTTGAAGCTGAACTACATGATTTCAAAACGGCGGAACACTTAGATAAAAATTAAAACGAAAGGAAGATAAGATATGGTAAAATTATTGAAAGCCGGTATATTCAATATTAGTACTATTTGGGCTGATATAATAAAAGCAATACTGGATGCTCTCACTAAGAAGAAATAATTTTGAGAATAATAAATAATTAAGAAATGAATGAAGACTCAATTAACAATATAACGAATACAAATGGGGTAGCTCTGAAAGATGATAAAGAGTTTAATCTTTCAACAGATAAGGAACTATTGGAAGACTTCCTAAATGAGCTTGATACCGGAGATGGTCTTGTCAACATTGAATCTATTGAACCGGAGATTCGGCTGGATAAATTCCTTTGGATAATAAGACAGAAGGAAAACGAACTTAAGAAATGTAAAGTTATTGCAGAGCAATCTATTAACATGACAGAAAACTGGTATTCAAAAAAGGAAAACACAATAAATTCAGCAATAGAGTTTCTTACCAGGCAAATGCAAAATTATCTGAGACAAAACAATATGAAATCATTATCTCTGCCCAATGGGAATATAGGATTCCGAAAGCAAGTTGACTTGATTGAAATATCCGATGATGATGTATTTCTTGAAAGTGCAAAGCCTGAATTTCTAATTTATATACCGGAGATTTATAAACCGGATCTGAAGTCGATTAAAGAATTCATAAAGAATACTTCGGAGATACCAAATGGAGTTATTATAAACTCCCGCGAAGATAAATTCTATTACAAGTTAGCTGACATGTAAGTTCTAGCTTTATAAAATTTTAAACTAAGGAGACAAATAAAAATGAGTAAATCAAAGCTCGAATTACAAATAAACATCCCGAGTACAATTAAACTGCTTCAATCAGAACCGGCTACAGGTGAAAACTCATATGGGCAGTGGTGGCTTTACAATGTTGAGTGCGAAGGTCAAGAATATTCTTACTTTGCACCTGAGAAAGTTGTACAGATCTTAAAAGCAAATAATGTTGGTCTTGATGATGAAGTTGTGATAACAAAAAAACTTGTGAAGAACGGTAAGAAAAATGTAACAGATTACGATATCCATGTACTTGAAAACAACACTCAGGTACAAACCGGTAATTATACAAATGGAAGAACGAACGGAGCATCAAATGGAAACAGCAATGGCCACTCAATGGTAGCAACCAATGGTATTCACCAGGCTGTGGAATCACCTCCCGTTATCAGCAAGGATTATCAATTGATGTTGAATTGCATGACACAAGCAATGATGCTGCGAGATGAGCTAGGACACGATGTAGATGTTAACAAATTAGGCATAACACTTTTCTTACGCAAGGTTAAGCCCTAAATACGAAATGGACTTTTATGAAAGGACACGATGAACTAAATTAAGGGAGGTTGACAAATACCTCCCTTAAATTTTTAAATTTTAAATATAAAAAACATGGCACACAATATAGAAATTATAAACGGTGAAGCTTCAATGTTTTACTATGGCGATAAACCCTGGCACGGCTTAGGTCAGCAGTTAGAAAATCCTGCGACCTCTAAAGAAGCTATTCAAGCTGCAAAGCTCGACTGGGAAGTCGAGAAGAAACAGATCTATCTGGAAAACATTATACCGGTTAAAAATAAATTTGCAACAGTTAGAAAAGACAGACCTGAGACAGTCTTAGGTATAGTTGGTAATTCTTATACACCGTTGCAGAATGCTGAAGCATTTGGTTTCTTTGATTCAATAGTAGGCGAAGGTCAAGCAGTATATCACACTGCCGGTTCGTTGCTTGAAGGTAAGCTAGTTTGGATCTTAGCTAAGTTAACCGGAGTAATCAGAGTAACAGGTGAAGACATTACAGAAAAATATTTACTGTTAAGCAATTCCCATGACGGATCTTCAACAGTGCAGATTAAATTCACTCCTATCAGAGTTGTATGTAACAACACTTTAACAATGGCATATGGAGATCAGCAGTTTCTATCTGTTTATCATCAGCGGGATATTAAGACCAGGCTCAGCGAAGTACCGAAGTTGTTGAACATCATCAATACTCGTTATACAGAAATTGATAATACTTTAAAAGAACTTGTGAAGATACAAATGACTGATGTCACTTTGGATAAGTATCTGTGTGATGTTTTTCCGGATCCTACAAACAAGCGTAATGAAAAACTTTACGAATATGAATTAGCCAGAGCTAAAGCAAACCGAGAGTGGTCAAAATACTTTTTTGAAAACGGAGTTGGCAATAATTTACCCGGAGTAAAAGGATCAATGTGGGCAGCACTGAATGGCGTTACAGAATTGATAGATCACAAAGTTACAAAGCAGTCACATGACAGAAAGCTTAATACAGTTTGGTTTGGTGATGGAGCGGTGGTGAAAGCTAAGGCTTATAACCGAGCATTGGAGTTTATCAATAAATAACCAATTATTAAATACCCAATTGTTGAATTGGGTATTTTTTACTATTTTGTAAAATAAATTAAATGGATCATATATGAATACTCATATTCAGTTTAGTAAGTTGTTATTTACTTCAATTATTTTTTTGCTTTTTTTCATTTTTTCATGTAATAAAAATGAACATGAGAATACAAATATCAAACCTAATGTTTCTGCTGACTCAACTATAGCCAAAGAAATTGATGAAGATTCTAAAATGGAATCTATTGAAAAAGTTGCAAGAGAAAAAACCAATAATTGGAAAACATTTGAAGGTTTATATTTTTCGATTAATTACCCGGATAATTTCAAAGTAAATCCATCAATAAAATCTGATGGTAGTAAATATAATAGCGTATTTTTTGTAAGTCCGGATAAAACAGTTGAGTTTTATGTATATTCACCACTTTGGAATGGTGAGGCAACTGATGTAGCAGTAGATAAATCAAAAGAAATAATATTATCTGAAGAAAGTATTATTAAGAATGGTATAGAAACAAAATATTTGAATATTGAAGCAAAGGATAAAAGCTATGAAAGATCATATTTATTCAGGGAAAATATAAATACAAATAATCTAACAGTTTATGGAATTAAATATAAAACAAAAGATGATTATGATTATTATTTAAATGACTACTTAAAATTTAAAAAGTCAATAGAACAATGGAGTGATGGTGAATAGTGTAAATTGTGTTATGATTCTATTTGATTGGAATTTCTGTGATATAATACTAGTAAACCTAAAAGTTTGAAACTCATTAATTCAAAGATAAAGCACTTTTATCAATAGTAAAAAAGATTTTTATTTTCAAAGACATCTTGAAAATAAAATTCTAAGCTACAAAGTCGATGAGAATTCAACGTACAAGTTAATGATATTATTAACTGAGAAAATTATATCTTTTATAATATAGCTTCCATTTCCAGTTGAAGCATTACATTATTGATTCTTTAACATTAATTGCAATTTTTTTTTATTAACTGATTTAATTTATTTTTAAAATCATTACTAATTTTATATTTTTTTGCTTTCCTAAAGTAATTACATGCTTTATCTTTTTTATTCAACTTCAAATTACAATTTCCTATTAGATAATTCCATTTCCCCTTGCCTTCATCACTATCAGAAAGTGCTAATAATTTCTTGTAATCTTTTATTGCATTACTATAATTACCAAGTTGATAATTGAAATCTGCTCTTTTGTAAGTATAATCAAATACAACTCCACTTGAATTTTTATAATAATCCAAAAAATAATCAAGAAATTTTACTGCAATGATTGTATTTTTTGTATAAAACGCTGATTCTAAAATCATTGCATCAACATTCCCACTTTTATCTGTCATTAAGCTGTAATATAATAAATCTATTAAAGAATTTGAGTAATCCTTTATTTTGAAATAACATTTTCCTCGATAATAATAAGCATCTAAATCTAATGGATTTTTAATAATTGCATTATCATAATCTTCAATTGCTTGTCTGAAATAACCAGATTTTTCTTTTTCAAGGCCAGCTTCAATATATGTTTTGGAGTCACTATTTTTGTCATTATTATCAAATATTACCTTTATAATATCAGAGACATCTGTTTTTCCATAAAGTTTAGCCCATCCCAAATAAAAACTAGCTTTTGAAAAATTAAATAGAACAAAATAAGTAGTACCTAAATTGTAATATATATCACGTAAAAAATTATCCTCACATGAAGAATTACATAGTTCTAAAAGATCATTGAAAATATCGATTGCTTTGTCAAATTCTAGTAATTTCACATAAGTAATTCCTAATTCCTTTCTACAAATCTTTTTATCATCTATAAAATCAGCCCTATTGCAATCCGAACATTCTTTGAAATCTTCAAGAGCCATTTTATAATTGCCCAATTCAAAATAAGAAGATCCTCTAAAGTAATTTATGTTACAATCTATTCCATAGCTAAAATTGTTTGGAATCAAACTTGATTCGTCAAAATCTTTAATCGCTAAATCATATTCCTTTATGTTGTAATAACAAATCCCTCGATACATATAGTTAGAATATTTATTAGGATATAATTGTATTGCTTTAGAAAACTTTCCTATAGCACCTTCATAATTCTTAGAATTAATATTTTCAAATGCACTATTTTGTAAATCACTTTCAGATTGTGAAAATATATAATTGTAATTTATTAAAGAATAAAAAATAATTATAATTATCTTCGACTTATAATAAGTTTCTTTAAACATAATGAAAATTTTAAAAATTAATATTGTTATTCTCCAAACGTATCTAGCATGTATGCTTTCCAAACACCATTCTTGTTTTTCCGGAATTTCAAATCCGCTTCATATTCACCTTCGTAACTCAATCGAAGGGAAGATTTACCGTAAGACTTTACTTTCGAATGCTCTATATATCCTTTAACAAAATCATAGCCATCTTTAACTATGGAACCTTCAGAATTTTCAGTGAAATATTTTTTTGAGGATTTAACATTTCTAAGATAATCATTAGCAAATTCCTTAAATGTTATTTCTTTGACGGCTTCCATTGGAATAGAATCTTTGACACTGTTTGAATCTATAGATTTTTTAATAGTGTCAATACTTTTAGATTGGCTACTATCAATTTTATTTACCTGTTGATCAGACAAATTTGGTTTTTCATCTTTACAAGATAAAAAAGAAATTGTTAATAGAACGAGAAGTATAGTTTTTATCATATTGAGTTTATTATTATTATTATTAAATGAATTAATATGGGTCATTATTCTCATCCCAATTGACATTATTATCTCCCGGGATATGGATAATCCCTTCTGAATTAGATTCGAAAACATCTATTCTAGTTTCTGACCTTAGAGTTTCTAGACTATTATCATTTTTATCTCTGTATAAAAAATCCAAATTTGAATCGACTATAAATTTACCATCTTCTATACGATAGGTTGAGCTTAATCTTGTCATTTCACCTGACTTAGAAGAGGCTTCACTTGATTGATACTTTGTAAGTTTTAACTTTGGATCATTAAAATCATTTTTAAATATCATCCACCACTCCCAGTCGTAACCTTGTTGACCATATGAACTTTCTAATATCAATTCATTTAAACCATCATTATCTATATCAATAGACTGAACAAACTTTGTTTGAGAATCCTGAAAACCAATTTCTCCAATTTGATTATAATTTTCATCAAAAGTAAAAATCAATGTTGTCTTTCCTCCATTATCAGCATGCCCAAAAAAAGTACAATATTGACCTTTTGCTAAACCCATAATTAGAATATACTCTTTTTTATTTGGATTTATAAAACTACCTTCATTAGCTTTACCTTCAAATTTAAAAGTTTCTTCTACACCTCTTCGATTATCGAGTATAGCATTTCTGGATAAATCAAAGGAAAAATCATCATATCCTTTAATCTGAAAAATTGATTCATTTATATTATTGAAAAGAATGTTTTCGAGGCTTTGTGATTTTAAGATGACAGGAAAGAATAGAATTATTGCAAAAAGACAATGTACGAATACTTTACTGACAGATTTCATATTGTGATCTCCTTATAATTTAGTTTATTAAATTAGAAACGAAAAAAGATATATCATCATATAAATAATACCCTGCAATAATTAGTATTATAAAAGTTATAATTAAAATATGATAGAAAAACGGAACATAGATGCTTCCTATATTATTTATTGAATACTTGAAAGCTTTTATAAAATCAAATGGAGAATATATTTTTATTGTTTCTTTTCTTATTCCTTTTATAATTTCTTTGAGAGTAAATGACTTATACTTTTTAGGAAATATTTCTCTGTTATTCCTGTTCTGAATACAATAATTTGCAATTTCTGGTATTCCTTTATTATAATAAGGTAATTCCCAACTTACTTCCTTTAATAATGATTCTATATTTTCAACATAATTTAAAGATTTTATAGCGTACAGACTTTTATTATTATAACAAGTTATAATAAAACTATTCAATGATTCTTTAAACTCATCATAATTAAATTTTTCCAATTCTTTATAAATATCTTTTATATATAAACTTCGGGAACTTATTTCAGAACTTTTTTTAAATCTTTCAATCAAATAATCAAGTTTATCGTGTATTCTTTCTCTTTGATCTGCATCATCTACTATTTTTAATCCATCAGCTTTAAAAAACCTCTTATTGATTTTAAGAAAATTTGAATTTGTAGTATTCGTTACTGTTAATACTTCTCTAACATATGGTATATATCCAATTTCAATTTCTATGAATTCCCACATCTTTCTTTTTACAAAATATTCTTTAATCTTTTTATATATCTTTCCAAATACAATAATTCCTATTCCTATTAAAGCACCGTAAAAAGTTGCTAATTGAGCTTTATTCTGTGATTCTAATGCGCTATCTAACCTGTAAATATCACTATCTGTAAAATATCCTTTATCAAATATTTGATTAAGTATTGTGTCATATCTTGTAACAGCTTGCTGCTGCAGATTAGCTCCTAATATTAGTGAAGTTTGAGCAACATTTATACCAAGACTTTGTATCTGAGGTATGATATTATTATTAAAATCTTCTAAATGATTATCAATTTCATTTAATGTGTTAAGAAGATCTTCAATAGATGAATTTAGATTCGTATTAATATCTTGGCTCATAATATTTTTAATAATCCCATTGTTATATTTTCAGACTTTGACATCGCTTGAATTAATAAATTAGCATACCTGTCTTTAGACTTATCGTCTGATGCATTATCAATTTTATCTAAAAAATTATTAATGATAAGATATAAAATATTGTTAGATTCTCGAAACATCATAATCATATTATTTCTGCGATCTTTATTATCGTGAAATTTAAGTTCTATCTCCTTATAAGAAAGGTAGGAATCATAAATTGAATTGCAGATTCTTAAAGATTCGGTAACAAGTCCTTCCAACTGAGCAATAGAATTTACAACTGCAATAGCTTTATCAAGATTTTGTAAATTTTCTGATTCTTTCTGTAAACTGTTTCTAATTTCTTCTGCTTTAACTTCTATTATTTCTTCACTCATTATTTATATATTTAGTTAATAAAATCTTTAAAAA
>Ga0138256_10004776_pt1 | contig 14395 bp, 6 predicted proteins | sample KNB2016incub_MG_FD_105486 | JGI IMG/M metagenome (GOLD analysis project Ga0138256, IMG submission 105486) | Active sludge microbial communities from wastewater in Klosterneuburg, Austria - KNB2014incub_MG | ecosystem: Engineered > WWTP > Activated sludge > Unclassified | place: Austria...
AACGTAGAATTAAATGATGATGTGACTCTTTTTGAACTCAATCAACAAGTCACCGTATCACCTAAATGGAATGTCGGGGCTTCCGTTTATTATATCAGAGACAACTCATCAGGTAAAGGTGGTGTTAGTATACTTGGTCAAGGTTATGGTAGTCAGCTAACAACTTATAACGGGGCTTTCCGTTTTCCAATAGGTGCTGATCCTTATAAATCTGATGTATTTTGGTTGGGTACTTACTTTTCTAGAAATGAAGAGATGATGCTTGATCGCTGGTTTATGTCAGGTTTTGTCAATTATAATATTGGATCTATCAGACAGAGAGGGGCAAGTAGTGAGACCTACACCAAAACCGTTTCCATTGGTGGTATTGCAGCCAATCTTCGTGCAGGATATCGTTATGGACAGACCACAGGTGATGCCATTACAGGCGATGTCATTTTCACAAGTGGAGATAATAATGGTATAGCAGACAAAAAATATAGTGGGGTCATGACTGCCAATACATGGGGAAGCCCAGGTGGAATTTTTATAGATCATGGTGGATATATTCTATTTCCTCATGGCAATGTTGTCAATCGTTTTGTAGCTGCTGTCACAGACATTTCTAATATGGGATACGGCATAGCAGGTGGTACAGTCAATTTTTCGCGCGATTTGATTCCCAATAAGCTCCACTCAAAAATAGGTGGTGCCACAGGATTTTCTACGATCGCTCCTAATGGTGGCGGCAACTTTATGGGCTGGGAAGCCAATGCAAAAGTTGGGTATGATTTCGGTGCATTCTTGACCGTAGAAGCACATGGAGCGTATATGGGTTTGGGCGATTTTTATGATAGTACATTGACCAATGGCGGAGTCGCCGAGAGACCAATAGATCCATGGTTGGGTTTTGTTTGTCTCAAATGGTTGATATTCTAAATTTTGCCAAAAAAAATAGTTTATATTCATTATTCAAGATCAAATTCAATAGCATGAAATCGTCATTTACCATCATATTTTTATTTTTCATTGGTTACTTTATGGTAGCTCAAGATACTCCTTTTAGTATGGCTGACTTAGATTATGGCGTAACTACACAGACTGTCACCATCAAAGATGATATCAAAATAGCTTACTCTGACCAAGGAAAAGGTAGCGAAACCATCCTATTTATCCACGGTCTGGCATCCTACATTCCCGCATGGAAAAATAATGTCTCAGCGCTCCAATCTGACTATAGATGTATAACAATTGATTTACCTGGATACGGTAAATCTTCAAAAGGTAACTATAAAGTATCCATGGACTTTTTTGCAGAAGTAATTCACGACTTTTGTGCAAAAATGAATATCAAAAATGTCGTTTTGGCTGGTCACTCTATGGGTGGACAAATAGCTATTTCTACTGCACTCAAATATCCTGATCTGGTATCCAAATTGATCTTGATTGCACCTGCCGGATTCGAGACATTTAATAAAGGTCAGAGACAATGGTTCCGAGATGTGATGACCGTCGATGGTGTAAAACTGACTACGGTAGAACAAATCAGAGTTAACTATGCCTACAATTTTTATGAGATGCCAAAAGAAGCCCAATTTATGATAGATGACCGTATTAAAATAAGGGCTGCATCTGATTTTATAGATTATTGTTACCACATCACGCAAGGTGTCAATGCCATGGTGGATAGTCCGGTTTTTGATTTTCTACCATTGATAAAACAACCCACATTATGTATTTTTGGCGCAAATGACAATTTGATACCCAATAGATTTCTGAATGGTGGCCCTACTGAAAAATTTGCCAAAGCAGGCGCTGAAAAAATACCAAATTGCACTCTACATTTAGTTATAAAAGCTGGTCACTTTGTGATGTTTGAAAAGGCAGATATTGTAAATGAAAAAATAAGTCAGTTCTTAAGTAATAAATAAACTATTCGGTTTTCTTTGTCATAGGGTTTTTTAAAAAAAATTACAATTTTGTATTTTAAAGGCTTAGAACAAAATACTTTTACTATTAATAAGAATGTATAATCATTTGAGTCTACCACAGATTAAAAGCTACAGTTTATAACAGAATAGGAGACAACTATAAGACCCGGGAAATTGAAAATCTGATTCAGGAGAGATTTGTTTTATAATTATTGGTTTACTTTCTCTTTTATACTCAAAATAAATTGGTTTGCGAAAAATAATTTAACCAATGTTTTGATTTTGAGTATAATGAAGACATAATTTTTCTCAAAGAAAATTATCGTCGGTATAAACATTAAAAAACTTTTCCAAGGAAGGTAATAGTGTCACTTCAATAATCAGTTTCCGGCCTTTGAAAAGCCTATAGTTATAAAATACTCCTTGTTGTTTTCCAAATTCATTTTTTATAAAGTCCGTTAAATCACATTTTGAGCACTTATTTTTTGTGTTTACTCCAGTTTATTATCTAAATTTTCATGGCTTTATAAAATTTAGTATCTAGGTTGAGTTTTTATTTTTCTTAGAAAACACAATAAATTATTTTTAGATATAAATATATATTATACAGATTATCAACTAGTTGTGATCAAATTATTTTTTAAATATTTATACATATCAGATATTATGGAAAAAATTATATCAAAATTACCCCTTATCAGATTAACATCGTAGTACACCTTCGCTATACCTTTGCACCATTCCCACTCATAAGAGTAAATCTTATTTAAATCTGACCACAGCCCGAAAGACGCGGGCATGTACTCATTTTTTATTAACTAAAACTTTTTACCCATGGTAAAACAAGATTTACTTACCCAAAGTAAGGGGATTCCGGTATTCGACTATTCACTGTTGAGTCTCCCATTAAGTTTTCTAATGAAAAACGCAATCCTTCGGAAAAGATTTCTGATCGCCGGATTGACGTTATTTTCACTTTCTTTTATGGTCCAGAACTTAAGCGCTCAGTGCTCTACCCCATCAGCACTTACAGCCTTAAATATTGGACAAAGTACTGCTTCACTTCAGTGGACATCAACAGCTCCAAACACGCCAACAGACAATTGTTGGACTCTGACAGTAGGTGGTGTTGGACTTGCCAACTGTAATAACACAGGACAGGCAACTATTCAAACCACTGTGTGCTACATTAACAATGTTGCAAGTTTTTCTGCACCTGTAACCGCCATGACTGTGGTTGGCACTCAGATTACTGTTTCCGTTTCGGGTCTTCAGCCAGGCACATCCTATGAGTTTTATGTAAATGAGACTTGTGATGGTATTGCACCGCCAAACAACGTTTCTGCTTGTTCTACAGCGGGAACTTTTGTAACGCTTGATGCTCAGTACACCGTTACTGCTACACAGGTAGCTCCGACATGTCCTTTTATTAGTCCCGGCTATGTAGCCAATGGTTCTTTTACAGTGACTGTAGGTGATGGTTCATCATGCGCAGGTACTTACACTGTAAATGCTACACCGATAGCAGGTTCAGGACCTGGAGGAAGTACTCCTCCTCTTACAACCACTACAACTTACATTGGATTTCCTCAAGGGGCATTCTTTTTTGGAAATGCAGGTGCAGGAAGTTACACTGTAACAGTTACAGAGACCGGTGGTTGTAATCCACCTACTGATCCTGTAATTATTCAAGTTGTCGTTCCAAACGGAGTTGATACAACTGCTCCATTTTTTTATGTAACAGATGTATTGGGTAATATCCTGGCGGATAATAATCCACTCACACCTGCCGGAACAGTTATAAATTTTGGAAATGTAACAGTACCAGAGGGAGAATGCGGTCGTCAGGACGAATTTTATGTATTCGGTACAGACAATTGTACTCCATTTATTTCCGCTCCTAATGCCGTAACTGCTTCAGCTGTTACAGCTCCGGCTACTATTATACCAGGTACACAGACGAGTGTAACTTCTGGAGTTTTAGGTATATATCTGGTTGACGTTCACTGGAGTACAGGTACTTCTACAGTATCCATCTTTGGTCAGGATGCATCAGGCAATATAGCCAATGGACCAGCAGGTTTACAACTAATCATGACCATTCCTGATAATATAGATCCCGTTGTGAAAATACTTAGTAACTCACAGTTTACTATTCCAGTATGCGCAACTTCGGTTACTGGTATAGTAACAATTCAAGTTGATGATCTTTGTGATCAGAATAATGTAAACTTCAATAATCTTGTTGTAAGCTTTGGTGGTGCTATAAATGCAATCAACTTCACAGGCAACAATTACAGAGAATATTTAGTAACATTCCCTGCAGCTGGTAATTATCTGATTAGTGCTTCATATACGGATGCATTCGGCAATATAGGATTTATCGATCAGGTCATTCAGGTACAACTTGCTGCTGCAAATATGCCTCCGGTTATTCAGACTAATGCAGAAACAGTTACTTTAACAGCTTGTCAGACAAGTGAATCCATAGTATATAGCTTTACTATTTCTGATGACTGTGCTCCAATCAATATTGCTCAGGTCCAGTTTAATGGCGGTGGTTCCGGCCTTCCAAACCTAAACGGTGCTGGTTTCTTCTTCACAGATGCGGTAGGATGTGCATCCCTTCCATGTAACTCTGTTTATTTTGAAGTAGTTGGCAATGTTGGGCCAGCAGGTACATATTTCCCATTGATTACATATCAGGGAGTGACAGCAAATCCAACAATCACAGTATTACAAAATGCAAATCAACCTGCTGATATCGTACTTCCATCTGTGAATGTTACAATACCGCAGTGTCAGACTTCTGTCTTAACTACGTTTGCAGTATCAATATTTGATGATTGCGACAATCCTGTAGTTCCTGCAAGAGCCGGGTTTACACTTGGTGGTGTAGCCATAACTCCTTCATTTACTAATGCAGGTAGCGGATACTTCGAATTTACACGTACACTTACAGCAGCTAATAATGGACAGCTTCTGGCAGCAACATATACAGATGCACAAGGTCTGGTTAGAGTTGTTGATGCTGTAATTCAGGTAAATGCACAGCCTGACAACTTTAGCCCGGTAGTAGTTTACCCATCACAAAATATGGTAGTAGATCTTGATCCTTGCGGAGCTAATACTACAACAGTTAGTTTTGGAGCATCAGCTCATGACAATTGTGGTATAGCATCTTTTGCTGTAACATTGAATGGGGCAAATGTTCCTAATGCTGGTGGAAATACTTATACTACTGCTTCTTTGGTACCAGGTACGTATACAGTCGTATTGACAGCTACAGATGTAAATGGTAACGTAACTGTTGAAAGTTTTCAAATCATTATAAGAAAAGCACCGGCACCGGCAACAGCTCTTGCATGTATAGGACAGGTTAACATCAGTCTTGATGCAGCTCCAAATACTTGTAAAGTAACAGTGACTGCTGACATGGTTCTTAATGGATCATGGGGTTGTTTAAAACCAAGTGACTTTACTGTATTAATCAAAGATGGTAATCAATCCAATGGAAATGTTGCTGATGGAAAAGGTTTGTTTGACTATATAGTGACTAAAAACGGTGCTCCGGTACCTGGATTCAATTCTTCATGTTGGGGTAAAGTTTTGATCGAAGATAAACTTGCACCAGTTGTGAATTGTCGTTGTCCACAAGGGAATACCGACCCTGCATGTGCTTTTGCATGTACAGACGAAGCAGCGTTTTTTGCAGGAACTTTGACATATCCAAAACCAATAGTTACTGACAATTGTACCAGTACATCATCACTAATTACTCAAACATCTGACGAAATCATTCTTTTAGGTTCACCAGCTGGATGTTCAGGAAAGATAGTTAGAAGAACTTGGGTGTTTATCGATGCTGTTGGAAATAAATCTATTCCATGTGTTGCAGATTATAAATTCAATACTGTGAATGTTTTAACTGTAACTCCTCCTACACCTACAGTTTCGCTTACATGCGGAGCAGACGTGAGTATGGCTGGTATATATGCATTCAGAAGAGCTAAATACATAGCTGACGGTTTATCTCCTGCTGTTGCTACAGCTCAGGCAAATATGGATGCATGGCCATCTGTAAATGGTGTTCCGTTATCCACACAGGTTTGTAATCTTATAGCTGCTAAAGCGGATACAGAACTTCCAGGATGTGGTCCTTTATGTACAAACAGCAAAAAAATAATCCGATTATGGACGATACTGGATTGGTGTAATTCAAGTACAAGGACGATTACACAAATCATCAAAGCTGTAGATGAAGAAGCGCCAACGATTCAGGCAAAAGACATCACCGTAAGTGTAGATCCATGGACTTGTGCAGCAAACGTATTGCTTCCTGCACCTGAAATCCTACATGATAATTGTGATGCAAATCCAAGTTACACTGTTACAGGACCTATTGGCGTGAGCATAGTAAAAGATATCTCAAGCGGAAGATTCCAGGTAATTGGAGCACCTAAAGGTATTCACACATTTACTTATACTGCAAAAGATTGTTGTGGACATGAAGGTACGGATGAAATTATTGTCACCGTATTGGATAAAACAGCACCCATTGCCGTTGCCAAACAATTTATAGTAATTTCACTTACTACTGGAGGAGAAGACGACGGTATAGCTAAGCTATTTGCAAATTCAGTAGATAATGGATCTTACGATAGTTGTACTCCGGTTCATTTGGAACTGAGAAGAGAAGATGACCCAACCAGAGACGAAGATGGTTGCGGATATACAGGTAATAAAACATATAATGCTGACGGACATCCAAATGACGGATCTTCTGATCCTAACAGTCCTAGTTATGACCCTGACAATGGTGCTTTTGTAAAATTCTGTTGTGCAGATATTACAAACAGAGAAGGAGCCACACCGTTTGGTATTGTAAAAGTATGGATGAGAGTGTGGGATGATGGAAATATGTCAGGTGTATATGGTGATGTATTTAATGGTCAGTCAGACAACTATAATGAAACTTGGGTAGATGTAAGAGTAGAAGATAAGTTGACTCCACAAATCATTTGTCCTCCGACAATAACTGTTGATTGTGATGATGATATTCATGACCTTACCATTACAGGTAAACCAAGAGCTTTCTCAAACTGTCTTGATCTTGAAGTAGAGTACACAGACAGAGAATACCTAGACAATTGTAATGTTGGTTATATCGACAGAACTTGGAGAATCAAGAGTAGACCATCCGTGGTTTGTGTACAGAGAATCTATCAGGTAAATCCATTTGGTCCATTTACTGAAGCCAAAATTACCTGGCCGGTTGACATCACCACCAATTGTGCTGACAATGCTGCTTTAGCAAAACCTACTTGGGTAGCTGGACCATGTGATGTGATAGGACTTAGTCTGAAGAGTGATACTTTCTATTTTGAAGGCAATGCCTGTATGAAAATATTGAATAGATGGACTATTATCAACTGGTGTACTTACAATCCAAATGTAACTAATTCTCCAGGATATTTTACTCGTACACAGATAGTGAAAGTAATTGATGAAGTGAAGCCGACCCTTGGATCATGTGCAGACAGAATGTTTGAGATCGATGATCATGCTGATAGCGATGGTGACGGTAACAGATGTGAGACCAGAAACCTTATGCTGACACAAACGGCCACAGATCAGGGACAATGTTCATCTGACTGGTTGAAATGGATAGTTTTTGTAGACCTTTGGGGTGATGGTACCAATGATTATGAATATTCATCATTCCTTCCTGCAACAGACGTTACATTCAATGATACCAACGGAAATGGCATCAAAGACAGATATGTTGCTCCAACAGGTCAGGGTGGTGAAGTTAAAATCACATTACCTGAAGATATCATAGGAAGTATGTCAAACCATAAAGTAACCTGGAAAGTAGTAGATGGATGTGGAAACGTAACATCTTGTACTCAGAGTTTTATGGTGGTAGACAAGAAGAAGCCAACTCCTTACTGCCTTAATATCAGCTCAGCTCTGATGCAGAATGGTAAAGTTGAACTTTGGGCAGTAGACTTTAACCTGGGTTCATTTGACAACTGTACTACAAAAGCAAACTTGTTGTACACATTTAATGAAGCAAATCCTGTATTAACAAAAATTAATCAGATCCACTTCTTTAAAGGTGCAGGACTTAACGCTACTGAAGCGGAATACGATGCAGGTACAGCACAGAAATGGTTGCCAAACACAAAGAGTTCAGGTATGATATTCGATTGTGGGGACCTTCCTTCTGTAGATGTAAAAATGACAGTTTGGGATGAGAAACTTAACTTTGACTATTGTGTTGTAACACTCAATCTTGCTGACAATCAAGGAGCTTGTGGTGGTGCACAAACAACCACAGTTTCAGGTCGATTGATCTCAAATAATGGAAAGAGTGTAGGAAATGCAGAAATAATCCTGGACAATGGAATTGCAGAGATGTTAACATCTTCCATTTCAACCTCCAACGGAGATTATGCCTTCCCTTCAGCTGTCATGCATTACGACTACAGCATCTCCGGAGAAAAGAATGATGATTATTTGAATGGGGTAAGTACGCTTGACCTGGTGATGATCCAGAGACATATTTTGTCGATCAGCAAGTTTACAGATCCATTTAGCATCATAGCTGCAGATATCAACAATGACGAAAAAATAACAGCATCTGACCTGTTGGAATTGAGAAAGCTTATCCTGGGTATATATTCAAAATTGCCTAAGAATGATAGCTGGAGATTTATCAACAGTGCACAATCATTTGCTGATATTAACAATCCATGGCCGCTTACTGAGAAAATAAATATCGCCAACTTAAGTCATACGATGTCAAATCAAAACTTCGTAGGTGTAAAAGTAGGTGATGTGAATGGTTCAGCAGTAGCAAACGCAAACAATGAAACAGTAGAATCAAGAAGCAACGTAGTACTAATGACTGAAAATAAGGCTGTTGAAGCAAATACAATGCATTCAGTAGTATTTAGTTCAGACATAGAAAAAGTTTATGGTTTACAGTTTACACTTACACTCAACAATGCCGATCTTGCAGATGTATTTGTAGGTAGCCACAAACTAAACGATGCTAATATTGCTAAAATTTCTGATAACAAATATACCGTGAGCTGGAATGACATCAATGCTGTAAATGGCAAAGATATCCTGACAGTAAATGTATTTTCAAAAGGAAATACAAAGGTATCAGAGTTAATCAGCATGAACTCTACTGTGACTGCAGCAGAAATTTATTCAGGTGAAAATCTTCAAACCGGCAAATTGTCCCTAAGATTTGCAGGATCAGAAGATACAGCTGAGTTTGCTGTATACCAGAACGAACCTAACCCGTTCAACGACAAAACTGTAATAACTTTCAACTTGCCTGAAGCAGGAAATGCAACCCTCAAAGTATTTGATGTAACAGGACAAGTAATATTTACCAATAAAGGATCTTTTGGTAAAGGTATGAATAGCTTTACGCTGACAAGAAATGATCTTCCATCTACGGGTGTGATGATATATCAGATTGAAAGCGGAGCTTATACAGCTACCAAGAAGATGATCGGCCTCGAGTAACAAACAATTTGCTTAAATTAATTCCTAAGGGATGCATCCGTCTGATGCATCCCTTTTTCAGTTTTATTTTTATCTTTGGTACTTATAATATTAATGAATTTAAAATGGAAGATAAGAGACTTTTTTTACTTGACGGTCACGCTCTTGTTTATAGAGCGCACTTTGCATTTATCACCAGACCTTTGATTAACTCAAAAGGAGTCAATACTTCAGCAGTAACTGGTTTTGTAAGAACTTTGTGGGACCTGATTGTCAATCAGAAACCTACTCACATAGCCGTAGCATTTGATCCGAAAGGGGGCACTTTCAGACATGAATATTATCCGCAATACAAAGCGAATCGGGATGCTCAGCCGGAAGATATTACTATAGCCATGAAGTACATACCAGCCATTGTCGAAGCATTTAACATTCCTGCAGTGATGGTACCCAATTATGAAGCAGATGATGTAATAGGCACACTTGCCAAACAAGCTGAAAAGGAAGGATATACGGTCTACATGGTTACGCCGGATAAAGATTACGCACAATTAGTGTCCCCCAATATCTACATGTATAAACCAGGCAGACAAGGCAGCGACGTTGATATATTAGGAGAGAAAGAAATTCTGGAATCCTGGGACATCTCCCGGGTCGATCAGGTAATTGATGTATTAGGTTTGCAAGGAGATAGTGTGGACAATATCCCAGGTATCCCAGGTATCGGACCAAAAACTGCAGTGGCATTGCTAAAAGAGTATGGAACTGTCGAAAATCTAATAGCCAATGCAGATCAACTTAAAGGAAAACAAAAAGAAAACGTAATTCAGTTTGCCGAACAGGGCTTAATGTCAAAAAGACTGGCAACTATAGACATCAATTCACCCATTCAATTTGAAGCTGAAAAATTTACCCTTGACCCGATCAACAAAGAAAAAATTAAAGAAATATTTCTTGAACTGGAATTCAGAACTCTTGCGCAGCAAATTTTAGGGTATGACATTGTCTCAGGAAACAAAAATCAGGCAGGTATACAGCAGTCATTATTTGGTGAAGTAGCTGTAAATCAACAACAACAAGAAAAAACTGAAGATTCAGAAGAATACCTCATTGCAAAAAAGAATATTGAAAATACATCTCACAATTATATACTTTCAGATACAGAAGAAAAAATAAACGCACTGGTAAAATTACTGCAATCCCATAAAATCATCAGCTTTGACACTGAAACTACCGGAATCGACGCACATCAGGCAGAATTGGTTGGTTTGTCATTTTCAGTTATTGCCGGGGAAGCTTATTACGTACCTATATCTGCTGATCAGGAAAAAGCTAAAAATACCGTTCACAAATTTAAAGAATTACTCGAAGATAAAAGCATCACAAAGGTTGGACAAAATATAAAGTATGACATGACCATGATGAAATGGTATGGAGTAGAAGTAGCCGGACCTTTGTACGACACCATGATAACGCATTACTTGTGTGAACCGGACCTCAGACACAAACTGGACTATCTGACAGAATCATATCTGGATTACAAAATGGTTCCGATTGAAGAACTGATAGGTAAAGGAGGTAAAAATCAATTGAGCATGAGAGATGTGGATGTTGAAAAAGTAAAGGAATATGCCTCCGAAGACGCTGACCTTACTCTTCAGCTTATGCCGGTCATGAAAAAAATGATGGCTGAAAATGAATTAAATGAATTATATCATAAGATTGAAGAACCATTGATCAGGGTACTTTGTGATCTTGAGTATGAAGGTATTCGAATAGATGCCGGATTTCTAAATGATTACTCAAAAGAGTTGGATAAACTCATTATTAATAAGGAGCAGGAAATATATCGGAATGCCGGTGTACATTTTAATATCTCATCCCCAAAACAGGTGGGTGAAGTCCTTTTTGACCGATTAAAGGTACCTTACAGATGGAAAAAAACAGCTTCCGGACAATATTCAACAGACTTTGACAAACTTACAGAGCTTGCAGGGGAGCATATCGTTATAGATACTATTCTGGAATACAGAAAGTTTAGCAAGCTGAAATCTACCTATGTAGATGCTTTACCTACCATGATCAATCCACGTACGGGAAGGGTTCATAGCAATTTTAATCAGGCCAGAGCTGCTACCGGCCGATTGAGTTCTGAAAATCCAAATCTTCAAAATATTCCTATTAAAGATGAAGCCGGCAGAGAAATCAGAAAAGCATTTATACCCAGAACCGAAGAGTATGTGCTGCTTGCTGCAGATTACTCGCAGATAGAACTTAGAATTATTGCTGAAATAAGTAATGATAAATCCATGTTGGATGCGTTTATAGCAGGCAATGATTTTCACAAAGCCACTGCATCCAAAGTATATGGAGTGCCTTATGATGAAGTGACTTCAGAGCAACGCCGAAATGCAAAAACAGTAAATTTTTCCATTACCTATGGTGCAGGAGCAACCAATCTTATGAGGCAGTTGAATATATCCCGCAAGGAAGCCCAGGAGTTGATACAAAGTTATTTCAGAGAGTTCAGTGGACTAAAAAACTATATGGATGAGACCGTAAAGTCAGCAAGGGAGTTGGGATATGTAAAAACTTTATTGGGAAGGAGGCGAAACCTTAGGGACATCAATTCACGTAATTCATTAACGGCGAGCAATGCGGAGCGAATCGCGATAAATACACCCATCCAAGGTACAGCAGCAGATATGATCAAAATTGCTATGATAAATATCCACCAAATTTTCAGGGAAAATAACCTGAAGTCAAAAATGGTTCTTCAGGTTCATGACGAATTGGTATTTGATGTATATAAACCGGAACTGGATCAGGTCAAGAGTATCATTGAAGACAAAATGAAGAATGCAATTCCAACACTTAAAGTTCCGATTATTGTAGAAATGGGTGTCGGTAATAATTGGTTGGAAGCACATTAATTTTTTTGGTATGTTTTTACCAAAAAAGGCATTTCATGAATAATAATAAAAAGGGGGCAGAAAATTTAATTCCTGCCCCCTCTGAAAACACTTTATTCTAATTCTTTAATGTTTAACCTTCGAGCTTAAATTTCACTGGCAAAGTATACAGTACTCTAACTGGTCGACCTCTTTGTTTTCCTGGAGTCCATTTTTTACCCATGTTGTTCATGCCATTTACAACGATTTCTGCAGCTGCCCCACATCCTGCTCCGATATCTCTCACGATTTTAGTATCCGCAATAGAACCATCTTTATCTACTACAAACTGAAGTACTACCTGACCTTCCACACCATTTTCTCTGGCTATAGCCGGGTACTTTAAGTTTTTGTATATGTATTCCAACATTTTACCTTTGGCACAATCTTCTTTTTCCTTTTCGGTTGCTTTATCTTCACATCCCGGGAATCTAGGCATTTGTTCTACCACTTTGAAAATTTCTTCTTCAACCGGTGCTGGTGGTGGTGGTGGTGGTGGCGGAGGTGGTGCTTTGACTGCTACCGGTGCTTCCACTTTTGTTTCTTCTGTGACTTCCTGATTTTCGAATACAGGCTGATCTTCCTCTATTACTTCAGTATCCGGTACTTCCTCGATAACAGGCGGTGGCGGTGGTGGTGGTGGTGGTGGTGGTTCTGCTGTACGCGGGATTTCCACTTCCACTTCATCTTCCAGTATCAAATCATTTAGATTGACATCAATTTTCTTTTCAAAAGTAGTCCAACTCATGGCAACCAGAGCTATAGCTACTGCAGCAGTCATCCCAAAATTGAAAAAAGTTCCTGTGTTTTTAAATACATCCACTTCAGGAAACTTTGTCCTTTCACTAAGGGATTGAACTTTGACGTTTTTATTTATATCAAGTAATTCCTGAAATCCATAGGATCTATATCTCCTTTTGAAGTATATAATCAGACCTATTGTCAGTATTACAAGACCTAAAAATGTCAGACCAACACCTGTGCCCGTGACTTCTAATTCTTTGAACATAAGCTTTTAATTAATAAATTTTTTAAATAATATGACTCCTAAAAATGAACCTATAATATTGGCCAGAATATCATAAAGTTCAAAAGATCTTCCGTTAAAGAGGTAAAATTGACAAATTTCCATTAATATACCAAAAGAAACTGAAAAAAATAAAACAAAATTTTTGCCAGTATTCGTCTCTCTCAATGACATTGACCATAAAAATGAAAAAATGGTATAAAAACTCAAATGAGCTATTTTGTCAAACCCAACAAAATCCAAAAGATTAAATTCTGAAGCTGAACGTGCTGATATTAATGATAAATATAATGTAAGCAGTGTCCATGCTATTGCCAAAATTTTATACATACGGTTACTCAACTTTTTGAGTGTATGGATAAGATGTGTTAAATATGTTTTTTGGTGTATGGGCACAAAAAAATAATTATATTTTTTCAAAAACGTATTCAGATATTACTGATTCACAACTTTCATCAAAAAAACCTAGTTTAACATCGGCTATCTGATTGATCATATTCACATCTTCAGGAAGCGTCACTTTTATATAATTATCAGTAAAACCGCTCATCATTCCTTTTTCTTTAGAATGTTCAAAAAGAACCGGTCTCACACTTCCTATGAAAGGGTTTGAAAATGCCATTCTTTTTTTGTGAGACAGAATTCTCAACATCTCATTTCTTTGTCTTCTTATTTCCATTGGTACCGGGTCACTCATTTCAATTGCCGGTGTATTTGCACGTTCGGAATAAGTAAAAACATGCAAATAAGAAATGTCCAGACTATTTATAAATTGATAGGTATCCATAAAATCTTCATCAGATTCACCCGGGAAACCGACAATGACATCTACTCCAATACAACAATGAGGCATCTTTGCTTTTATCCATTCTACTCTTTGTTTATATAAGTCCCTCTGATATCTTCTTCTCATAGCTTTGAGTATCTTATCATTTCCGGACTGTAAAGGAATATGAAAATGTGGAACAAATTTTTTGGAA
>Ga0138256_10004777_pt1 | contig 14394 bp, 9 predicted proteins | sample KNB2016incub_MG_FD_105486 | JGI IMG/M metagenome (GOLD analysis project Ga0138256, IMG submission 105486) | Active sludge microbial communities from wastewater in Klosterneuburg, Austria - KNB2014incub_MG | ecosystem: Engineered > WWTP > Activated sludge > Unclassified | place: Austria...
GATCGCTGGAGACATGATACAAGCCGGTTAATTCCGGGTGTGGAATCACTTCATTCATGATGACGCGAGAAAGTTCATCCGTTGTGAAGCCGGTGAATATAGCTCGTTTATAACCATGTATCGTATCTCCATCCTTTTGTGAAAGGAACCACTCGATCAAGCCGAGGTGAGTTTTGAGTTCACGGCCAATAATGGATGTGCGCAGGGTAATGCTGTGCGGCGGGTAGGCTACTTCGCCCAGGAATTTGGATCGCCCATATAGATCTTCCGCGTCAGACTCATCACTTTCCAGATAATTGCCTTTTTTACCTGAGAAAACGCAGTCTGTACTAATGTGAATCATGCGAATCCTGGCAGTCCGACAAATAAGCGAAATACGGTGCGGGAACAAGGCGTTGAGCGAAATGGACATAATGGGATCGCGTGCCAGATGCCCCATCTGCTTGATCAGACCGATGCAGTTAATGACTAGGTCCGGCTGAATAGAGGCTAGGGCGCGAGTTACCTGATCAAAATTGCTGGCGTCCACGTCGGTGCGGATATATTGAGGAGGGAATTCCGGCTGCACTGGAAAAGGTGATGATGTCTGACGAACAGTAACCCAGACTTCATGTTCTTTCCTTAAATTTATCCACAACTTATGGCCAAGCATTCCAGATCCGCCCAAGATAAGAATTTTCATTTACACGCCTCCAATTCTACAAAAAATATTCGAGAAATCGCATTTTCGCAAAATAACTATAAAATTCTACCGTACTTTTAGGGGATTTAATGCAAATCATTAATGGCTCTCTGTTAGTGCCGTGATTTTTGCATATTTAGGCGCAAGTAGCGCATTTCAGTGAGAAACACCCCCATATATGGGGGTATCACGGCAACTCCCAATGAAGCTCATTAACACCATTCCATCATATTATTGTTGGAGAGTAGTTCGTAAGTTGCGCGCCGTTGTCAGCGAAAAGATTCTCGGTTTATAGGAGAAGAACACGTTGGCCTACCTCGTTCCGCTGTTTTACGATACATTACTGTTGAACACCGCATCAGGTATTGCCAGCACTAGAACGCGCCTCACAACTGGTAATTCTACACATCCATCCGCCCAATGGTTTGTTCCTGCGGGATAAAGATAAAACGAGCAAACTGGCGCGGATCGCCACGAAAGTGCCTGGATTTCATAACAATCGCCTAGGTATGACATAGTTGATGCCCCAGTATGCTCCCGCACCGAAAATAAAGATTTTCGTATCTATGTTCTTAATCTTATTTAGTTACAGGTCTCTTTGAATTTACTATGATAACATGCCATATTCAGTTTTGCATCATCGAATCATTATAATTCTCAGTATGAAAAACTTATTCGCTGATAGCCCGGATTAAACATATTTTTAAAAGTTTTCTCTGCATAATTCGCAAAATCTGCGGATGGATTAAAACCAATTCGTTTCACAATAGTTTTTTCAATACTCATATCAATCAGAAATTTTTATATCTTCCATAAACCAATTAAGGTATTCCGTCAAGCCACTCTTGATATCTGAATCAGGTTTAAAACCCAGATCGCCTTGTACTTTAGAAATTTCCGCGCGGCAATGCTTTACGTCCGCCGGGCGCATGGGCGCGTATTCTACTGGAACGTCAATCCCGCTGATTTCTTTCATCATCTCCGCCAGGGTGTTAATGGTAATGTTCGTTCCTGATCCGATATTATAGACTCCACTCTGCGACGCCACAGTCGCTGATAAAAAATTCGCCATGGCTACATCTTTGACATTGACAAAATCCCTGGTTTGCTCGCCATCCCCATATATTGTAATGGGCAGCCGGGTATGCAATCGTTTTGCAAAGATAGGAATAACGTTCCCGTAAGCATCAAAACGTTGATTAATCCCATACACATTAAAATAGCGCAGGCAAACAACCCGCATGCCATATAAACCGGCATAGCATAATGCCTGCTTTTCGCCGGCCAATTTACTTACTCCATAGGGTGAATCTGGATTAATTGGGTGATCTTCTGCAATGGGCATTGTTACCAATTCGCCAAAAATTGCGGCAGATGAAGTATAAACCACGCGTCCAACCCCATGTTTTTTAGCAGCTTCAAGGATATTTGTCGTTCCAATGAGATTTACTTCCGAATCTCGCTGCGGATTATTGAGGGACTTTTGTCGTCCTACGCTTGCGGCAAGATGAAAGACGACGTCAGCCCCTTCAACTGCAGTTTCCGCCAAAGCCGCATCGCATATATCTCCCTGAAAAAACTTAACATCTAATCCATGCAAGTTCTTCTGGTAGCCGGTTGATAAATCATCCAACACACTTACACTATAGTTGTTTTTTAATAACAAACGAACCAGATTTGATCCAATAAATCCCGCTCCGCCTGTAACCAATGCTTTCATCATTATTCACCATCCTTATTTTTATTTGTGAACCAGCCATCAATTCGATTTTCAGCTACTGCTAGGATTAATTCTTCCCATTCCTTTATTACACGCGGAGCATCGAAACGCAACGCCCAATCCATGGCATTCTCGCGCAGGCGATTATACAACAGATCATCCGTAGCAATTTGATACATGGCTTCTGCAAATAGCTGCGGGTCGTTGGGTGGCACCAAAAGTCCATATTTCCCATCTCCTAACAATCCGCGCGGACCGGCGACACAATCCGTTGCGATTGGCACTGCCCCACACACTAGAGATTCAACCAATACCAAAGGGGAACTCTCTGCTCGCGAGGTCAACAGCAGGGCACGAGCATTAGCCATGTATGGATAGGGATTAGCCTGCTCGTCAAGCAGTAAAATGTGATCTTGCAAATTCCTCCGATTAATTTGCTCGCGCATGTCGTCAAACAAAGGTCCATTTCCAACATAGAAAACGACAAAATCATCGTACTCTTTACGTAACAGGTCGCACGCTTCAACCAGCAAAAGCGGGTTTTTCTCATATGTCATGCGGGCTACCTGGGTAAAAATTGTTTTGCGGTTTAATCGCTGTAAATTATCTGGAAGCGACTGCCGCGATCTCTGAATAACGGAATCACAATTTATTGGGTTTGGCATAAATAAAGTGCGTTTCGGCGAAGAGCCAAATTTATTTATGAAGTCCCAGCGCGAGCCTTCCGAATCAAATGTGACCACATCAACTGTTCGGCAGGCATTCAAGTACAAGATTTCTTTCGCTTGGCGCATTGGCTCATCCGGAAAACGAATTTGTTGAGCCTGAGAATAAGGATAGTGTTGGGAAGCTAGTACTTTACGATAAGGTGGGGTTTGACTAAGCCATAAAATTACAGTATTCCTTTCATCCATTGGAACAAGTATTGCATCTTGTGAAAACATTCCCAACATCCTGCGTAATGCCAGTGAGAAAGGCCCAATTTCGGCTATTGCGTCATCTACGCTATATTTATGTTCGAGCTGTCGAGTTGCTTCAATTGTCATACCATTGTCTACCAGCGCGGAAAATTTACGAACTCTATTAAAATCATCATCTGATAGTTTTAAATGAAGGGTTTCTATTTTAGAATCATATGCAATAGGCCTGTCGCCTTCCTGCAAATATACGATTACCGGTGAGAATCGTTCGTGGTCCAAACCATGAGTAAGTTCATACAACACCTTCTCGACCCCACCACCCCAAAGAGCATGTGCAATAAACACTACTTGTTGTTTTTTGGGATTGTTTGTTGGTTCGCTGGGGTTTTCCGTAATGCCCAGCGTATTGGGGGGGACGGCATCAGGTGGACCGCTGGTCCGTTCTGTACTTGGCGGTGTTGCGCTCTGACCTTCAAGGAGACTCTTTGTCAGTTTCTTATTGTTTAAAAAAGATACTAGCGATCGCAGCCGCCAGCCAAGTTCCAATTTTAAACGAATAGACTCAGGAACAAATTTATGATAGATTAGGCGTGCAAAATTTATCAGTCTGACTCTGAAAGACAGAGGGATTTCTTTTCTAGTAGCAGCTTGAATATCATGAATTAATGCTACCGATAATTCTGACACCGGGCCTTTTTCCTGGGATATTTCTAATGCTACCCGACGTTCAGCCTTAACTCGTTTCAATCGCTCAGGATGCGACAAAGCCACTACTGTATCAAGGTCTCCCAGAGCGAAGAGCAATTGTTCTTGGCCTTCTCTATCTTCTGCTCCCAAGTATAGCAGACCATCTATTAACCCCAGAGTGTATTTGGATCTCCCAATCAACAAAACAAAAAAACCCACGCGAGTAAGATTCTGCCAGATTTCCTTCAGTCTTTGAAATTCAGGCTCTAAAGGATCGTCCAGGGAAACCTCAGGTGGAAGCAGCAAAATCAATTGCCCCGGTTTTTCAACCTGCAGCGGTGCTTCTGCAAAAGAAAGCCCGTCATTTTGCTCGAGGTAGGTACGCAAAGGCTGAGTGACTTCAGAATGTTCCGCTCTTTGTAGATAATAATTTAGCTCCCCTACCTTCTCAGGTTCACAGGGAAAATACGCAAAATGTGGCTGATCCACTTTTAATGCTACGTAAGTAGCCTGCCAAACTAGACCTAAGGGTGATTTGCCGTAAAATGATATAAAATCAGGTGCTCGGTTGAGGATCACATTCCGAAGCTCTTCCCTCAACGTTACATCCATGGCCGGATCCCAGATCCACTCCAGCATACGCAGATGAACTAAGGGATGTAAGCCCAGCATGTAAATATTTGATTGTGGCTCACCTGCGACGATATCAATTGTACGACTCAGCATATCACTAGCGATGCTTCTGTCATTTAGATCTACATCAGGAAATAATTCCTGAAACGAATGAGTGTTGACCAAGCGAATCAATATTTTTGAAGCATCAAAAGCGGGAGCCAGAGGGAATCGCGCAGTTTCCTGTCCGGGGTGATAGCGCATAGTGCATGTGCGTTCAGGAAGATAACGGTTGGGCGTATTCAGCATCAAGCGGACCCACATATCTAGATCATGAGCATAACGAAACCTGCTATCAAACTCCCCGGTTTTCAACCACGCCTCACGCAAGATACAAATACTGATTCCCATGACCCAATTATTACGAAGTAGTTGTATCACATGATAGGCTGGGTTTTCCAGTTTAAGCCAATCAAGAGGATATTCTATTCTTGTTCCATCCGGCTCAATTAACCAAAAACCCGTGAAGAAAAATTGGATCTCAGGATAATCTTGTATCCCGCGTCGATTCATTTCCAATTTCTGTGGGTGGAAATAATCGTCACCACTCAGCCAACATAACCAACTGCCTTTTGCCTCGCGAACTCCCAGGTTAATTGCCGAACTTTGCCCTCCATTGCTCTTATGGAAAACCCGAAAGCGCCCGTCCTTTTCTGCGTATTCATCCAAAATCCCCGGCGTTAAATCAGTGGAGCCGTCATCAATCAGGAGCGCTTCCCAATCCGGGTCGGTTTGATGCGCAATACTATCGAGAGCTTCGCGGATAAAGCGTTCCTCGTTGTAAATCGGCACAATAATGCTAAATAGTGGTATTTGGTTAGGCATGTCAGGTGGTGATTCCCATTAATGGATAATCCAGTTTTGAAGCCAGTCGGCGGTGCGCTGAATCCCATCTTCCAATGAAACAGATGGTCTCCAATTCAGGTGAGATTGGGCTGAACTTGTATCCAATTGGATATGGGGAACATCAAATTTTCGAGCCGGTTCATATTTCATGTACATTTTTATACCCAATACAGATTCTATTTTTATCACCAGGTCATTTAAGCTATATGGTTGTATGCCGCCAAGATTGAAGGTATTTTTTATTGGGTTAAAAGCAATATCCTTTGATGCCACGAGAGCGCGAGTCAAGTCTCCAATGAAGAAATAGTCCCGCACAACTTCGCCATTCCCGAATATGGTAACCTGCTCCTTTTTTAACGCCTTGTAGATAAAGACTGCAATAACACCCTGGTGATGAAAAGGGTTTTGCCGCGGCCCGTAAGGCACAGAGGGACGCAAAATTGTATATTCCAAACCATACAAGTGATGGAACATGTGCAGATATTTCTCAACCATTAATTTGGTGATCCCATAGGCATTGATGGGGTCGGTGGGATGATCTTCAGAGATGGGATTGTGTTTGGGCAAACCATAAACGGTTCCGCCTGAAGAGAGATACATCACGCGTTTTACACCTGTATCACGGCAGGCGCTAAGAAGGTTTATACTAGCCACAAGATTAGTTTGCACATCCGCAACCGGGTCTTTCAGAGCCGTTTCTGCGATGTTTGCCCAAGCGGCATGATAGACCAGATCAATTCGATGGTCTTCGAGCGTACGGCGGATTAAATGAATGTCCTGCAGTGTACCCTGCACAAAATTCACGCTCTGAGGCAATGGGTCATAGGGGCGTGGGTATACATCCAGTACAGTGATCCCATACCCTGAAGCAGCCAGGCTATCCACCAGATGCGATGCAATAAACCCATTACCACCCGTTATTAAAATATTCTGCATATTTTATTATCCATAATGAATTGCTTGAGTTTAGTGTTGGTATTCAAACTGACCGATCCATTGTTCTTTTGCCGGGGATTTCACGAATTTACACTAATTTTTCATGGTTAGCCGCGCCAATTAGCGTAACAGCGCACTGGCGCGCAGTACCGGTATTCGCGGCAAGAATTTTTTGAATTCCAAACTCAAGTGGTTTGTTGGTGTTTTCAAAAAAAAAACACCCATTCGAACTCGATTTTTCCATTGTATCATGATTGCCCCAGCCTCTTATACAAGTCAATCACCTGGGGGCGAACAATGGAATCGGAAAATTTTTTTGCAATAAGCTGCAAATTATGTTCAGCCGCGTTATCCACCATAGCATCGTTTTCGATGGCATTGCGAAGCGCCTGGGCAACTGCTTGAACATCCTCCGGCGCAACAAGCAAACCGTTCTCACCATCGTTGATCCATTCGCGCACTGTTTCCAGACCCGAATGAATTGGGAAAACGCCTAAGGACATGGCTTCGATCAATGTGCTGGGCAGCCCGTCACTGGCAGTAACGGCAATCAGGATGCGGGCGGATCCCAGCAATTTCAACCACTGCTCGTATGGCAAACTCATCGAATTAGGGTAGATCGTAATATCCATTCCACCTGCAATCAATGCCTTTGCCTCCGCCTCCACCGAAGGAGTTGCCTGGGTAATTATAATGGAATAGGATTTCAATAGATCCTGATGCATTTTAAAGACCTTAATGGCAGTCATGGCACGTCCCTGCGGGTCTCCACCAGCAAGCACATGGTCAGTGTTATCCCGACCTTTTAAGAGAATTACACGGCGGCTGGATGTTAAGCCTGGTGTGCAATAATCCTGCGGCTTCCAAGTAATTCCTCCATAAGCGGGTAATTTGGCAAGTACTTTTCCGTGGAAGCCCAACTTTTGTGCCAAATCTAAATCGCGCTCACCTTCCACCAACAGTCCATCGCAAGTCATCAGGATGGCTTCCGCTTCTGCCTGTTCTTTTTTACCCAAATAAGGGTACAGGTCCAAATCCGCTCCCCACGAGGAGACGATCCACGGACAAGGCAGTCTGCCTCCTAAAATTTCACGCGCTCTCAATAATACTATTCCATTATCACGCCAGAAAGAAAAGATTCCGAGCGAATGGATCACGTCCGGCTTCCATTTCCTGATCAGATCTGCTAAAAACCTGGCATGTATGGTCTCAGGACTACTCGGCGGACTTTCCTCCAATGGAATCATTTTTAATATTCGCAGGCCCTTCCGTATAGCGCGAGTTGCAAGTCCTGGTGGGTTTTCATCAAACAATGTAATTTTAAATTTCCGTAGAACTTTTCGAAACACACGAATTATCAAGCCTGGCGGTTTGGGGATTAGTGTGTACTCGACTCTGACAGAATCGGGTTTATGCACATCATAAGGCAGGTATATTCGTCCGGATAAAAATTCGCCGCGGACCCCAAAGGAAGAGGGCACCGGTTGAAAAACCCTGAAATCCCAGCCAGTACCATGCAACTGATTAACCCAGCGGGCAACGTGAATGCTGCCAACATCTGCAATGAATAAAATTTTCATCTTTCACTTTCTTATGGGCCAATGATGCGGCTGCGAATTTTTCGGTACATTTGGATAAAATACCACGCTTTACTACGGAAAATCTCATTTAACTGTGCTGTCACGCTGGCAAGCTGCTGGTCACGCTCGGCCAAGGCTTGATTGAGATTAAAAGCCTGTCTGGCGCGCTCGACCATATCCTGCTCGAGTCGGGCAACGGCTTGATTGAGGCTGGCAATCTGCCCATCGCGCTCGGCCACGGCTTGGTTAAGCGCGGAAATAGTTTGAATGAGAGTGGCAACCTGCCCGTCTCGCTCATACACGGCATTATGAGAGAAAACATCGTATTTCCCAGTTAATGCAATAAATGCTTGATAGTCAAATTCATATAATTGCTTTATATTTGCAGAGCTTATGGGGTCAGAAATGATTTCAAATAAAATATCCAAGCCAAATAATTGCGCAAAGGAGGATGTACTTTCCTCCAGTAAAGCCATTGCCAGGGCAAAGTGTATATCGGTTTCTTTATTCCGATAGTATTTTTCTACCGATGGAAAAATCTTCACCAAGTCATCAAAACGCGTGATCTTCAGGTAGTTCCGCATCAATTTATAAAATTCGTATTGCAGCCGAACTCTGGTATCAGGGCGATTACCGCTTGTGTTCGATTTATCCAAAACAAGCCGGTGTTTTGTCAGCCGCTCTTGAATAACGTGGATGGGGTATTTCAACAAGAGCCGCATCCACATATCTGCGTCAGCAGTTTGAGCAAGTCCAAAGGCGTAAAGCCCGACTTCCTGATAGCAAATCTTCCTGATCAGAACACTGGGATGATTCAGATGGTTTTCGCCTTGAAAAAACTGTTGAAGCCATTGCCACCGACTCTTGTTTTCTTGAATGAACCAATCCTCATCCAAATTATCGCCATGATCATCAATAATCTGTGCCCAAGTAAATACCGCGCCAATCTCTGAATGAGCATCTAGAAAAGCAACCTGTTTTTCAAGCTTGTCCACTTCCCAAACATCATCTGAATGATGTATGGCAATATATTCTCCCTTAGCCACATCAGAAATTGCCTTTCGGATATATTCAATAAACTGATTGGTTTCGTTGCTAAACGCCCGAATCCGTGAATCAGTATAGCTGGAAATGATATTCCACGAATCGTCCGTAGACGCATCATCCCAAATAATTAGTTCAAAATTCTTATAGGTTTGATTCAAAACACTTTCAATTGATTCGCGCAAATATTTTGCATGGTTGTAAGAAGTTAAAAGCACCGAAACTTTAGCAGAAGTCATCATAATTCAATCTTGTCTCCAATCTTTTTGGTAATCAAGCGGGCATTCTCAATAGAAAAACGAATGAGCTGACAAATCGCAAGGATCGCGTCTTCATTTACTGCGGTGCCAGTTGGCAGCTGTAATACTTTTTGGGTTATTTTTTCTGTTTCTATTAATAGCAAGCCAGCATTGGGAAAATAGGAGCGGTAAGGTTTCATTTGATGAACCCCCGGATAAAAATAACGACGCGCAAGTACATTTTCAGCATGTAAAATCCTAACCAATAGATCACGGCTAAGTCCAGCAACCTGTTCATCCACCTCAACAACAATATACTGATAATTATTTTTTTCGCGCGGGTCGTATTCCACCATTCGCACACCAGGTAAATCTCTGAGCTCATGCAAATAAATCTGGTAGTTCTTATGGTTTACATTGATAAATTCATTCATACTTTCAAATGAGGTCAGTCCCATGGCTGCAGAGACTTCACTCATTTTCCCGTTGGTTCCAACATCTATGACATTATCCAGTCCGGCAAAACCAAAGTTGCGCATACTGCGGATTTTTTCGGCTAGTTCATCGTTATTCGTGGTGACTGCCCCGCCTTCAAAGGAGTTGAAGAACTTGGTGGCATGGAAACTAAAGACCTCAACATTGCCAAATCCGCCAATCATTTTCCCCTTATGCGAGCAGGCAAAGGCATGGGCGGCATCGAACATGAGCTGCAGGTTATGTTTGCCGGCAATATCCTGCAATGCTTTCACGTCGCAAGCCTTTCCCCAGACATGGACACCCAGAATACCAGTGGTACGCGGCGTGATCAAATCCTCGATTTTTGACGGGTCGATATTATGAGTGAGGGGATCTACATCACAAAAGACTGGCGTAATCTCCTGCCACTGCAGGGCGTGTGCAGTGGCAATGAAAGTAAAGGAAGGGACGATGACTTCGCCATGCAATCCCAATGCGCGCGCGGCGATCTCCAAGGCTACAGTGGCATTGCATATGGCTATGCAATGCTTTACGCCCAGAAACGCTGCTAATTTTTGCTCCAATTCCAACACAAAAGGACCGTTGTTGGTCAACCAACAGCGGTCAAGCATGTCATTGATACGATCCAAAAGCTTTTCTCGGTTTCCAATGTTTGGACGGCCAACATGGAGTTTTTCAGAAAAAAGGCTGGGCGTACCGAAGATTGCAAGCTCTTCAATCCTTTGTTTACTCATTATTCAATCCTTTATTCATCCAAGGTATCACCACTAAAAAATTATTTTGCGGTAGTAGTATTGCGTTTTGCTTTAGAAATATATTGATTGGTATGATCATATAATTCTGCACGCAACTGTGCTTCCAAATCAAGAATGTGGTCTGATGGACGGGTTCGAATAGCCTTAGCTGGAGAACCTACATAAATTGTCCAAGGTTGAAGGTCGGATTTTACCAACGAGTTCGCACCAACAGCTGCGCCCTCTCCTATTGTTACTCCCGGTAAAATGACAGTATTGGCTCCAATGATAGCATGTTTTTTTAGGTAAACGTAGGACCTAAGTGGGGACCGGTATTGAGGCGGAACTGTCGGCCCAGTCAGGCTTCCGCCTAAGTAGTCATCGTCACCAGTAAATACCCTGCACCCACTAGAAATACCAACAAAGTCATCTATGACCAATTCCCCCCCTCCAGTTATAGAGACAAAAGAAGCGATATGGACAAAACTACCTATCGTCATTTTTTTCCCTCCCATAATGAAGACAAAATCGTCAATAATTACTGAGTCCCCAATAATGATAACATCAGGAAATAAAATTTTTGCCTCAGGCCAAATGGTAACATCATCGCCAATTTTAGCGAAGCCCAGTTTATAAGCTTGATTGGTCATAGTATTATCCTTATTTTGAGTTATCAGCTGATATTGTGCCGTATTGCTTTTTAGAACCTGATTTTATTTCCACTGAAGGGAACAGATATACCTTTGACCAGACTCTGGCGCTTTCCCATCTCGAGACCGTAAAAACAACAGCATCAGATACGACATCAACAAAATTAGCGGTTTGATCAGAAATAACAGGCTCCGTTAAGGCGGCTTGTATAGAATACCCTCCTTCTGCCAAAGGAAGGCGTAGAGCATAATCCACTTGGTAACGATCCCCCGGACGAACCTCCAGTAAAGATCGACCAGCGAGCAAAAAGTTGGATCCGGTGATATTATTCTTCTTATCATCCATCACGTTAAAATTGACTGTCAACATCTTTTGTGCATGCGCTTCAAAATATATCCGAATTTTGACACCTTGATTGAATCCGACCATCGAGATCGGTTCATCATCCATGTTGAGCAATTCAACATAGGTAATGCGCGCTTCACCTGTTCCATAGCGGAATTGAGATACTCTACGGGCAAATTCTTCAGATCCCTTTGATATAAAATTCTGAATAGAACGTATATCTATGCTGGGTTCTTTCTCTGCGGGTAATAATGTAGGGGCAGGGTTTGAATCACGTTGTTCGGCATTCATCTCTTCGCGCATGATACGCACATAGCGCTCGGCGACATCCGCGGCGGTTCCCATACTTTTCAACTCTCCATGTTCGAGATAAATGCCGCGCGAGCAGAGACTCTTAATGGTCCCCACATCATGGCTTACAAAAAGCACGGTTGTGCCTGCTTCCTGCCTTCGTGTAAGGGCGGTCATACATTTTGCCTGAAACTTCATATCGCCAACCGAAAGCGCTTCATCCACAACCATGATCTCCGGCTGGGACATGATATTGACAGCAAATGCCAGGCGCACATACATACCGCTTGAGTACATTTTAACCGGTTGTTCGATGAATTCGCCTATATCTGCAAAAGCGGCAATATCGTCGAAACGGGCATCGATCTCATCTTTGGAAAGACCTAGAATGGCGCCGTTGAGGTAAACATTTTCCCGCCCTGTAAACTCTGGGTTGAAACCAGAGCCAAGCTCCAGCAAGGCGGCGATGCGGCCACGGGTTGTCACTTTTCCACTGGTTGGGGTGAGTGTTCCGCAAATGAGCTGCAACAATGTGGATTTGCCCGAGCCATTGCGCCCGATGATTCCAACCGTTTCCCCTCTTTTAATCTCAAAGGAAACATCCCGAAGCGCCCAGAATTCATGGAAATAGGTCTTAGGAGGCCTGCCTACCAGTGCCTGCAAACGCGGAACAATGGATTGTTTTAGGCGGTCCTCAGGGCGGTTATATATTTGATAGAGTTTGCTGAGACCTTCCACCTTGATGGCGTACTCGTTAGAGGACATCTGCAAATCCTTTGCGCGTTTTTTGAAACCACCAGAAGCCGGCGGCAGCAAGGCCAAAGCCTACAAGCAATGCAATACCCAGCGAAAACCAATCGGGCTGACTGCCAAAGATCAAAACCTTGCGGCTTTCAGTAATGATCAACACGAGCGGATTAATCATTAGCAAGCCTTGATATCTCTCAGGTAGGGATGTTAATGGGTAAAACACAGCCGAAAGGAACATGAGCACGGTGGTAAAAACGGAGGTGAGCTGGCCGATATCACGCACAAAAACCCCTAGGGCTGCCAAAAACCAGGCAACCCCCACACTGGCGAAAATAAGCGGCAATAGAACCAATGGGAAAAAGATAACCGTCCAAGGCAGGGAATGATTAAGAACAATCTGCGCCAATAACAGAACAACCAGACTTACCAGGCTGTGGAAGAGCACCGATCCGAGGGTCACCCAGGAGAATATCTCCAACGGGAATACCACTTTTTTGACATAGTTGGTATTTGAAACAATCAACCCTGGAGCGCGGTTGACAATTTCAGCGAAGAGATTGAACACGATCATACCCGTGAAGAGAATAATGGCAAAATCGGTTTTGCTTTCCTCCACATTTATGTTCCAACGAGCTTTAAAAACCACTGAAAAGACAAAGGTGTAAACGACCAGCATCAGCAATGGAGTAAGGAACGACCATGCCAGCCCCATGAGAGAACCACGATAGCGGCTAATGACATCGCGTCGCGCCAACTGCAAGATGAGTTGGCGGTTGCGCCAGAGACTGGTGAACATGGCTAAGGGGGTGGTTGGGTGAGCCTGGTGGGGATCCATTAAAATAGTTTCCTTCGAAAAATCTTTTTCAGAGGATAAGGGAAAGCACGTAGTATGATAAAAAAACGCATGTGATTGTTTGCTTACAACCAAAGATGGTTTTATCTGATTGTGGTTGACGAAGTTTCCAATTATATCATTGGAGTATTATTGAATCGACGTAACCGCCCAGATATTAATGTTTTTGAAATTGCAGATGCTATCTCGAATGACCACTTAATTTCCTAAAAATAAGGATTGGGATGCAATGGAATAATCTTTCTTGTTTACATCCTACACCTTGGATTTGTTTAAGTGGGGCATTTTTTGGCCCTCATATTTTATTCCCAGAAAACTACAAAGAGACTGCATTGAGTCTGAATTTTCTAAATTTAATACAAGCAAATCTTTAGGGCGGAATTTGAAATATTCCAAAACCTGGTTGTTATGATTTTCGTAATAAGACTTATAAATCTCTTCATTATAAAGAGTCTTTTCATTTGCACCAAAAACACTCTGCTGCTGGCGCCATAGCCAACCTTCTTCCCGGTACGTGAACTTCTTCAAGTCAGACATTGTTGGCTTTCCCTTCACCCCCATGATCTGAGCATGAAACCTAACCAGTGATTGATACCACTCATCTGCATTATTCCTAATCGTCAAAATGAATTTAGAACCTGGGAAAGCGTAATCAAGTACCTGATATGTAAAATCAAGGCTGAAGGGCATATCCTGAAAAGCATCTGCTGTATTGCAATATTCAACGATCCGCCGAAAATCCCGAATTGCCCAATCATCCATGAGAAGCTCAGCTTCTGATTGAATACCGACTTTATATCCAAAATCCTTTAGTGCAAGCTCAATGGATGTAGTGCCGGTTTTGTTATATCCAACACAAAAAACTTTTTGTTTTTCCAATCTGCGAATTAGATGTAAGTCACGCAATTGCTTTTGGAATCGGTTGAGTTTTTCAAAAAGTACAAGAGGTTTGTTCGTCATATTGAAA
>Ga0138256_10004778_pt1 | contig 14392 bp, 10 predicted proteins | sample KNB2016incub_MG_FD_105486 | JGI IMG/M metagenome (GOLD analysis project Ga0138256, IMG submission 105486) | Active sludge microbial communities from wastewater in Klosterneuburg, Austria - KNB2014incub_MG | ecosystem: Engineered > WWTP > Activated sludge > Unclassified | place: Austria...
CAACTGAGGACCGGATTCGGCAAAGGCGCCAGCCGACAACTCCGCTCTCAGGAACTTGTGCCTGGTGTAATTTATGGCGGTGAAAAGGAGATCAGTTTTTCTGCTCCTCTTGCAGCTTTTAAAACACTGGTGTACACACCCAGCTTTCAGATAGCTGAAGTAGTATTGGATGGAACAACGTACAGGACTATTATGAAAGACCTGCAGTTTGACAAAGTGACTGACACATTAATTCACATTGATTTGCTTGAGCTTACTGCTGGAAAAAAGATAGTAGCTGACATCCCTCTGAAATTTGTAGGAGCATCTAAAGGAGTTAAAGAAGGTGGTAAGTTAGTTACTAAAATGAAATCATTAAAAGTAAAAACGTTACCAAAGTTCTTAAAAGAGCAGATTGAAGTTAATATTGACAATCTTGAGTTAAACGGAAATATCCGTGTGGAAGATGTGGTTGTAGAGAATTATGAAATATTGAATTCTCCAAGAATTCCAATTGCATCTGTTGTATTAACAAGACAGTTGAAGCAAGAAGAAGCTGCTGCTACACCTGCTGCCGGCGCTGCTGCACCTGCCGCCGCACCTGCTGCAGAAAAGAAGTAATATTTTTAAACTTAATAACGACCCGTCTGGCCCAAAGCGAGACGGGTCTTTTAGTTATTGAATAAATTAAAAAGCGACTTTAAAATTCAACAATCAATTTCATTAATTAAAATAATTAAATTGAGTAATTAAATGAATGCAATAAAAAAATACAGATGAAGTTTTTAATTGCTGGCTTAGGAAATATTGGTGATGAGTATGCTCATACAAGACATAATATAGGGTTCGATGTTGTGAATGCTTTTGTGCAAAAACATAAAGGCGAATTCAGGGTTGGAAGACTAGCGTACGTAGCAGAAATAAAATGGAAAGGAAAAATTTTTGTTTGCATTTGTCCATCCACTTATATGAATCTGAGTGGAAAAGCAGTTAGATATTGGATGGATAAAGAGAAAATTGCAATTGAGAATATATTAGTGATTGTTGATGATCTGGCTTTGCCTCTTAATAAGCTCAGGGTAAGACCAACCGGTAGCCCCGCAGGTCATAATGGATTAAAAAGTATTCAGGAAGTGTTAGGTAGCGCTGATTATGCAAAGCTTAGATTTGGAATTGGGAACGACTTTGCCAAAGGCTACCAATCTGATTTTGTGTTGGGTAAGTGGAGTAAAGAGGAAACTCCAATGGTGAAGTTAAAAATAGAGAAGTCAGTGGAAACTATCGAGACATTTGCCACTCAAGGAATATCTACTGCTATGAACCAGATAAATAATCAGGCCTTTTCGCTATGAATAATCAGATTGATTACTTACTTTAGCTGTCCGACTAATAGTCCCCGGAAGCCCTAATAAGGTAAAGTACAGGGTTATTTCGAATCCAATCTACTTATTGAAGCCAATGAATACTTGTGATGAACAACCACAAGGGAATGTATCCAAAGTATTTAATTAAAAACACCACCTTTTTATGAAGATTTTTTGTGTTGGCCGAAATTATGCAGCCCATGCCGCTGAATTAGGAAACGAAGTTCCTGATGAACCAGTAATTTTTATGAAGCCTAAAAGTGCTTTGCTACAACCGCATACACCGTTTTATTATCCCGAGTTTACCAATGAGTTGCATTATGAATGTGAATTAGTGCTTCGTATTTGTAAGAATGGAAAATATATACAGGATAAATTTGCTGGCAAATATTACGATGCAATAACAACGGGTATTGACTTTACTGCCCGTGATATTCAAAACGAGTTAAAAGAAAAAGGTCTCCCTTGGGAAAAAGCCAAAGCCTGGGATAATTCAGCAGTAATTGGTAAATGGACACCAATAGCCAATATCAAAGACAAAAAGAATATTAATTTCTGCATGTACAAGAATAAGGAATTGGTACAACAAAGTAATTCCAATTTAATGATTCACAGCTTCGATGAAATTGTAGCTTATATATCCAATTTTTTTTCAATAAATATTGGCGATATGATTTTTACAGGTACACCAGCTGGCGTAGGAGAAGCGGTGGTTGGAGACGAACTGGAAGGTTTTATTGAAGATGACAGCATGTTTACAATGGAAGTGAAATAATATAGAATTTATTATCTGCCTGCATGATTAATTTAGCAGGAATCAATACTAACTGCAACAGAATGCCATTCGTAAAACGGGTGGCTTTTCTTTTTTTAAGGGCATTGCTTTGTCTTAAATTTGCCACTACCATTGTTTGCAATAAATGATTGATACTACTATATTATTGAAGGCCTACCGCTTGATGAGTCAGGTAAAGGTGATGGCAGAAACGTATGAGGCCAATCGTACAATTTGTAAATATGTTCATTCTACTTCAAGAGGGCATGAAGCCATTCAATTAGCAACAGCCTTTCAATTACAGCCATATGATTTTGTGAGTCCGTACTATAGAGATGAAAGTATCATCATGGGTATCGGTTTTACTCCATATGAACAAATGCTTCAGCTATTAGCCAAATGCAACGATATATTTACAGGTGGTAGAGAATATTATTCGCATCCCAATTATAAAGGTGATGACAAACCTACCATGATTCACCAAAGCAGTGCAACAGGTATGCAAGCCATTCCAACAACAGGATTGGCGCAAGGTGTTCAATATTTGGAAAATCATTTACCGGGACGATTAAAAAGAGGAGCTAATGGTGAATTGCCAATTGTAGTTTGTTCGCTTGGTGATGCAAGTATTACAGAGGGCGAAGTAAGTGAAGCATTTCAGTTTGCTGTGTTAAAACAATTGCCGATTATTTATTTAGTGCAGGATAATGACTGGGGCATAAGTGTAACTGCCGATGAGGCAAGAGCCATGAATGCTTTTGAGTTTGCTGCTGGATTTAAAGGAATGAACCGAGTGCAGGTGGATGGCAGCGATTTTGAAGCATCTTATTCCGTGATGAAAGATGTTTGTGAATCTGTTCGCAGGGAAAGAAAACCTTATCTCGTTCATGCACAGGTTCCGTTATTAGGACATCATACAAGTGGCGTAAGAAAAGAATTTTATCGCAGTGATGAAGATTGGACAAAGCATGAGGAGCATGATCCTAATCCAAAACTCAGAAAGAAATTAATAGAGAGAAATGTAAGTGAAGAAATAATTGCAGAAGTTGAAAGGGTAGCTGCTGAATTAGTAGCTGCTGATTTTGCAAAAGCAGTAGCTGCACCTGAGCCAGATCCTTCAACAATCGAGGATCATATATTTGCTCCAACACCTGTAACAGAAGAAAAAGGAGAAAGAAGCCCTGCGGGAAAAGAAAAAATAGTGATGGTGGATGCTGCTTTATTTGCAGTGAGAGAATTAATGGAAAAATATCCGGAAGCGATTTTATATGGACAAGATGTAGGGAAAAGACTCGGCGGTGTTTTCCGTGAAGCAGCAACATTGGGTGAAATGTTTGGTGATCACAGAGTGTTTAATACTGCTATACAGGAAGCATACGTTGTCGGCTCTACAGTTGGTATGAGTGCTGTGGGATTGAAACCAATCATAGAAGTACAATTTGCTGATTATATCTATCCGGGATTTAATCAACTGGTAACAGAAGTATCTAAAAGCTGTTACTTGAGTTGTGGTAAGTTTCCTGTCTCAATGATTTTAAGAGTACCAATCGGTGCTTATGGCGGCGGCGGTCCTTATCATAGTGGGAGTGTAGAAACAACTGTTCTTTCTATAAAAGGAATTAAGGTTGCTTATCCTTCTAATGCGGCGGATATGAAAGGATTGATGAAAGCGGCTTACTACGACCCCAATCCGGTAGTAATGCTGGAGCATAAAGGATTATACTGGAGTAAAGTGCCGGGAACAGAAGATGCAAAAACACCTGAACCTTCATCAGATTACATACTGCCATTTGGTAAAGCCAACATTGTAGTTGAAGCATCTGCTGATTCTATTGACAACGGTGAAAGCTGTGTGGTGATCACTTACGGAATGGGAGTGTATTGGGCGAAAGCTGCTGCAAAACAATTTAATGAACAGGTAGAAGTAGTTGATCTGCGGACCTTATTTCCATTAGATGAAGAATTGATCTTTGAACGAGTAAAAGCTCATGGAAAATGTTTGGTGCTAACGGAAGAACAACAAAACAATTCTTTTGCCGAAGCATTAGCAGGTAGAATTTCTAAAAATTGTTTTCAATTTTTAGATGCGCCAGTGGAAGTGCTGGGTGCATTAAATACACCTGCCGTACCGATGAATATGGATTTGGAGAAAGAGATGTTGCCAGATGGGGAGAAGGTGATTGCGATTCTTAATCAAATGATGAACTTTTAAATTGCATTTGAAATTATAAGCAATAATAATGGAATGAACAGTCAATAAATTTTTATGATTAGAATCCTATTTGGTTTAATAATATTTGTTGCATTCTCATGTAACCCCAAAAAAGTATACAGAGAAGTTGTACGAACTGATAAAATTGATGAGGATATTATTCTTTTTAACATTGGTAATATTAGTAGAGCTGAAATAGGTGAATTGTTAATTGGAATTGAAAAATGTGAGCCCTTAATTGTAGGAATAGATATTCTTTTTTTAGAAAACAAAAAATCATTTGATGACTCTATTTTAACCGAAGCCCTGCAGAAAGTTAGTAATGATATTATTGCATATAAATTTGATTCGAACGAGAGAGAAGAAAGAAGCATTGATCGATTTAGGAAATTTGCGAGTGAAGAAGGTTTTATAAATGCTGAGGAAAAGGATGGAGTGCTTAGTCATTTTACGCCGGTAAAGGAAGTAGGTGGGAAGTTACATGAATCCTTTGCTTTGAAAATTAGTAAGCAATGGAAACCAGAGGTTGAACTTAATCTCACAGCAAATAAATCAATCCCAATACTTTTTCAAAGAAGACTGCAACAATATTATTATTTTGTTAGGGAGGATTTACATGACAAAGAGGTTTGTAGCCTTCTGAAAAACAAAATCATATTAGTTGGTTTTTTGGGCCCGGGAGATGAGGATAAACATTTTACTCCTATAAGAAGTAGGGAAGAAGAGATTGAAGGCAAACCAGACACCTATGGCCTCGTTATTATTGCTAATGAAATAAGAACAATTCTCGAGAATTGAAATTAATGAATGAAGTTTTTTTTAATAGAACTTAACCTGAAGTTGCCATAGCAAAAAAAATGGATTAATACTTTATTGAACATTTGCAGTAAGAAAAGCTTGAATTTTATTAAAGGCGTCTGTATATGTTGCAGGACTCCAATCATCGCCATGATGCAAGCCATTATATAACACATACTGATTTGCGACACCCATAGTTGTTAACTTATTTTTTAATGGTAAAGATTGTGTATTGGCATTTACCAAAGGGTCTAAACTTCCTTGTAAAATTATAGTAGGTGAACTTGTTGCTGAAACATAGGTTAAAGGACTTGAAGATGAATATAGAGCAGCGTTTGTAATAGGAGTTCCATTTAATAAAAGTTCCAGTAGAGCTATTGGGTAAGCCCCTGGATTGTTGTATAAATCTGGCATATCGGTTGGGCCAAAAAAATCAACTACTGCTTTTATTTTTACGGGGTTTGTATATTTATATGCATGCAATAAAGAAAGATGCCCGCCTGCACTAGCTCCCATCAGTACGTATTTATCACTTATAAGATAATCTGCCCGATTGTTATAAATGAAATCTACTGAGGTCTTTATATCCAGTTCTTGTGTGGGAAATGGATTATTTGCAGGTAAAGCACCTAGGCGATAATTAATATTAAAAATGGCATAGTTTGGAAACCGCTTATTTAAAGTGTCAATAAGAGCGGAGCTAAAATCAGTTTTGTCGCCGCTAGTCCAACCGCCACCATGAATTAAAATAAGCACTTTAGTATTAGTGGCAGTTCTGTTTGCAGGTAAATAAATATCCATCTTTTGTTGAGCATCTGTACCATACGCAACATTCAACATGTTTTTTTGTGCGACCGTGTTGTTATTATCATTTTTAGAACAGGAACTTATTAATAACAGGGTTGCCGCTATAAAAAGCAAAGAAAGGTTAAGGTTTTTTGGAGAATCAGGCATGCTTAAAGGTAAGCATCTTCATTTCTTTTTATTAAGAAATAGGAAGAATTAACAGATTAGATTTTGCAATATTTTTATCAAGGGATAGAATTAGCCCCTTCAAAATCAAATTTCTTCTTTCTATAATTAAGGTATAGTGTGACACGGAGCTTGTATAATCCGTATAATATCAGCAGATGAAAAATCATCATCAATATATAACAGATCAATTGGATGAAGAATGAAAAAGGCAATCCTGACCAAGGTAGCCCAAGGCTATTTCGAATTGCATTAATCGATCTTAATTCTGAAAAAAATAACCCAAACAAAAAAGCAGTCAATAAAAAATTGATAATGAACAGGCGGTTGAAAGTTTTTTTGTCTTTACCATCAACTGGTTCATCGGGGTATAGTTTTTTAAATATTTGTAATCCAAAAAGAGCCAGCCACATAATAAGAATATACGCAACTGAATAAAGGAAAAAATAAAAAGGGTGGGTAGAGTAGAAAATTGCAAAAAGAGATACGATGCCATGCAAGCCAACTAACATTAACTGCAAACAACAACAAACCTGAAAGAATTTCCAATTCACAAGTATAGATTTATAATAATTTTTTACTCTTCTTCAAAATAATCAGAATCAATTTTTTTTATTTCATAAGTTGATTGAATTGAAACTCCGAGATTATTGTCAATCATGTATTGAGCCAAGTCTTCGCCGTCAATTAATATAATTTTTACATCCATTTGTTTTGCATAAGCAATTGCTTCATTAGTATAACGGGAGGTGGTAATAAAAACTCCTTTCTTAGCTCTTTGTCCAGCTAATGCTCCAACAAATTTCTGTACTTCAGGCCTGCCAATTACATTTTCCCAACGTTTAGCTTGAATGTATATTACATCTAAGCCTAGTTTGTCTTCTTTTATAATTCCATCTATACCTCCATCGCCACTTTTTCCAATAGCTTTTCCTGCATCCTGAATCGAACCGCCATAGCCCATCTTTACCAGTAGTTGAACAACTATCTTTTCAAAGAAATATGGGTTTACAGATTTTAAAACTTCTAAAATTTCGGCTTCCAGAGATTGTTTGATATTTAAATATGCTTTCTCCATTATTTCATCAGGAGTTAGTTTAGATTTTAGAACTTCTTGTGATAACTTGTTCTTAGTATTGAGACTTTCTGTCTTGTCATCTTCTAATGAAGAGATATTTTCTTTTTCATTTGTTAGTGGATTTCTATATTCCCCATACTTATCGGCTAGATATTTAATACCAATAGCCTCTGGATTTTCACTTAGGATTTCAATACCCCTATTAGTAATTTGAAATTCACCTCTTGCTTTATTTTCTAATGCTCCCGCCATCTTCAAATGAGCTTTGGCCCAATAAACATAATTATAGAATTTCTTTTGACTTTTGCTTGGAAGCCATTCATTCAAATCATCATCAGTCAACTCTAATTGTTTAGCCAGAACTTCAATTGTTTCTCGTATTGTATGGATATTTCTGTCACTTGCAAGTTTTAGAATAGGCAACATTAAGCTTTGGAAATCAGGTATCATGTTTTAAAATTTAGAAGCCTGTCAGTAAAACTAACAGGCTTCTAAATATAACTAAAAATTATTATCGCTTACTTCAAATTCAACTTTATCTGCAACTCCTCAAACTGTTTTTCATCAATAGTAGCTGGAGCATCTAACATCACATCTCTTCCGCTATTATTTTTTGGAAAAGCAATAAAGTCACGGATGCTTTCGCTGCCACCAAGAATAGCACAAAGACGATCGAAACCAAAAGCAATACCACCATGTGGTGGTGCTCCATATTCAAATGCTCCCAATAAGAAACCAAATTTATGTAGCTGCTCTTCTTCATTCATGCCTAAAGCGGCAAACATTTTTTCTTGTAATTCTCTTTGGTAAATTCTGATAGAGCCGCCACCGATTTCATTGCCATTCAATACCATATCATAAGCATTGGCTTTGATATTGGCATAGGGATGTTTTAAATATTCAGCCGCATTCTCAATAACAGGATTATTATTGATCATTGTTTCAATCTGTGTTGGCTTTGGAGAAGTGAATGGATGATGGCGGGCTACCCAGCGATTGCCTTCTTCATCGTATTCAAATAACGGAAAATCTAATACCCAAAGCAATTTAAATTCATCCTCTTTTCTTAAACCTAATCTTGTTGCCATTTCCATCCGCAAATCACTGATGGCTTTTCTTGTTCTTTCTTCTGCACCAGCAAGAATTAAAACTAAGTCACCTGCTTTTGCATTGGCTGCCTCAGCAATTGCTTTTAATTTGTCTTCAGAATAAAATTTATCTACGCTGCTTTTAAAAGTTCCATCGGCATTTACTTTTATATACACCAACCCTTTCATTCCTATCTGCGGACGTTTTACCCATTCTGTCAATTCATCGGTTTGTTTACGACTGTATTCACTGCAACCCGGAACTGCGATTGCAACTACTGTTTCGGCTTCGTCAAAAACTTTGAAATCAACTCCGTTAATTAATGTGGCATTATCTTGTTTGTCAACATAAACAGTCGACGGCTTTTTCAGGTTCAGAACCCTCATGTCGAAACGTATATCTGGTTTGTCGTTACCATAATTCCACATAGCATCCTCCCATGTTATACGTTCCAACTTTTCTGTATAATCTATTCCTTTTACATCTTTGAAAATGGATTTTACCATTCCTTCAAACATGTTTAAAATATCATCCTGCTCTACAAAAGCCATTTCACAATCTATCTGTGTAAATTCTGGTTGGCGATCAGCTCTCAAATCCTCGTCACGAAAACATTTTACAATCTGGTAATAGCGGTCGTAGCCACTTACCATTAGTAATTGCTTAAATGTTTGTGGAGATTGCGGTAATGCATAAAACTGTCCGGGATTCATTCTACTCGGCACTACAAAATCTCTAGCACCCTCTGGTGTGGATTTAATTAAGAAAGGCGTTTCAATATCCATGAAACCCTGATTGTGTAAATAGTTTCTTGCAGCACGGTTTACAGCATAACGTAGTTCAATGTTTTTCTTAACTGGATTACGACGCAGATCCATGAAGCGGTATTTCATCCGCAGATCATCGCCACCATCTGTTTTATCTTCTATCGTAAAAGGTGGAACAGCCGATTTGTTTAATATTTTAAAAGATGTAACTACAATTTCAATATCACCAGTTGGTATGTTTGGATTTTTATTGCTACGTTCATTCACTGTTCCGGTTGCCTGCAACACAAATTCTCTTCCCAAAGGATTTTCTTCTAATTGTTTGTTCAACTCTTCGCCAAATAGCAATTGAGTGATGCCGTATCTGTCACGGAGATCAATGAAGGTAATGGCGCCAAATTTTCTAATAGTTTGCACCCAACCAGCTAGGGTTGTTTCAGTTCCATTATTTGCTAATCTTAATTCGCCACAAGTGTGAGTTCTATACATAATTTTAAGCTTCGAATTTTGCTGAATATTGTTACGGAACGATGAAGAGTGCGACGCAACAGACGATGCTAGTAGTACTGTTGCTGGCTACAAAAATCAATACATTCCCAATGGCGCAAAGATAGCAAGGCGAGGCCTTATTTTGAATGTTTTATGCATTGAATGGGAGTTGTATATTCGCTTTTTGTGCTACGTAAATGCCGCAAGACACTGTTTATATAATTCCAAAATGGCTTCGAACACCTTTAGAGAAGGAGCATCTTTATATCCATCCATCAGGCGACTCTATTTACTTGCCGGATTCCTTTTTTGGAACGGGAGGCTATGAAGGTTGGGTTATAGCGGAACAAATACGAAAGCAAAATGAAATTCAATATAAGAAGGAACAATCTGACTTTTCCTGGGTGATTTTTCTTGTGCTTCTTATTACTGGGGTTGTTTTAGCAGTGCTTACAAATTTAGTTGAAGCTATTCCTGAATGGATAGAAAGGCGGAAAAGGATTAAGAAAGCAAAAGTGCTGATAGATGAAAGAGGTATTCAATATCACAACTGGTTAATCTCTTATAACCCATATTATGCTTCGCTAACGGAGGCGGGAAAGGAACGGTTTCTTATACGTACCGCTGCATTTATGCAGTCGAAGGTATTTAGGTATCATGCAATGATACCTGAAGAATATATTCCTGTATTGATAAGTGGTGCTGCTGTGCAAATAACCTTTGGGCTAAGAAATTTTTTGATGGATTACTTTTCCGTTATTCATGTAATAAAAGGTGAGTATAGAATTCCGGGTAATGATGAAGATATTTATCATGGTCATGTAAGCCGCAAGGGAATACATGTAGCCTGGAATCATTTTCTGTATGGCTTTGGTGATTATAAGGATTGTATAAATGTTGGTTTGCATGAAATGGCACATGCTGTTTCGTATGACGCATTTCTTGGTGCGGAAGATTTGCATGATGCAAGATTTAAGAGAAGGCTGGAAGAGTTCAGGAAACTGGGAAGGCCTGTATTCAGAGCTATGCGGGCAGGCGACAGTCATTTGTTGGATAACTATGCAGCTACAAATATTGATGAGTTTTGGGCTGTTTGTGTAGAAACATTTTTTGAAAACACAGAAGAGTTTAAACGTACTATGCCCGATTTATATCATTCTATTACCTGCTTATTGAATCAAGATCCCCTTGATCTGGAGAAAATAATTAATAAGAAGCTAGCATGGCTTGCAATTTGAGAAAAGTCTTTATACTTTTAGTATAGCATCTAAACCCTATAGCAAAGAAGCCAATTTAAATCCGTCCGCCATGCTTACCCTTGCCATCATTTATTATATCCGACGTCATTTTCTGGAAGTTAAAAGAAGGAAGCAAGTGCTGCTCGCCACATAGCATTCCCTTTCAAAAGGTTTATCCTCTCATTAAAATTTTAGTGAAACGACTTATGTCGGCTTCGGGCAATACAGGCTTGTTATATAATAGTTGTTCTACCAATTGTTTTGCAAAGTAAGGAGCCAAAGAACAGCCTTTAGTTCCCATGCCGTTTAAGATTCCGATGTTTGGATGTATTGGATGCAAACCAACGAACGGTCTTCTTTCCAATGTAGCAGGTCGGATGCCAGCTAAATGGTCAACAATTTTAAAAGGAACCTTTAACCACTCTTTTAATAAGGCTTCTGTTTTTTCTTTGAATGCAGGAGTGGGATCGGGGTTGTCAAATTCCCATGCATAGTTGGAGCCTATCCACCACAGTCCGGGTGTGGAAAGCGGTGCAAGCATCATTCCTTTTTTGTAAATATTTGTAGTGGGAAGATCTGGTATTTCAACTAATAATACTTCCCCTTTGTTTGGGGCGAAAGGAAGCAGTTTGAAATAGGAATTTTCAGCACAATCTGCTCCATCACAGAAAATAATTTTATCAGCCGTAAGGTCTTTATACTGAATTTTATCTGCTGATAATTTTAATTGATCAATTTCAAATTCTTCTTCGACCAACAGATTCTTTTCTTTCAAATGCCTGCGCCAGGCTGGTAATAAAGAATCAAGATGAACAGTGTAAACTGCTTTTATTTCGCCGCAACCAAAATCATAATTGAAATTATTGCTGAAATATTCCTGTTCTTGATATTCGCTGACATAAGCTGCTTTTTCTTCAACCCTTTGCATAAAGCTTACCCGCATTTGTGGACTGGGAAAAAAGTCGATGATATTTTTTTGTGAGAAAGCAGTAATTCCGAGTTCGTTTCCAAATTGAGTATATGCTTTGTTTGCAAATGGAATAATTTCATCTGCCAGCCATACTTCTACATGTCTTCTTCCGGTAACAGGGTTGATGATGCCTGCGGCAATTCTGGAAGGGGAATTTGAATAGTTTTTATCAATGACGATGAAAGACTTTTCTTCTTTTTCAAGATAATAAGAAAGCCATGTGCCGGAAATGCCTTGCCCGATGATGAGATAATCTATCTGCATAGGCAAATGTAAGTCGAACAGCTATTGTTGTTCGATATTTTAGAAAAAGATGCCGGGTCGAGCCCGGCATGACTTTTTGCTTATTGTCATTCCGGCCTTGAGCCGGAATCTTTTTAAATGTTATTTATTCTACAGTAATTCTTACTCCCTCTGAATGCGAAGTAAACTCCGGAGCATACATACACTGTATTGTTGTAACGCCATTACTGAAATTACCTGTATGCGTTACGAACAACGGATATTCAAAAACATAAGTCCCTTTCCTTAAATAGCTAAAGAAGAAATTGGTACTTGCATCTTTGGTGCTTTCGTAATATCCTAATCCGCCTTGATACTTATAACTGCTCAACACATTTACAGGCTCCAGTGCAGATGCTCTCATATCTTTCATGTGAACATATTCCATGTCACGGTCTACACGAAGTTCTACTCTTACTTTTATCTTGTCGCCTACTTTCAAAACATCACCGTCTTTTACAGGAGTGATAACCGGTCCACGGTCGGTATTCTTTTCAACAAACAGTTTCTTGACCAAATTCAATGGCGTTGCTGCTGTTGTTATTTTATCAAGGTCTTCAAAATACTGCCAGTAAACTCCGCCCCATGTTGCTGATACATTTTTATTGGGAGAAGAAACAGTAACATTGATATTTCCCATTTGCGGAGTTACTTTGTTTCCTTCAATCACTTTTTTGAAATAACCTGTTCCTGCTTCTTGCCCTGCATCAGTTGATTTAATTGTTGTACTTCCAAGTTTTACTTCTACAACTGGTTCGCTATTCAGCCATTCTGTTCCTTGTAATAACAATGCATAACAAGCTTCGGCGGTTGCCTTTGTTGTTTTCCAGTTATTGGTCTGTTTGTTTTTTAATAACCATGTTCTAAGATCGTCAACCGTTTTGGTGTCTTTCCCTGCTTCTTGGAAAGCTTCAATTAACAAAGCCTGAGTTTCAATTGGTGCTTGGTACCAGAACCATCCATTGGTTTGATCTTTCCAATACATTCCCAGTTCTTCATTGTTGATGGAAGTTTCTTTCAACGATTTAAGAATGGCAGCAGGAGTATTTGCATCATCTGTTCTGTGCAATGCTAATGCGATCATACCCTGCATATATTTACTTTGACCAACCCATGTTTGTTGTGTTCTTCCACGGAAATAAGTGTAGGCAGTCATTGAAGCTGCTGCGATTTTATATTCAGGGAAGAAACTTCTCATGTACAAATACTGAATCGTTGTATAACCCGGTGTGTATTTTTTCAGATCAGTTTTGTATTTAATAAGGTTGTCATAATCCTCTTTTATTTTCCTGTCTAAATAAGGAATAGCTGTTGCCAATATTGCTTTCATTTTATCATCCTGACCGTTGGCAATAGCATTCAGTTTTTTCAGATGGCCAATTCCTGTTACAATATATTGTGTCATATAACGATCATCCGGTCCACCTGTAAACCAAACAAAACCACCGTTGCTGCTTTGCATTTGCTTCAGCTTTGCATAGGAGTTATTCAACTGCTCACTCATTTTTATCATGTCGAATAGCAACGCAATATTTCTTTTTTGCTCTGCTTCATTTTTTGCCTGTAATACCCAAGGTGTTTCTTCCAGCATTACGGCTTTCAGTTCCTGATTCTTTTGCAGATTACTCATCAGCGCAGCGGTATCTTTTATTTTCCATTTGTCAAACACTTCTTTAATGCGAGGTGATGAATTGGAAATATGCGTTGCTAATGAATTGGCATAATACCGGTTCCAAGTTTGTTCTGCACATTCATATGGATACTCCATCAGGTAAGGTAGAGCCTGTACTGCATACCATGCGGGATTAGAAGTGTATTCCAATGTGAGTGCATAGTGCTGTAATGTTTCACTCTTGCCACTGTTCAGCAATTTATCAAAACTGAAATTCTTTGTTCCTGTTCCTCTCATCGGCAAAGGCATTGTTTCTGTTACCAGCATTCTGTTGGTAAGCACAGGCAATGCATTTTCTTCGCCATCAGAATAGTTCCCAGCTTTGGCAACAATTCTCCAAACCAACGCATTATTAAACTGATAAGGTATTTCTATTGGGAATTTCACCACTTCACTTTGTCCTGCTGCTACAGTGAAATACTGGTTAGGAATTACGCTTTGGAACTGACCATCGACCGGTTCATTGGTAGTGGCATCGAATAATTGTAAGGAAACAGTTCCTGTCATTTCTTTATCAGACAGGTTAACTATTTTGGAATTGAGATCAATCTTATCACCTTGTCTTAAAAACCTTGGCGGATTAGGCTGCACCATCAATTCTTTTTGTGTGACAATTTCTTTGCTGCTTGTTCCAAAGGCAGCATCTTTTGTATGTGCCAATGCCATGAATTTCCATTTGGTTAATGCTTCTGGCATAGTGAAAGAAA
>Ga0138256_10004779_pt1 | contig 14389 bp, 9 predicted proteins | sample KNB2016incub_MG_FD_105486 | JGI IMG/M metagenome (GOLD analysis project Ga0138256, IMG submission 105486) | Active sludge microbial communities from wastewater in Klosterneuburg, Austria - KNB2014incub_MG | ecosystem: Engineered > WWTP > Activated sludge > Unclassified | place: Austria...
CGACAGCGAATTTCATGGACTCGCCGGAAAGGAATTGGCCTTTTTTGATGTTTACGACTTTGCCAGTAGCTGCGGCTGCAAGTAAGAGTTCTGTCTGTCGACAAAGAAATGCGGGGATCTGTAATACGTCAACATATTGTGCGGCAATTTCCGCATCGTCGCTTTCGTGGATGTCAGTTACGATAGGAACTTTATAGGTCTCACGTACCTTTGCCAGGATCTTCAATGCATTTTCATCACCTATTCCGGTGAAGGAATCAATACGACTGCGATTGGCTTTTCTATAACTTGCTTTGAAAATAAACGGAATCTTTAAGCGGTCAGTGATTTCCTGTACGCGCTTGGCAATGTTCATGGTCATTTCTTCGCTTTCAACGACGCAAGGGCCGGCTAGGAGGAAGAAGTTGTTTTCTGAGGTGTTTTTTATAAAGGGGATGGTTGGTAGCATGGCGTTGGTTCTTTGGTAAGCTTTTTTTAGGTCAAAGGTCAAGGGTCAAAGGTCACTGCGGGCGTTCATTGAATCATTGTCCTTAAAAATCTCACATCATTTACTCTGTGTTTTAATATATATATATCATCTCATCTCATTTCACTTCATTTCACTTCATTTCACTTCATTTCACTTCACTTCATTTCATTTCACTTCATTTCACATCATTTCATTTCATTTCACTTCACTTCACTTCACTTCACTTCACTTCACTTCACTTCACTTCAAAAATACCGTGTCAAAGATACAAAAGCTCCTTGAGCCGTCGCATCTTTCATGATAAATCCTGTCAGCTGATCGGTACGGAGCTGCAATTTCCAGCCGGATACTTTTAATTCGTAATTCATCCCAATACCAAAGCCGGAATAGCCGCCGTAGCGAACGGATACTCCAAGCGAATTCGATCTGTTGAACTTGTACTGATAATTCTGCCAGATCATCGGTTTGCTGTTGGCAAAAAGCAAATAGCCTAAGCCGGTTTCAATGGTGGTGTGATATTTTTCTAAGGGAATAGAGTAGGTCAATCTCACCTGACAAGGAAGCATGGTGTTCAAACTTTTCGTCGTGCGGTTTGTCAGATAAGGATCGGTGAGCGATGAATCCAATGCAACGGTATTGGTAACCGAATCGGTGAAGTCGAAGAGTTCTGAAATGTCAACGCCTTCAAATTTGAAAGCGGTATCGGCAGAAACATAACTCGATTTGTTGTTCCATGCAATCATGCCCAAATTCTGAACAGAGAATTCGAGGTCTCTTTTCTTTTTGTCGGTGAACTTGAAAGACAAATCGAGTGAACCACCATAGCCATTGAAAGCCATCTTATTATTTTTCGCAGAGTCGTTTCTATGGATCTCCATTTCTGCATCCAGGTCGAGATATTCGCCGGTCTCGCTCGTGTACATTGTCGCATATGGAGCCTCTATGAAAATAAATTGCTGGCCTTTGTTGAAATTCAAACCAATCGTATGTACAAATGTATTCTCGCCCGACTTATATGTATGTCCAAACGTGACATACAATTGCTGATATAAAAATTGCTGGAATTGGAAATCACTCAACACCGCTTTTTTTCCGGCGTAATTTTTATTGCCGCGGAAAAACAATTCAAATACATCGGCACTGAATCGTCCATCGTAATGAAAAACATCTCTGAAGCCAACCTGAAAGAAGGCATTGGAAAATCCGAAGAGCGTATCGACTTTCCGACGGTAATTCAATTCATAACGGAATTCTGTACCAAAGATATTCGACGAGGAAAGATTATTTGAAATTACATCTTTGATTCCGTTATCGATAAATCCATTCCGAAAAAAAGTCGATGCCAGATCAACCGTCAATGCATTTGATCCGAAGTAATATTCTGTATTGATGTTGATAGAATTCGATACGATAGAGTCGCCGTCGTATTTACCTGCTGTTGCAGATAAACAAATGAGAAAGGGCAGGAGGGTGAATACTAGTCTTTTCACAGGCTATCGAATATGATATTCACCGTCGCCAATAAATTTAAGGTCGAGACGATAGGAGTTGTACAATTGATACACTTGAGGATATGCCGGAGTCGTAAATGCTGCGCGTACTTTTATCTTTTTAGTATTCGTGAGAGTTTGTTTTCTGTTATCATCAATTGGAATCGGAATTTTTGTCAACGTCGTTGCAGTCACCCAATTGTTACCATCCAACACACCCGCAGCGATCAATCCCGGAACGAGTAATGAATCGATCACGCTGCCATTGGCATCCAGCAGCAATAATTGCATATTCATGTCAAACGGAAAACCATTGGTTGCCCACAATGTAATTGTACTCTCTCCGATTGGATCAAGATCTGTCGCACTTTCAATTTCGAAATCGATCGTGTCAGATAAGGTCAGATTATTTGCTGCGAATGACAAAGGCATTTTCACCTGTATTCTGGTATCGACAATTTTATCGCTATAGATAAAATCATTGCTGCCGGATATATTTCCCAGCGGATTCAATTGCAATGAAAGATCGTATCTCAAACTGTCAGGCAAGTTTTCCATGACCTGTTTGATGTTGCTATTTGAATTGTTCAGAGTAGTAGAAAATAAATACGGATTCACATTGAAACTCGCAGGAGCGCTTTCAGTAGCACGATTGAAGTTCAGATAATTTTGTATCAATGTCGAATTGCTCAATGCAACCATCGATCCTGTCCGATTGTTGACTGATGTGATGGAATTGAAATACGCTTGTATATCGGCGCCAATATAATTTGTCACATCGAATTTCATTTCAACACTATCGAGCAAGATCGTTCCATCAGAGATCATGTTTCCAAATCCGAAGCTGATACTTTTATTATCTGACAGATCCGTCTGACCTAAATATCCGCGGACATAATTCGGCGCAATACCAAGTAGCGATGTTTTTAAATTGAGAAGCGTATCACCACCAACAAGAGATAATGCAACACCGAAAGAATCGGATCTGGCGACAACGCTATACGCGAGTGTATTGAATAAGGCACCATTCGCTCCGGTAAGATCGATGGAGTATCCGGAAAAATCGTATGTCTGTGAGAAGTACTTAGGATCAGAAATGGAAGCAGAGTCCACAGAAAAATTCACCGTGAACGGAATTCCATTCTTCAATGCTTTCGGAATCGTGTAATTGTAAAGGATCTTCGATTGCAGCGTGTTTTTAATTTCAATTTTGATAGAACCATCTTGAAGGATAGCTGATTTCAATTGCACGCCCGTTACGCCAAGAGTAACATTGTTATTACTCGAAATAAATGTTTGTCCGGGCGTAATAACTTGCGGAAACGGCGGCCACACCTGTGAAGTGATCAAAGTCGTATCCGGAATCTGATAAATGGAATCCAGTTTGAAATTGGAAAACGATGTATCAATAATCAGACTCACTGCACCATTTGAATTGATGTCGAGTGAAGAGTCACCGATCAGGTTCTCAATACCCATCGTAGCATGAGCCAATGGTCCAAGCACATCGATATCCCACTGCGGATTATCATTTTCTTTCGTGCAGGAAAAGATGAGTACAGTAAAAAGGAGTAAAAGTGCTGAAAGGCGTTTCATTGGGGTAAATATGGGGAAAATTTGTGGAGTTTTGGAAGGTAGGGAACCTTGGTTTTCAGTATTGGTTGTTGATAATTGGGTCTTTTGTTTGTGGTTGGGATTTTTTAAGGTCAAGGGTAAGATGTGTATTACTTACCTTTAACTTATGACTTCTGAGGAAAGTTAAGGATTACAATTCTGTTCTTAAATTTAAAGTCGTGGACAACTGACCCTTGACCCTTGACCTCCTTAAAATAACCAACTGTCAATACCCATACTTCTCACCCCACAGCGATCGCATAAAATTCCTCACCTCAATCTCTCGTGCATTCTGTCCGGGGTCGTAGAATTTTGCGCCGCTGATTTCATCGGGTAAAAATTCCTGGCCGGCGAAATTGTTTTTATTTGCATGATCGTAATTGTAGCCTTCGCCGTAGCCAAGTTCTTTCATCAATTTTGTTGGCGCATTTCGAATGTTGAATGGAACAGGCAGATCACCTTTTTCATCAACCAATGCGAGAGCATCTTCTATTGCCATGTAACCTGAATTGCTTTTCGCGGAAGTTGCAAGATAAATGACAACTTGCGAAAGTATGATTCGACATTCAGGATAACCGATCTTGCTGACGGCATCAAAGCAGGTGTTTGCCATGACTAGTGCTGTTGGATTTGCATTGCCGATATCTTCGGAAGCAAAGACAACCATTCGTCGGGCAATGAATTTCGGATCTTCACCACCGCGGATCATTCGTGCCAGCCAGTAAACTGCAGCATTGGGATCAGAACCACGCATCGATTTGATGAATGCACTGATGATGTCGTAATGTTGTTCGCCGCCTTTATCGTATAGCGCAATTTTCTCCTGAACAATTTCCTGCACTTTTACATTTGTGATTTCAACATCAGCATCCGGTAAAAATGAGTTGACAACCAATTCAAGTAAGTTGAGTAATTTTCTTGCATCGCCTCCTGAAAGACGAAGCAGTGCTTCGCTTTCTTTCAAAGTGATCTTTCGCTTCTTCAGAACAACATCTTCACGTATAGCTTGTTCGACGATGGCGATCAGTTCATCTTTCGATAACTCCTTTAAAACATACACCTGACAACGAGAAAGGAGAGGAGAGATCACTTCGAATGACGGATTCTCTGTTGTTGCACCGATCAATGTGACGATTCCTTTTTCAACAGCATTAAGCAATGAATCCTGTTGTGATTTGCTGAAGCGATGGATCTCATCGATGAATAAGATGGGACTTCCTTCGACTTCTTTTAATTCGTATTGATAGCGTTGAGCTTTTTCGATTACTTCTCTGACATCTTTCACTCCCGAGCTGACAGCAGACAGCACATAAAATGGTCTGCGAATCTCTTTTGCGATAATTCCGGCCAACGTAGTTTTTCCAACGCCTGGCGGTCCCCAGAAAATGATTGATGGGATAACATTCCTGGCCAGTGTTTTACGGAGAATTGCGTCATTTCCAACCAAATGAGATTGACCAATGTAGTGGTTCAAAGAAGTCGGCCGCATTCGTTCAGCAAGAGGAATCATAGAAGTTAATATTTCGTAAATATAAGCATAAGGATAAACCCTTTGGGCCTCATTCTGTCATATTTCTAACTTTTAAGTGATACCTTTGCGCCTCAATTATGAAAATGAATTTAACGCTGAGAATTGCCATTTTACTACTCCTTCCGACTCTTCTTTTTGCACAGCAAAGGGACGGTTCACGTGGTTCCCGGCCTGATTCATTGAAACGGAACGCACCCAAGATCGGCAAGATCTTCGGTAGTCTGCGCGATTCAAAGACAAATGAAGCCGTAAGTTTTGCCGCAGTAGCATTTTTATCAGCACGCGATTCATCATTAGTTGGTGGTGTTCAAACCAATGAGAAAGGAAATTTTTTAGCAGAAGAGTTACCGATTGGAAACATAATTATCAAAGCGTCTTTTATTGGTTACGCAACTACATTTTCAAAACCGATCTTACTCACAATGCAAAACAGTGAAGTCGATGCAGGAGTTATCAAAATGGCTGCGTCAATCACCAACTTGAAAGATGTAACCATTACCGGCGAAAAGGCAGACTTTGTAAATTCGATTGACAGGAAAGTCTACAACATGGACAAGAACATCGTAAATACCGGAGGAACGGTAACCGATGTTTTGCAAAATATCCCCTCTGTGAATGTCGACATCGATGGCAATGTTGCATTGCGAGGAAGTCAGAATGTTACGATTCTAATTGACGGCAAACCATCCGGACTGCTAGGTGGTGATCGTAAAGCAATTCTGCAACAACTTCCTGCAGGCGCTGTTGATCAGATCGAGATCATTACAAATCCGTCGGCGAAATTTGATGCAGACGGAATGGCCGGCATCATCAATATCAAGACGAAGAAAGACAAGATGAAAGGGATGAATGGCAACCTTTCCGTAGGTGTTGGAACCAACGATAAATACAACATTGGAATAGGCGGTAATGACCGTTCGCCGCGAATGAATTTGTATGGCAATTACAATTATCGTCATGAGACCAGAAGCATTACCGGAGAGAGTACACAATTCAATTACTTTCCTTCACAAAGCGCATTTTACTACAGTACCAATTCTCATTCAAACAATAAATCGGATATCCATGTAGGTAAATTAGGTGCAGATTTTTTTATCAATAAATACAATACGCTTGGACTGAGTGGCTCACTTTCTGCACGTGATGAAAGTCGTCCGGAGCAGATCAATTATCAGTTTTACACACCTGAAGGAATAACTTATGATGAATTTTATCGTGATATCACCGAAATAAATGACAACTTCAATTACGATCTGAATGCAGATTATAAAAAGACATGGGACTCTACAGCGCGTGAATTAACTGCCACTGCATCGTATTCTTCCAATATCAGAAAGTCAGACAATACATTTCAGAGTAGTGTTTATTCAGCGGTTTCGCTTCCGTATCAGATAAACTATTCTGATAATCATTACCAGAATATAATTGCGCAAACAGATCTTGTGCAACCGATAAAGAAATCGTCAAAACTGGAGGCCGGATTAAAAAGCACGAATCGTTTTCTCGACAATCAATTAGATTATTCCAATTTGAATTTTACGACAGGGTCTTATGAGAATAACCAATTGTATTCTGATCATTTTATCTATAAAGAATTGATTCCTGCAGTATATGGGATGTTCACCAGCAAATACAAGAAGTTAGATTTTAATTTCGGACTTCGTGCTGAACAAACGTTTTCTACGATAGAATCAGAAACGATGAATGAGACTTACAAAAATGATTACCTCTCCTTTTTTCCCAGTGCATTTTTCAAGTATCCGTTGTCAGCAAACAGTGATCTGCAATTAAGTTATAGTCGTCGGGTAAACAGACCTGATTCGAGATCATTGAATCCATTTGTCGACTACTCTGACTCGTTGAATATCCGCAAGGGAAATCCGTTTCTCCGACCGGAATTCACCAACGCTTTGGAGTTATCGAATAGTTTGACTGTTAAAGAATGGAGTATTACGACTTCTATATTTTACCGGAAAACAGATGATATGATCAGTCGGTTCCGTACTGTTGATCCCAACACAGGAATCGGAGTAATGACAACTACCAATTTCGCTTCATCAGAAAATTTAGGTGGTGAATTGATTGTCAGATATACATTTGATAAGATCGGATCGATTATGGGTAGTTTTAATATCTACCGGAATAAGATCAATGGTTCGAATATACAATCCGATTTTCAGACCAATGCAACACAGTGGTCGTCGCGATTGAATGCAAGTTTAAGGGTAGCAAAGAACACTTCTTTTCAGGTGACAGGAAATTACATGGCACCGATGACAACAGTAAATGGTGAGATCAAAGGCATGAGTGGAATTGATGTAGGAATGAAGCAGGACATCATAAAAGGCAAAGGTTCGATCAGTTTAAATGTGACAGACATTTTTAATATGCGAAGATTTCAGTACATCAATTATGGCGATTACTATTATACCGAAGGCACAAGAGCTCGTGAATCAAGAGTAGGTATGCTTAATTTTACGTATAAGTTTGGAAAAGCTGATACCATGTTTTCGAAGAAAAAAAATCAGCGGCCGAATATGCAGGATTCGGGTGGGGAGATGATTGATTATTGAGCGACGCAAGTCCATGTTTATACCATTGTTGGATAGACTCAGAGTTTATTTAGATCAAAGGTCAAGGGTCAAAGGTCATTTGCGATATGGCATTGATCTTTGATCCTTGATCTTCGACTTGAATTAGTCAGTGTGAAATTGAAATTTCAATGTGTCATTATGACCCTTTACCTTTGACCTTTGACCCTTTCCTTTTATAGCTGGAGAGTAAGTTTCAGTTAGTTTAAGTCAGTGTAAGAGTAAGTCAAATTACAACCCCGACGCCATCACCACCGCTGCATACGCATTTACATTTCCGAAGCCGCGATTGCCGGTTAGGACGGGATAATATTGTGCTGTACCTTTCATGCAATTATAAACTTGCGTTCTTGTCAGATTGGGGTTAACAGACCACACTAATGCTGCAACGCCGGCAGTAAGTGCTGTTGCACAGGAAGAACCACCAACATAGGAAGGATTATATCCGCTGATAGGAAGAGATAATGTTGTCCGTGAGCTGTTAGTACTTCTTGCCATTGGAATAGTAAGGTCTACTTGACTTCCGCTATGACAATCGCTGCAAATATTTCCATTTTCTTTTACTCCTGTTACTGCGACACATTGTGAATAATAAGCCGGATAAATTACACCCCACCAGGAAGTCCAGCTGAACGATGTTCCTGCCGCAGCAAAAAGTAATTTTCCTTTTCCGGATGCATAATTGACTCCGTCAAGTAGTGAGCTGCTTGAGAATGGTGTACCAACAGACATACTGACAATTTTTAATGAAGTAATATCACCCATTCTTACAAGAGCATTTCTGACACCTGATAATTCAGCAGATTCATCAAGTACAACATCAGCACATGCACGGATGAAATGCAGATTGGCTTTGTATGCAACACCTGTTGGTCCACCTAAATTGTTTCTTGGTCCTGCGACAATTCCACTCATACTTGTTCCGTGAGCACAACCTGTATACGCAGTAGTGCCATAAGTGTAATCTGTAGTCAGTGTTCTGCCAACATTCGATTCGCCGTTATTAAAATTGCTTCCCAGCATTGTTTGACTTGAACTGATTCCTGCATCAATGACACCAACTGTAATGCCTTGTCCTTGCGCGATAGTCCAAGCAGAAGGAACATTTACGTTATTAAAATTCCACGACATCTTACAACCCGGAGTGATGGTTGTGTAATCAGCTGCATTAAGTGCCTGAGATGATCCCGAACATCCGGATGAAGATGCCACACGACTCGTGATATAAGTGGAAGGCCAGTAACCAAATGGTTCTATGTAACGAACATTCTCAAGATTGTATAGTTTAGTGAGAATGGTTTTATCTGATAACTTGAAAACAATTATCGGCAAAGTATTATCATCTTCTGAAATAATATCTTCCGCTTTCACAATAGATTTTCCTGTCTTGTTCAATTCCTCAACAACCAATGTTATCAGTGCATCGTGAACTGCTTTCCAATTATTCGATTTAATATTGATACGATGGAGTTCGTTGCGGACATTTTTGAATCCGGCAGGCTGATAACCAATTGCAACAAGTTGTGTGATGTGTGCTGCACTGGTCAGCACTTTTAGGTCTGTATTTTCCCAGCTGAAATCGCCTGTAGATTGAACTTTGTCGTACATGATCTTATCGATTTCTTTTTGAGTGTAGGGATCGCCTTGTGGGACATCCGTTTGAACACTTTTCTGAACGATAATAGGAGCATTAGAATCCTGAGGTACTACAGTAGTTTCTTCCGGATTACAAGAGTAGAATGCAATGATGATTGCAAGCAGGTAGTTTATTTTTTTCATGTGGTGTGAATGTGTTTGTTTTTTTGTTTTCTGGGGCAAAATTAACTGATGTCAATGTAATAAAGAAAAAATAGATTCCAAACACCAGTACTTTTACCTTTTATGATGTTTATTATTTGCTGTTTTGAATCTGAGTGCATTTGAGTAATTTTCCTTTCTTTGTATTCAAATGAAAAAGATCTTTTTACTGCTGGTTTTATTACCCATTTGTCTGGTTGCTCAGAATAAAATTAAAGTCTATTCGACACAGCCTGTCGATACATCCGTTTCCGCCGGAGTCAATGCTATTTATCTGAATCGCTCTTATGATGATACACTAATCGCTTATATTCAACGAGCAAAATATACAATTGATATAGCTGTTTTCAGTTATGATCAGTCGAGTCAGATCTCAAACATTGCCAATGCCGTAAATCAAGCCCAGGCCTCAGGAATATTAGTACGGTGGATCTATTGTGGCGGAGTGGGAAACTCAGGACTTTCATTGCTGAACAGTTCGATTCCGAAACTTGCTTCGCCGACTTCGGCTTTATATGCACTGATGCATCACAAATTTGTGGTCTTCGATGCAAATTCTCCTGATCCTGATGATGCAATATTGTTTAGCGGTTCTGCAAACTGGAATGGTGGACAGATCAATGAAGATGAAAACAATCTGGTAATAATAAATGATCAAGCCTTGGCACAAACCTACTTGGATGAGTTCAATGAAATGTGGGGAAGTACAGGCATGACGCCGGATACTACAGTGTCACGATTCGGTCCTTTCAAGACGAATAATACGCAGCACTTTTTTCAGATAGAAGGTAAATCTGTAGAATGTTATTTCAGTCCGTCTGATAATACAAATTCACATCTAATTAATCTCATCAACTCAGCCGATAACGATTTTAATTTTGGTGTGTACACTTTTACTCGTCCTGATATTGCAGATACGATCGTTTACAAGATCAATCAGGGTGTGGTGACGACAGGAATAATGGATCAGTACAGTTTGGGATTTAATGCACAAACAATTCTTTCGCCTGTGATGGGAAATAATCTGAAGATCTATACAGATCCTAATTACATTTTTCATAGTAAGTATATGATCGTAGATGCTTGTGATCCGAATTCAGATCCGGCCGTTGAAGTAGGATCGCATAATTGGACAACAGCTGCAGAGACAAAAAACGATGAGAACGTATTGATCATACATGACGACACGATCGCAAATATTTTCTTGCAAGCGTACAAAGGAAGTTTTAATCGTTTGGGAGGAATAATGCAGCCGTGTTTAGCAAATCAAATTGAAGATGATTTTTCTTCGTTGTCAATTTTTCCAAATCCGGCTGCTGAATACCTTCTGTTAGATCTTCCGGGAGTTGATAAGTATGAAATTCAGATTTTCTCTATTGACGGTAGAGTGATGATTAAAAAAGAAATTTCTGATCATAAAATTGCGATCAATCATCTTTTACCGGGGCTCTATATATTGAAAGCATCCTTTTTTGGAAAAGTATTTGTTTCGAAGTTTGTGAAAGAATAATTTTATGCCTGGAAGTGATAAGAGCATTTCAGATTTAGTTTAAAGAATTAATGGCCTTCATTTTAAGGCATAGCTCGGCCCCGGGGGCAGCATAAAAAAACTGCTCCCATGTTATACATCAATAAAAATTCATAAAATATTTGGCTGAAAAAGGAAGGCTTTCGCCCCCCTTGCAAGGATATACCCCATTCTTTTCCCCTCTTGCAGGCCATCCGCCGCGGCGGATGGAACGAATAAATAATCAAAAGACTAAATTAAAGTTGGTAATCGTTACCGCATAAATGTAGGTTCTTTTGCTGAGAAAAATACCTAAACAAACTAATTGAACCGTAGGAAAATAGAATTTTAAAAATGCTTGATTTATGTTTACATTTGCAAAAGAATTTTAATACAGTTTCGCCAAAAAAATTATGAATAGATTAATATTGCTTGTAATATCGTTTATCTTGACTGAATTCACTTCATCTGCCCAATCAACGGAAACTCTTCTGAATAAGCAGAAAGGAAGGTTTTATTTTGCATGGGGATATAACAAAGATTATTTCTCAAAAAGCGATATCCACTTTAGTAATAGCGGTTCAGATAATTACGATTTTACATTGGAAGGCGTTAGCGCAGTGGATCGTCCGGGTTATGACCAGATCCTTGAATCAGATCTTTCTATTCCGCAGTATGTTTACCGATTTGGGTATTATTTCAATGACAAGAATGACCTTGGAATTGAGATCAACTTTGATCATACGAAATATGTGATGGTTGATAATCAGGTAGCAAGATTGAAGGGTACAATACATGATCAGTATTACGATTTGGATACTTTGGTGACACCTGATTTTGTCAAATTTGAACATACCAATGGAGCAAATTTTTTAATGATCAATCTGTTGAAGAAACATAAATTCTTTACATCAAAAAATTCTCAGCATGTGCTAAATGTTGTCGGTAAGGTAGGCGCAGGAATTGTTATTCCGAAAACGGATGTTACTTTGTTTGGTGAAAGACTTGACAACGTATTTCACGTCGCAGGTTATGTCACAGGAATAGAAAGCGGATTGCGCTATGAATTCAGAAAAACACTTTTCACAGAAGTCATGGCCAAAGGAACTTTTGCAAATTATTACAATGTTCTAACTGTAGGCACAGGAAAAGCGAATCACACTTTTTTTACCGGGGAGTTTATTTGGACGGTAGGGGTGCAGTTTCCTCTTTAGGAAATTGGTAATTGGTAAGTAGCAGTGTACGGCTTTTTACAATCTTTTTCGTGATTCGAGAATCGTAAATAGAAATTTGAATGCTTCCAAACCGCAATTTTTCATCTCGATAGCTACCGGGATTCATTAAATTTTGCCTGTCTTAATTTCCTCCACCACAGCAGGGTCGAGCAGAGTAGAAGTATCACCAAGGTTTGATACTTCACCTTCAGCAATTTTTCTAAGTATCCTACGCATGATCTTTCCGCTTCTTGTCTTAGGTAGCCCGGAAACGAATTGGATCTTGTCGGGTTTAGCAATTGGTCCGATTATTCTATTCACAGTTTGTATGATATCTTGTCGGGCGAGATTTACATCTCCATGATGACCGTTGTAGATGACATAAGCATAAATGCCTTGTCCTTTGATGTCATGAGGGTATCCTACTACAGCACTTTCAACAACACCGGCGTGCATGTTGATGGCATTTTCAACTTCTGCAGTGCCAATTCTGTGACCGCTTACGTTTAGTACATCATCAACACGACCTGTGATTCTATAATTGCCTTGTTCATCGCGCAAACAACCGTCGCCGGTAAAATACAGATTATCGTAAGTAGAAAAGTAATTTAGTTTACACCGTTCATGATCGCCGTACGTTGTTCTTAGAATTCCGGGCCATGGAAATTTCATGCACAAATTTCCACTCACTCCATTTCCGGCCACTTCATTCCCGTTTTCATCGACCAATATTGGTTGTACACCGGGAAGAGGTAAGGTTGCATAAGAAGGTTTGTGGGGAGTAATACCTGCGAGATTGGAAATAAGAACACCGCCTGTTTCAGTTTGCCACCATGTATCAACGACAGGACATTTTTCTTTGCCTATATTCTTATGATACCAGTGCCATGCTTCTTCATTGATTGGTTCGCCAACTGTTCCGAGTACTTTTAATGATGAAAGATCTTTTCCGTTGACATAGTCTAGTCCAAAAGCCATCAGACTTCGAATCGCAGTAGGAGCAGTGTATAAAATATCCACATTATATTCGTCGATTATGTCCCAGAAACGTCCGGCATCGGGCCAGGTTGGAATACCTTCAAACATTAGAGTGGTAGCTCCTGCACTAAGTGGTCCGTAAAGAATATAACTATGTCCTGTGATCCATCCAATATCTGCAGTACAAAAATGAATTTGTCCGGGTTGATATTGAAATACATTTACAAAAGTATAATTTGCCCAGATCATGTAACCAGCAACAGTATGTACTACGCCTTTTGGTTTACCGGTAGAGCCTGATGTATAGAGAATGAAGAGAATGTCTTCAGCATCCATTTCTTCGGCCGGACAATCAGGATTGCCATGCGTTTCGACTTTCTTGATCTCATCTTCCCACCATACATCGCGACCTTTGATCATAGACACAGGAGTTCTTGTGCGCGTACAGACGATTACTTTCTTTACAAAAGGACAAGCGATGAGCGCATCATCGATTACACTTTTAAGTGGAATGTCTTTCGCACCACGATAAGCACCATCGCATGTAATGATAAATTCAGCTTTAGCATCTTGCAAACGGTCAGCAATCGATTGAGCAGAAAATCCACCAAACACTACTGAATGGATTGCACCAATTCGTGCACACGCAAGAACGGCAATTGCCAGTTCCGGTATCATACCCATGTATATGCAAACACGATCCCCTTTTTTAACTCCATTGTTTTTTAAAACGTTGGAAAATTGTTTTACTTTAAAGAGCAATTCTTTATAAGTAAGGATACGATGATGTTCTTCCGGATCATTCGGTTCCCAGATAATGGCAGGTTTATTTCCTAGAGTTTCTATATGCCTATCCAAACAATTTTCAGTAATATTCAATTTACCTCCTTCAAACCATTTGATCTTTGGTTCAGAAAAATTCCAATCGAGAACTTTGTCCCACTTCTTTTTCCAACGAAAAGTTTCAGCGATCTCGCCCCAGAACTGTTCAGGTTGCTCAATGCTCTTTTTATAAGCAGCGTGATATTGATCCAATGATTTTATTTGGTATGGGTATGACATAGTGAATTTGAATATACTACGAAAGTATCATTTCAGGCGAATAAAAGAAAGGGATTTTTTTACCTAGCCGGGAAATGAGAGAAGGCCGAGGGATTTAATGATTCCCGATAGCTATCGCATAGGCGTCAACTTAATA
>Ga0138256_10004780_pt1 | contig 14388 bp, 15 predicted proteins | sample KNB2016incub_MG_FD_105486 | JGI IMG/M metagenome (GOLD analysis project Ga0138256, IMG submission 105486) | Active sludge microbial communities from wastewater in Klosterneuburg, Austria - KNB2014incub_MG | ecosystem: Engineered > WWTP > Activated sludge > Unclassified | place: Austria...
CCCACACGCATGTTCTCATTCGCGGTAGGCGCGGCGACGGACAGGATCTGTTCATCCCCTCCAGGATGATTTCGTCGGGCATCCGGGAGCATGCGCAGGAGGTAGTCGCCCGAGTGCTGGGACCGCGCCTGGGAGTCGATCTGGCGCGCGAACGCGAGATCCGCGAGGTTGGCGTCACGGCGCTCGATCGCGAGTTGGCGGTACAACTTCGCCGAACTGGCGGTCACGTTAGCCCTCCCGATCTCGTCGCCCGGCTGGAGCAGCTCGAACGCTGGGACCTGGCCACGCACGCCTCCAACGGGTGGCGGCTTGCCGACGGTTTCATTCAACAGCTGGGTGCGATGAAGGAGCGCGCCGAGGTCGAGCGCGCCGTGACGCATCTGCGGCGGGGCGACGCAAAAGCGCTCCTGGCCGCCGACGCGAGCGCTCCCGCCTTGGGCGAACTTGTCCATGCCAGCTTGGATGACCAGTTCGGCGAGAACTTTCTCGCGGTGGTGGAGACCGGCGTGGGCGAGCTGCGGTACGCACGGTTCGATCGGGCGGACGATCTCGCGATCCTGTCGGACGCTCCGCCCGGTGCCATTGTCGGGTTCGAGCCAGCGGTCGCGCGTCCTAGGCCATCGGATGAAGCTGTGGCGCGCGTGGCGGCGAGAACGGGCGGAGTCTATTCGGCCAGCCATCATGCGAGCGTCGAGCCCCAGGTGGATGGCGGGCTCATGGCGGCGAATGTGCGGCGATTAGAGGCGATGCGGCGCGGTGGCTTTGTCGAACGGCGAGCGGATGGCGTGTTCGAAATCGCGCCGGATCATCTCGAACGCGCGACCCGGTTCGAGACCCAGCTTATCCAGAAATCGCCGGTCACCGCGCGCGTGGTCAGCTATTGGACGCTGGCCGAACAGGTCAACGCGCTTGGCCCCACGCATCTTGATCACACCCTCGCTGGCGAGGCGGCGGGGCCGAAGGGAGACGGCGCCTTCGCGCGCCGGTATGCGATGGCGCTGCAGCAGCGCCGTCTCTTTATGATTGAGCAAGGATGGATGGGTGAGGCCGAGAAGCATCTGTCCCCAGCCGTATTGCGGACGCTGGCGACCAATGAACGGGCCGATTTTGCCAAGCGATTGTCTGCAGAACTCGGGCGACCGGTGCTGACGCAGACGCCGGCTCGCCTTCGTGGCGTTTATGCGCGTCGCGTCGATCTGGCCCAAGGCCGCGTGGCCGTCATCCTGCAGGAGCGCCAGGCCTATGTTGTCCCGTGGCGCCCGGCGTTGGAGCGGTTCGCTGGCCGTGAGGTCGAAGGCATGCTGCGCGGCCAGACTCTGTCATGGGGATTGGCGCGGAGCCTGGGACCGAATCTGCCGCCCATGGGGTGAAGCGTCGGACATGAGCGGCGGAAGCGCGCCATTTGCATCTTCAAGATGAAAAGAGTGGAAGCGCCAGCGGGCCTGTGGATGAATTCCAGCGATGGCTGCTGGTGCGATGGGTTGAGCCGCTGCACCTCAGCGCACGTGCTCGTACGCGCGACATTCAGTTGAGGCTGTTACGTCCAATGAAGTTTCCAAGAGACCTTGTTCCCCAGAAGGCGGTTGCCGAGGATCTCTGCGTGAGCCTCGTCACATTGTGGCGTGCGCGTCAGAGCGGCATCCCTGACTTTCCTACGCCGGTCATTATTCGGAACATGGTCTTCTGGCGGAAGGATGATGTCCAACAGCTCGAAGACGCGCTGTTGAAGTTTGAGGGCCGCGGCAAGTTCGAAGCCGAGCGGAAACGTGCAACGAGGAACGAGCGCCTCGTAAGCCAGCTGCCAAAGTTGAAGCGCCAACGGCGCGTGCGCCAGTCTGACAGCCGGCAACTGGACTTTTTCTAGTGAAATGCCTCACCGCCTTTTCGCCACGGATTTCGATTTGCGCTTAGGCCTCCATGGCGCGACTGCGGGTTTGATTCGACCCATTTCCGTGTCTTTCCGACGTTGATCGACCCACGCCTCTACTTCAGCCAGATCCCAGACAGGAACACGCGGCGTGAGCAGTATGCGGCGCGGGAAGTCGTTGCTCTTCTCAAGCTCGTAGATTGTGCTGTCAGCGAGTGGCACGATCTGACGAAGCTCGCTCTTTCTGACAAACCGTCGTGTCGGAGCATGTCGAGCTTGCATCTGCGCGGCATAGGCATAGGCGGTTTCAAGTCCCGTATCTTTCATTGAGGCACCTTTGGTTGCTGCGTGTGTTGTGGTAGGAATCTCGACACCCGACATCATCGCACGCTCGAGTCGTGAACGGCGGAATCACCAGCAAAAAATTTTGACGGTGCGCTTGACGGTGTAGTTCGTGATGACGCTAGCTCACGGTGCTTCGGCGATAAGTGGAGATAGATCGGTGATCTTCGAGTGGGAGTGACGGCACTCCGCCCTATGTGCGGCTGAATACGCCGCGCCGGCAGGGCACGCTGCGGTCATGCACGATGATCGTCTGCGTGTTCGAGCAGACCTGCTGCCCCGTCATGGTCCACCCGAAACCCCGTTGCGCGGTCAAGCCGGGGCAGGCGCGATTCATCCGGTTCACCCACACCTCGCCGCCCGCATGGTTAGCTGGATCTCCTTGTCATTGAGTACCTTGTGCTCGTGGATCCGGCTTGGGTCGATGCAGGCGGTCTGGGCGCCTGGGGACACTGCCGTTGGGATCGTCGATGATGTGGGCGAAGCACATCCGGTAAGCGCAATAGCTGAGGCCGCAATGAGGAAAACGGGTTCCATGAGCGTCTCCTTCACATCGACGCCGAATCTGCGCCTATCGCCGCTGTTGTGCAATTGTCTTATGGGTTGTCGCGCAGCCGGGAACATTGAATGGGCAAGGGCCGTCACGAAATCGCTTCACAGGAGCGCCGCGTAAAGCGGTTCGCCATTCGCTATGGCCTCCACCTCATGAAGTCGCAGAAGCCGTTCGGCAAAGTGCTGGAGCATGGCGGCTATATGCTGCGTGACGAAGACACGCGCGAGATCGTCTTCGGCAACACAGGCTATGAGTTCTCCGCCGACCTCGACGAAGTCGAAGCTTTCCTTGAAGCCAGCACCAAACCCGAGGAATAGCACCATGCCGAAATCCGCCATTACGCTCTACGGTCTTGCCACATGCGACACCTCGCGCGCCGCGCGCAAATGGCTCGAGGCGAACGGGGTCATTCATGGCTTCCACGATGTCCGCGAAGACGGTCTCACGAAATCGCTCGTCGAAAGCTGGGTGAAACAGCTGGGCTGGGAAAACGTGCTCAACAAGGCGAGCACAACCTGGCGCGAACTTCCAGAGAAAGACAAAGCGGGCATCGACAAGAAGAAGGCCGTCGCGCTCCTGTTGGCGCATCCAACGCTTGTGAAGCGTCCGGTTCTCGATCGCGGCGTTTGTGTCTCTTTGGGGTTCAAACCCGCAGCCTATGAAGGGTTTTTCGCGTAGCTGCCGCCTATCAGAGGATAGGGCGCAATTGATTTTCGGCGCGAGAACATATAGGGAACAACAGCGCCGGGAAATCGCCGTGGATGAGAGCCTACACAGGACGCTCCGCGTACTTGCGGACGCCGCAAAGTATGATGCCTCCTGCGCGTCAGCGGGCGCCAAGAATCGCCAGGCCGGGCCCAAGGGGCTTGGCTCGACTGATGGCAACGGCATCTGTCGCGCCTACACCCCCGATGGCCGCTGCGTGTCGCTGCTCAAGATACTGCTGACGAATTTCTGCCTCTATGACTGCGCCTACTGCATCAATCGCCGCTCATCGAACGTTGAACACGCGTGTTTCACGGTCGACGATGTCGTCAAGCTCACCATCGCATTCTACAAGCGCAACTACATCGAAGGCCTGTTCCTGTCCTCCGGCATCATCCAGACGCCGGATTGCACGATGGAACAGCTGATCCTCGTCGCGAAGAAGCTGCGCCGCGATGAAGGCTTCGCCGGCTACATCCATCTCAAGACGATCCCGGAAGCGAGTCCCTGGCTTATCGAACAGGCCGGTCTGTGGGCCGACCGCCTATCGATCAACCTCGAACTGCCAACGCAGGACAGTCTGAAAGCCTACGCGCCTGAAAAGGACAGCGTCTCCATTACGAACGCGATGAGCCAGATGGGCGAGCGCATCGCGGAGTCAACAGAGGAAATCTCCCGCCACGCCCTTAAATTCGCACCAGCCGGCCAGAGCACTCAAGTCATCGTCGGCGCCGACGCCACCAACGACGCCGGCATGCTGGCCGCCAGCGCCGGCCTCTACGCCAGCTACGGCCTCAGTCCCGTTCACTACTCCGCCTTCAGCCCAATCCCGGACTCCAGCAAGGCGCTCCCGATCAAATCCCCGCCGCTGCAACGCGCGAACCGGCTTTACCAGGCCGACTGGCTCTTCCGCTATTACGGTTTCGGCGTCGAAGAGATCGCCTCGGGCGGAGAGGGCGGCATGCTCGACCTCGACATAGATCCCAAGCTCGCCTGGGCGCTCAAGAACCGCGATCGCTTCCCCGTCGACGTCAACACGGCCGATCGCGAAGCGCTTCTGCGCATCCCCGGGCTCGGCGTCCGCGCCATCGACCGCATCATTATCGCTCGCCGCCACACATCGCTGCGTCTGGAAGACGTCGGCTGCGTCTGCGCGGGTCTCAAACGCGTCCGCCCCTTCATCATCACCGCCGATTGGCGCCCCACCGCGGAAACCGACCGAGCCGACCTGCGTCAGCAGCTCGCCCCCCAACCAAAACAGCTGAGCCTGTTCTGATGGATCCAACCGCCCACCAGTATATCGAACTTAATGGAGGGGCAGACCTGCAGGGCTTCCGCCAGGCGCTGCGCATCCTCACATGGTCCAATATTCCGCACGAGCAGATCACCTGGAGCGTCAGCGCCGCCCCCGATCTCTTCGGCGGCGGCCAGTTGCCCGCCGCCTATGGATCCGCCGGTAGGCCGATCATTCTGCCGCGCGACGTGGGTGACCTGATCAAACTCGTCGTCTGCCACACCGAACCGCAGAAGTACGCGCTGCTCTACGAACTCGTCTGGCGCATGCGAAGGCCACACGATCCCGAGCTGCGCCTCTACGAAGTCGCCAGCGACCCGCTCGTTCACCGCCTCAACATGATGGCCAAATCCGTCCGCCGTGACCTGCACAAGATGCACGTCTTCCTACGCTTCCGTGAAGTGAACGACCTTGTCGTCGGCGAACGCTTCGTCGCCTGGTTCGAGCCCGAACATTTCATTGTCGAAGAGACGGCCCAGTTCTTTGTCGACCGCTTCACCTCGCTTGACTGGACGATCCTCACCCCCAAAGGCTCGCTCTGGTGGGACCGGATCGAACTCGCCATCGGTCCTCCGGCCCAGCGTTCAGATGCGCCCGAAACCGACGCTTTCGAGATCGGCTGGCGGACCTATTACCAAAGCACGTTCAACCCCGCGCGCACCAATCTCAATCAGATGCGTCAGCACATGCCGAAGAAATACTGGCGCAACCTGCCCGAAACACAGGCCATCCCTGGCCTCGTCAACGCCGCCGCCTCACGCGTTGATGAGATGATCGAACGGGAGACCATGATGCCGATCAGAAAAATGCCGGCCAAAGCCATCGCCGCCCTGACAGAGCAGGGCCCGGCCTCGCTGGCCGAACTCAACCGCATCATCTCCGCGTCAGACCCCTTCCTCGAAGGCTCCAACAAGGCCGTGCTTGGCGAGGGGCCTTTACACCCCGCCATCGCCTTCGTCGGGGAACAACCCGGTGACCTGGAAGACCTCCAGGTCCGCCCTTTCGTCGGCCCCGCCGGCCAGCTTTTCGACAGGGCGCTAGAGGAAGCCGGCATCGACCGCCAGAAGGCCTACGTCACCAACGCCGTCAAACACGTCAAATTCGTCCAGCGCGGCAAGCGCCGCATCCCCCAGTCCCCCACTGCCGGCGAGATCGAGCGTTACCGCTGGTGGCTCCAGAAAGAGCTGGGTTTTGTCCAGCCAAAGCTGGTCGTCGCCCTCGGCGCGTCCGCCGCCCATGCGCTGGGGGGGAAGGCAGTCACAATCAGCCCCATCCGCGGCCAGCACAGATTCGACGGTTTCAACCACCAACCGGGTTATATCACCGTCCACCCCTCCTATTTGCTGCGTCTGCCTTCCGAAGAAGACCGCGACCGCGAGTATAAAGCCTTCGTTCAGGACCTGAAGCGTGTCCGCGCCCTGGCCCTCTGATCTCGCCCGCAGCGCCGTTGGGTAAGAAAATTGTACGCCGTGCGACGCCTTGTCCGGCCCTTAGGCGTTAAGCAGGGCAACCGTCATCACGGCGCTGTAATAAACTTGGCGTAATGCCGCAGGGGATGGACGAAACCATCGCGCCGACCTATGTACCCCGCACATCTCCCAACCAACGACTCACCGTTGATTCCGAAAGCCTAGATGCAACCCAAAAACTCGACTTTTGCTGAACGGCAGGCGCTCGCCGCGGCCGCGAAGAAAGCCCTTCTCGAAAAATTCAAACCCAAGCCGATGGTCCAGGCCGAAGTCCTGATCGACCACGAGGCTGAGCGCCGCGCTCGCATGGAAGAGATCCGTGCCCAGCGCGAAGCTGAAAAGCTGGAGCGTCAGCGCGCCCGCGAGGAAGCCGCCGCCGCCGCCGAACAGGCGCGGCTCGAAGCTCTCGCGGCCGCTGAACAAGCCCGTCTCGACGCCGAGCTGTCTGTCGACGCGATGAAACGCGCCGAACGGAAAGCCCGCAAGAAAGAGATCAAGGAAGCCGCCAAGGCCAAGAAAGAGACGCGTACCGTCTCCAGCAAGCCCGGCGGTCCGCGCGAAGAGCGCGTCGTGGATCCTTTTGAGGAACACCGCCGCTATATCGCCAGCCTTGAGCGTGGGCGCGAACGCCGCCGGGCTTAGGCCTGACGCAGCGTTGATTGAATAAAATTCGGCCTCCGGGAATTTCTTTCCGGGGGCCGCATCCGTTTAGGGTCTTTCTGTCCTCTAACATTCCAAACGGGCCCTGGCGGGCCTTCTGGAAATGGAGGCCCCACGGCCATGGACGTCGAAATTCTTGCCCCGATCTCGACCTTTGTGGCGATCGTCCTGATCGTCTGGCTGGTCCAGCATTTCGCCTACCGCAAGCGCGCGGATGCCATGGCGACCCTACGCCTCGCCATCGAAAAGGGTCAGCCGCTCACGCCGGAAGCTCTGGACGCCATGGCCCGTATCTCCAGCCCGATTGCCGACCTGCGGCGCGGCATTGTCTTCGTCGCCATCGCCGCCGGTTTTGCTTCCTTCGCCACCATCATGGGCACAGGCGCGAGCTGGGGTGATGGGCGCGGCGAGGTGATGCGCGCCCTGTACGGTGTAGCGACATTCCCGCTGTTCATCGGCCTTGCTTTTCTCGGCCTTCACTTCTTCGCCAACGAGTCCAAGCGCCGCTGATAACAGTGTCCGGTCTCCTCCCCGACGAACAGGAACTGACACGCGCCGCGATGGCGGGCGACCAGAAGGCTTTCGGCCTGCTCGTCGCCCGCCATCAGGCCAGCATCCGCGCGCTCGGTCGGCGCCTGTCCCGCTCGGTATCCGACGGCGACGACATCGCACAGGCCGCCCTGCTCAACGCCTGGCGTCGGCGCTCGACCTGGCGCGGCGGCTCCTTCCGGGGCTGGGTCTGCATGATCGCCTATCGTGAATTCCTAGCTGGCCGCAAAGCGGCCCGCAGCGAGACTGAACTCGAAGACCACCCCGGCGCTTCCGGTGAATCCGGCGAACGCCTCGACCTGATGCGCGCCATATCGGCGCTGGATGAATCCGAGCGCGCGGCTATAGCGCTCTGCATAGGGGCAGGCCTCAGCCATGCCGATGCGGCGCTGGCCATGCAAGCCCCGCTGGGGTCGGTGAAGTCATGGGTCTTGCGGGGACGGGCGAAACTACAGAAGGCGCTGGCCGCTTACGAGCGGGCGTGAGAAAGTTATGTTCGAAGGATCGGCCATGTCAGAACCACCTCCGGAACTGCCAGACGAACCCGGGGCTGATGCGCTGGAACGCTTCTTCGCCGCAGAAGAAGCCGCCATCGCAGATGATGGCTTCTCGAAGCGTATCGTCGAGAAGGCGCGCGATGAGATCAGTTGGCGCCGCAGGATTGTTTACGGGGCGGGCATGGCCGGGTTCGGCGTCGCGCTTGCCAGCATCATCGACATGGCGCCTCACCTCCCGAAACTGACCGGCTGGGTCGATGGCCTGTCCACCGAACTGCGTCAGGCAGAGCAGGGCGCGCTTGACCCCTTGCTTCTGATCGCTGCAGCTGTTGTCGCGGGGGTAAGCTTCATGCTTGTCGCGATCCTTTCGCAAGAGCGTTAGTACCGCCCGCTTAAGGTTGCCTACCGCGCGCTCCTTTGCTCTGATTGGGCTGGGGATGGAGCGTTCGGGAGTCGGCGATGGAACTCTGGTACATGCTCGCGTTCTTCGCGGGCCTCCTCGTTTTCTTCGGCACGCATTTCTACACGGCGTTTCGTTCGCGCGACGAAAACGGCCTCGCCGCCCACATCGGCCCCGGACCGTATAAGGGACTCTATTCGCTCCTGACCGGCATCGGCTTCGTCGCCATGGTTTGGGGCTACGCCATGCTCAAGCCGTGGATCCCGCTGGCCGTGCCTCCGAACTGGACGCGCCACGTCACCATGGCGCTGATGCTGCCCGCGATGATCCTGATCGTTGCTGCCTACATGCCGCCTGCGGGCTTTATCAAGAAGGGCGTGAAGCACCCGATGCTGACGGCCGTGAAGATCTGGGCCCTGGCTCACCTCATCGCCAACTGGGACCTTGCCTCAGTCATCCTGTTCGGCTCGTTCCTGATCTACGGCGTTGTGGACCGTATCGCTCTGAAGCGCCGCGGCGACGTCGGCTTCGCCAACCTCAAGCCCAACGTGTTGGGAGACCTTCTCTCCATCGCCGTTGGCCTCGCACTCTATCTCCTGTTCATCTACGAGCTGCACTACATGCTGATCGGAGTGGACGTGCTGGAGAGCTGACGGTCGTCAGGCTTGTCCGGGCAGGGTAAACGGCTTGCGGATTGCCTCTGGGGCCTTTGGGGCCTATTGAGCGGCCCTGTTTGAAAGGGGACGCTCCCGGATGTCCGCCCAGGTCCAGTCCGCCCGCAAGACCGTTAAGGATATCGCCGCCGCCAAGGGCGCCGCGCCGCTGGTGTGCCTCACTGCCTATACCGCTCCCATGGCGTCGCTGCTCGACGACAAGTGCGATCTTCTCCTCGTCGGCGACAGCGTCGGCATGGTCGTCCATGGCCTGCCTACCACGGTCGGCGTCACGCTCGACATGATGATCCTGCACGGTCAGGCAGTCATGCGCGGCTCGAAGAAGGCGTTCGTCGTCGTCGACATGCCCTTCGGCTCTTACGAGGCCAGCGTCGAGCAGGCCTTCATGAACGCTGCCCGCATCATGAAGGAAATAGGCTGTCAGGCCGTGAAGATCGAGGCCGGCGAATACGCCGCCGACACCGTCCGCTATCTCGTCGAGCGCGGCATCCCCGTCATGGCCCATGTCGGTCTCCGCCCGCAGGCGACCAATGTCGATGGCGGTTTCAAGGCCCGCGGCCGCACCGAGAAGGAACGGAACAAGGTCATCGCCGAAGCCGCCGCCGCTGACGAAGCCGGCTGCTTCGCCATGGTCATCGAAGGCGTCGCCGAAGACCTCGCAGCGCAGATCACCATGCAGGTTTCCTGCCCCACGGTCGGCATCGGCGCCTCCGCCACCTGCGACGGCCAGATCCTCGTCACGGACGACCTTCTGGGCATGTTCGACTGGACCCCCCGATTCGTGCGGCGATATGCCGATCTTCGCTCCGAGATAGCCAAGGCTGTAGATGGATATGCCTCGGACGTGAGGGCCCGGACGTTTCCGGGTGAAAAAGAGACCTACACACTCAAAAAACAGCCATAATCCCAACGGCTTTGTCGAATTGCCGGGGCGATCCGCCCCGGCTAAGTTGCCGCCTTTCCGGAGCATCCCCCGCGTGACCGATATCTTTCAGGAAGTCGACCAGAGCCTGCGCGAGGAAACCTTCGCGACCTGGTGGAAGCGCTGGCAGTGGGTGGTCTACGGCGTCGTCGCCGTGGCGATCCTCGGTGTCGCCGGTTTCGAGATCTGGCGCGGCATGCGCGACGAAGAGATCAACAAGTCCGCCGTGATCTATGACGCCGGCTTCGCCGCGCGCGAGAACAACGATCTCACCGCCGCCCGCAACAGCTTCGCCCAGCTCGAAGGCGACAAGACCGGCTTCAAGGCCCTGTCCGGCCACATGCTCGCCGGCGTCGAGAAAGATCTCACCGACGACATGGCCGCCGTCGAGGCGCACCTCGCCTCCGCCGCCGCCGCCGACAAGGGCGTCATGGGCGACCTCGCCACCCTGAAGCTCGCCTACGCCAAGGCCGACAACGCCACGCTGGCCGAACTCGAGACCGTGCTGAAGCCGCTGCTTGACCGCACCGGCCAGGCCACGGCGCTGGCCAAGGAACTCATCGCCTCCAAGGCCCTCGCCGAAGGCAATATCGATCGCGCGCGTTCCGAATTCGAAGCCCTCGCACTCGACCTCGACGCCCCCCGCGGCGTGCAGGCCCGCGTGCAGCAGGCGCTCGCCACGCTCCCGGCCCGCAAGATCGACCTCGACGCCCCGGCCGCTCCCGCGGCCACGCCGGCCCCCGCCATTCCCGCTCCCGCTCCCGCGCAGGCGACCCAATGACATCAGTGATGCGTACACTCATCTTCGCCCTGCCGATGGCGCTCGCGCTCGCCGCCTGCGGCAATGGCCCCGTCGTGCTGTCGGAAGAAGAGAAGGCCGCCCGCGTCACCGTGAACCCGTTCTCGGAAAGCCTCACGCCGGATCCGACGCTTGCCGCCACCGACATCACGCTTCCGCCCGCCCAACCCTCGGGCGACTGGCTGCAGTCCGGCCTCAACGCCGCCAAGATGCCCGGCAATCTCGCCGCCGGCGCAGACTTTAAGATCGACTGGCGCGTCAGCGCCGGTGAAGGCTCTGGCGAACTCAAGCGCATTGTCGCCGCTCCCGTCGCCAAGGGCGGCCGCATCTACACCATCGACGCCGACCAGAGAGTGACCGCATTCGAGGCCAACTCGGGCAAACGCATCTGGGAGAACAAGCTTAAGGCCTCCAACCCCAAATGGGATGAATACGCCGTCGGCGGCGGCCTCGCGATCGTCGGTGAGAAGCTGATCGTCGCCTCAGGCTTCGCCTACATCACCGCCCTCAATCTTAGTGACGGCAAGGAAGTCTGGCTTCGCCGTGTCGAAACCCCGCTGTCGTCCTCACCCGCCATCCTCGGCAACCGCGCCTACGTCCTGTCGACCAACAACGAGTTCTACGCCATCGACACCGACACGGGCGAAATCCTCTGGAACGACCAGGCCCTGTCCGAAACCGCCCGCGTCCTCTCTTCGCCCAGCCCCGCCGTCAACCAGGACATCCTGACCGTCGGCTATTCCTCGGGCGAATTGATCGCCTACATCCCGGCCAACGGCCGCCGACTGTGGACCGATACGCTCACGTCCACCGGCCGGTACACGCCGCTTTCCGCCATCAACGATATCGCCGGCAAGCCGACGATCCAGGACGGCGTGGTCTACGCCTCCAGCCACTCCGGCGTCCTCGTCGCCATCGACGCGCGTTCAGGCACACGCATCTGGAGCAAGGCGTTCGGCTCGCGCCAGGGCCCGGTCATTGGCGGCGACTTCCTCTATGTCGTCGGCGTCAACAGCGTGGTCGCCGCGATCAACAAGATCGATGGTAAGGTCGCCTGGATCCGCGAACTCCCCGAATTCCGCGATGGCAACAAGGAGAACCGCATCGTCTGGACGGGCCCGCTGCTCGCCTCCGACCGCGTCGTGGTCGCCTCGTCCGAGGGCGATGTCATCGCCCTGTCGTCGAAGAACGGCGAGACCATCTCGGATATCAAGCTCGGGCAGGCCGTCTACATCGAGCCGATCGCCGCCAGCGGCAAGATTTTCGTTCTCACAGACCAGGCGCAACTGGTCGCGATCAAGTAGGCCCTCTGCTATAAGGGTCTGAAGGCCCCCTGTAACAGGCGGCCGAATTGGAGTTTATCATGACGCTGAAGGTGGCCATCGTCGGTCGCCCGAACGTAGGCAAGTCGACCCTGTTCAACCGGCTCGCCGGCCGGAAGATCGCAATCGTCGATGACCAGCCTGGCGTCACGCGCGACCGCAAGGAAACGACTGGCCGCCTCGGCGACCTCGACATGATCCTGATCGACACGGCAGGCTTCGAGGACGTCAACGACGACAGTCTCGAAACCCGCATGCGTCGCCAGACCGAAATCGCGATCCGCGAGGCTGACGTTTCGATTTTCCTGTACGACGCCCGCGCCGGCGTCACGCCGGTCGACGAACGCTTCGCCCAGCTCCTGCGCAAATCGGGCAAGCCCGTCGTCCTCGCCGCCAACAAGTGTGAGGGCAAGCAGGGCGACGCCGGCCTGATGGAAGCCTGGCGTCTTGGCCTGGGCGATCCCGCGCCGCTTTCAGCCGAGCACGGCGAGGGCATGTCAGACCTGTTTGCTGGTCTCGCCGCCGCGCAGGCCAAGCTCGAAGCCTCCGGCGCTTATGTGTCGCTCGAGCCCGAGCTTGAGGCAGAAGAGCCCTTCGATCCGGACGCCGACCCGCCGCCGGAAGATCCGACCAAGCCTATCCGCATCGCTTTCGTCGGTCGCCCCAATGCCGGCAAGTCCACGCTGCTCAACGGCATCCTCGAAGACGACCGCTTCATCACCGGCCCCGAAGCCGGAATCACGCGCGACAGCGTGACGGTCGCGTGGTCATGGGGCGGCCGCGAAATCCGCCTCGTCGATACTGCCGGCCTGCGCAAGCGCGCCAAGGTCCAGGAAAAACTCGAACGCGCCTCCACCATGGAGACGACGCACTCGATACGCTTCGCCGACGTCGTCGTGCTGGTCATGGATCCGCGCGACGCCTTCGAGAAACAGGACATCCAGATCGCCAACCTCGTCATCCGTGAGGGCAGGGGTCTCGTCTTCGCGATCACCAAGTGGGACACGGTCGACAACACCTCCGAGGCCCGCAAGGAGATGGATCACCAGGCGCTCGCCCACCTGCCGCACGCCGCCGGTACGCCCCTTGTTCCGGTCTCGGGCATCACGCGCAAGAATCTCGACAAGCTGATGGACGCCTGCGTGAAGGTCCACAAAGACTGGTCTGCCCGCGTGAAGACGCGCGACCTCAATGACTGGCTCTCCTACGTCACGCAGAAGCATCCCCCGCCAGCTCCGAACGGCAAGCGCATCAAGCCGCGCTACATGGCGCAGATGAAAACCCGCCCGCCCACCTTCGTCCTCATGGCAAGCCGCGCCGAGGAAATGCCCGAAACCTACAAACGCTACCTCCTCAACGAACTCCGCGAAGCCTTCGACCTCCCCGGCGTTCCCATCCGCCTGGTGCTGAGACAAGGCAAGAATCCCTTCGCGGACAAGGACTGAAGCGCCGCGCGCTTAATACCTCTCATGGTGAGCAACCGCGAGCCGGCACCCGTCGAACCACGAGGGCGTGCTCGCTAACGCCGGAGAAGTGCGGGACAACCGTATCCCGGCTCAGAGGATGGCGAAAAACCTTCGCCCGTGAATCCAAAGCTCTGCCCGGAAAACCTGCAGGACAGCGCCCGCCACAATCCTTACCGGCGTGTTTACGAAAAATTTCCCCGCGCTCGCTTGCGAAAAGCACAAAAAGAGAACACAACAGGGAGCAAGAACGGAGCAAGAACATGAACGGGCGGGTCAACTTCTGCGGGGCTAATGGCAACTCCTACAAGTTCGAGCGTTTCGGCGCTGATCAGGACTGGGCGAAGGTCGCCGGCGTGGTCCTCTTCGCGGCGCCGGAAGGCAAGTCCTGGCGCATCATCCGTGTAGCCGACCAGGGTGGCGTTGAAGGCGATGTGGCCACCTTCTGGCGCTGGCGCGAAGCCCGCCGCTATGGCGCGACCGCAATCTTCATCCGCCGCAACGCCGACATCAAAGCTCGCCGCCTCGAAGCCGCTGATCTCGCCGATGGTCTCGATCCGGTCTTCGCGACGGGCAGCGAACTCCAGCGCGAGCCGGAACTGCTCGCCGCCTAGAACAGAACCTCGTCATCCAGCGCTGAAGGATTATGCGCCCTTCACCCAGGCAAGGAATGGGTCGCGCCGAACGAGACGAGAAGCGGGCCCGCGGACATGATCCGCGGGCCCGGTCTGTTTCAGGTCAGAGAAAAGGGAGGGGCACTACTGTCCGACTGCGCCGCGGCCCGTCGATTTCAGCGTCTCCTGAGAAGCGGCCGTCTTCGCGAGCCGCACCAGAGAGACGAACTCCGCGCGATACCCGAAAGCATCCTCGCC
>Ga0138256_10004782_pt1 | contig 14385 bp, 8 predicted proteins | sample KNB2016incub_MG_FD_105486 | JGI IMG/M metagenome (GOLD analysis project Ga0138256, IMG submission 105486) | Active sludge microbial communities from wastewater in Klosterneuburg, Austria - KNB2014incub_MG | ecosystem: Engineered > WWTP > Activated sludge > Unclassified | place: Austria...
CGGGGCTGTGGGCGGCGGGAGCGCCGCCAGCGCACGCGTAACCGCCTCAGTCTGCGCCTCACTGATCTCGCCCAGAAAGTGCAGGGTCAGGTGATGCTGCTCATCGCCCACCCACTTCAATCGCGCGGGTGGATGCGCCGCCTGGAGCGCCCGCACGCAGGCCCGCAGCGCATCACGCAGCGGCGGATCCAGCAGGATGGCGAGAAAGGCGCGCATGCTATTTCAAAGCCACTCCCAACACGGTATCCATCATCCCCGCCGTAAGGAGCCCGGTGGCGGTGTTGCGGTGGCTCGGATGATACGACCCGACCAGCCGCCAGCGCCTCAGATCGGCGGTCGCGCCGTGCCCAAAGGCCGGTCGCGGGCGGCGCTCCCACGCCCCGGTTGCCCTGAGCGCCTCATCCCAGGCCAGCTTGCCCAGGGCTAGGAGCGTGCGCGCGCCGGTCAGCGCCTCGAGCTCGGCCTGCAGGAAGGGCCGGCAGCGGGCGAATTCCTCCGGCGTCGGCTTGTTTTCGGGCGGCGCGCAGCGGCAGGCCGCGGCGATGTAGACCCCGCGCAAGGTCAAGCCATCGTCGATCCGGCGCGAGTCGGGCTGGTTGGCCGCCCCTGCCCGGTGCAGGGCCGCGAACAGAAAGTCGCCCGAGGCATCCCCGGTGAAGACCCGCCCGGTGCGATTGCCGCCGTGGGCGGCCGGGGCCAGACCGATGATGAAGAGCCGGGCTTCAGGATCACCAAAGCCGGGCAGTGGCCGGCCCCAATACGTCTCGGCGCGGAACATCCGGCGCTTCTCAACGGAGACGTTTTCGCGATACGCCACCAGGCGCGGGCAGGCCCGGCAGGCGATGACGTCTGCGTTGATGGCGGAGAGCATGGGCCAATCCTACTCGCGCCGCGCTTACCCGGCTGCCACCGATTTGTGGAAGTGGACCAGCCGCCAGCCATCCTCACGTTTCTCCAGTACCCACGAACAGCGCAGCGGCATTGATATGTGTTGCCCGCCCACGTCCCCCTCGATCACCCAGCGCGATGTGGCATAGGCCGCCCGCCCGCCCCGCAAGGGGTGAATCCGTGTATCGACAACCGTGATGCGGATGTCTTTTACCGCAGCCGCCTGGGCCTCGAGGGCCGCCCTGACCGCCGGCCACCCGATTCGCCAGTCGTCGGCCTGGAACCCGATGTACTCCAGGTCCTCGTCGGGGGCCATAGCCTGGGCAACGATCGCAGGATCAGCCTGCTCGACGCCGGCGATCCAGGTATCCAATGCTGCGCGCACAGCATCACTGTCGCTCGGCGCAAGTCTTGTCGTCATGTCATACCTCCGTTGGATTGAGAACCACTAGAAGTCATCCTAAAAATCATGGGCGAGATCAGGATCCCCGCGCTTCGCGCGGGGATCCTGATCTCGCCTTATGTTTTTAGGACGGCCTCTAGAGAAAATTGACTTCCGGGACGCTATCCCGTGGCGACGTCGGGGATAGCGTCCCGGAAAACAGGATTTGTTGCGAGCTCTAGGCGAGTTGATTGGACGGACCGACATGCGAGTTCGGGCCAACGACGCCAAAGCCACTCGCCATGTTTCCTTCGTAGACGATCGGGCCGATCAGGTCAGCGGCGAGCACCGCAATCTCCTCGAAGCGACCCCCGTATGCGCCTGCGAAGATGTTGTTGGCCACGATCACGCGATACGGTCGCGAGATGCCCTGCGGATCCTTGCCCGTGGGATCCACCCAGCCCGCGAAGACATTGAATGGCCAGACCAGCGCCCGGGTGCGGGCCGTCGCATTTCTGTCGTTGATGAAGATATTGCCGGTGGCGATGCACGTGCGAACGCCGCCAATATCGAGGAAATTGTGATACCCGCCGTTGTCCACCGCCGAGGCCGGAAGGACCGCGGTGTTGCAGATGAAACGGATGTTTTCGGGGGCTGGCGAATAAGCTCCGGCCAGAAAGGCGCAGTAGAAATCGGTGCTGGCCACCCATATCCCGTCAGCGCCAGCCTGGCGCTCGAGGATGTTGGCAAGGAAGGTGATGTCGCTGCCGCTGAATGCGGCAATGCGCGAGCGTACGCCTTTCACCCGGTTGTCGCGGACGAGGCAGTTGCGGCAGTCGATCAGCGCGATCGCGTCATCGGCGAAACCTTCGACCCGGTTCCCGGCGATCAGGCCGCCGTCAAGGCCCACCAGATTTATCCCGCCGCTTCCGCCCGTCGCCGGATTGCCGTCACTGGCACCCAGGACCGTGTTGTTTTCGATGCGCCCGCGGGCGGTCCCGGGCGCCGCGCACCAATTGTCGTACTGACTCGCCATCGCGGCGCAATTGCGATGCCCGATCGGCCGAAGGTCAATCAGGCAGTCCTCAAACACGAAGTCCTCAGCGCGATGAAACTGGATGGCGTGCATCGCAGAGGCAGAACCAAACCCGGCCAGGGTGACCCGAAACTGCACCCCGCTGACCCGGCCCACCCACGCTATGACGCTTCCGCCCCGGCTGGTGATGCCGAAGTTCACCCAGTAGGCCGACATGCCCGCCCCCTGCGCCTCAAGATCCCCGTCCAGCACTATCGAGCTCCGCTCGCGGTCCTCGCCCACCAGGCAGGCCCGGCCGTAGATGAAGAGATTACGTGTGACGCGAATTGTCGCGCCGGCGGGAATGAAGACCGGGCGGCCGGTGTCGCCGGCGGCCTTGAGACACAGATTGAAGGCAACGCTGTCGTCGGCCACGCCATCGCCCACAACCCCAAAGTCGCGCGGATCGAGCATATGGCCCGCGCCGCGCGGAGTGCCATCCGCGCGATGCGACACGCGAAGGAAGTCGTTGAGCACCGCCCCCCACTGATTTCCATCGGCTCCGGGAATCGGCAAACGCGCCATGATCAGTTTCCTCCACGCGCCACGACCGGCGCGAACACGGCAAATCCGGCATACTCCGCGGCGCCATACGCGCCCGCGCCGTACGCCCCGGCCGCCAGGGCAACGGAGACGCCGGCGCGGGCAGCCCCAACGGGCAGGCTGAGGCGGGCCGCGACCGCGAGACCAAAGAATGTCAACTTCAAGAAAAAGCGTCGGTTCATGCCCGTATTCCACCAGAAGCGGCCGTCCCATGGGTATCCCTTTGGCATACAATTTCGGAATCGCCGCGGAGGTGCCGCATCGCCCAAGACTCAGCCTCGTTTGGCTACTGGATTCGCCGCCGACGCAAGGCCCTGGACTTAACTCAGGAAGCCATCGCCCAGGCTGTGCCGTGCGCGCTGATCACGGTCAAGAAGATCGAGGCCGACGAACGCCGGCCGTCGCGCCAGGTCGCAGAGCGGCTGGCGGATCTCCTGCTGGTTTCGCCCGGGCAGCGCGATCTCTTTCTGGATTGCGCGCGCGGCCTGGCCTCTCCCTTGAGGTTGGCTCTTGACACGCGCCCCCTGGATGCATTACCAGAGTCGGCTCGGGGTCGCCTGCCCGCCCCTGTGACATCATTCATCGGGCGGGATTCGGAGATCGCCCAGGTGCTCGAGCGCATGCGTCGGGCCGATGTGCGCCTGCTCACCCTGACCGGTCCCGGCGGCGTGGGAAAAACGCGCCTGGCGCTGGAATCCGCCGAGGCTCTGCTGACCGACTTTGCAGATGGCGCGCGCTTCGTCGATCTCGCCGCCGTGCGCGATGAAGCGCGCTTGCCAGCCGCCGTCGCAGATGCGCTTGCGGTTCGAGAAAGCCGAGACATGCCCCTTCTCGATACGCTGCGCGGCCTTCTGCGACCGCGCCAGATCCTGCTTGTCCTGGATAACTTTGAACATCTGCTGGGCGCCGCCCCGCTGGTTTCGGCGCTCCTGGCCGCCGCTCCGCGGGTCAAGGTGCTTGCCACCAGCCGCGCGCCGCTTCGGCTTTCCGGCGAGCACGAGTTCATGGTGGAGCCTCTCTCGCCGACAGCCGCGGCGGCCCTGTTTGCCGATCGAGCCGCCGCCGTGTTGGGAGCGGGCATCGACCGTTCGGACGAACCGGCGGTCAGTCTGATCTGCAGCCAGCTGGACGGACTCCCGCTCGCGATTGAACTGGCCGCGGCCCGAGTCCGGCGGTGGCCGCCCAGCGCGCTCCTGCCGCGCCTCGCGAGCCGCCTAGCGATGCTCAGCATCGGGCCCCGCGACGCGCCCGCCCGGCAGCAAACGCTCCGCAACGCGCTGGACTGGAGCTTTGACCTGCTCAGCGCTCGTGATCAGCGCGCGTTTGCGCGGTTTGGCGTCTTTGTCGGCGGCTGGAACGAAGCTGCGGCCAGCGCCATTTGCGGGCATCCTGCCGCCGACAGCATCGCCGCGCTCATCGATCAGCACCTGATTCAGCGTGCGCCCGGCGGGGACTCAATGCGCTGCGGCATGCTGGACACGATCCGCGAATATGCTCAGGACCGCCTTGATGCCCGCGGTGACGGCGCGGATGCGCGCAGATGCCTTCTGGCCTGGCAGGTGGAAACTACCGAGCGCTTGCGTACCCAGGCATTCGAGCAGGGTCAGCCAGGCGATGCGCTGGCCCAGATTGGCGCGGACATGGACAACATTCGCTCCAGCCTCGGCTGGGCGCTGAGTGGGGCTGCAATCGTGGCGGGCGCACAGCTTGCGGGCGCGATGACCATGTTCTGGTTCGCCGAAGGACGGCTTGTGGAGGGGCGGCTCTGGCTGGACCAGGCCTGCGCCGCGCATCGCGCGCCGGACGCGATTCGGGCCCGGGCGCTCTATGGCGCGGGAGTTCTGGCCTGGCAACAAGGCGACTTACCCGCCGCCCGCCTCCGGATGGAAGCGTGCTCGGCGCTGTGGCGGGCGGCCGGCATTACGGACGAACGCCTGGCGGCCGACGCCACCCATCTTCTGGGGCATATCCTCTTTGACCAGCGGCTGTACTTCGAGGCGGGCCGGCTCTTTGAGGAGGGCCGGGCGGCGTTCTCCCGGCTCAATGACGAACTCACTCAGAACGTCCTGCGGGCGGATCTTGGCCTGGTGGCCTATCACACCGGCGACAGCATCGGCGCGCGGGCGCACTTCGAGGCCGCGCTGGCCACCTTTCGGCGGCTCGGCGCGGAAGCCCCTGCCGGTGACGCGCTGATTCGCCTGGGCGACCTCTCGCGCCTCAGCGGCGACGATGCGCGGGCCGAACAACTGTATGAGGAGGGCTTGTTGGTCTGCCGCGGAGCGGGCGCGCGGCTCGACGCCGCCTCCGCCCTCCACAAGCTCGGCCACATCGCGCGCCGCAAAGGCGATCTCGCCAAGGCCCGTGATCGGCTGGAAGAAAGCCTGCGCGACCAGCGTGAATTTGGGAATCGGCAGGGCATTATTGAGTGCCTGGCCGCGTTTGCGGGTCTTGAGGCTGCGGGCGGGCGATTGGAGCGCGCGGCGCTGTTGTTTGGCGCGGCGCAGGCGCAAATGGACGCCACCGGGCTGCCCCTCGCGCCGGCCGACCAGGCCGAGTGGGCGCGCGATGCCGCCCACGCCCGCGAACAGCTCGGCGAGGCGGCTTTTGCGGATGCGTTCACCCGCGGCGCTCGGTTGACCATCACTCAGGCAGGTTTGATTGCGGCCGGCGCGGGATGACGGACGACGGGCGCAAACTCGGGCCTGCCTCCGGCATCCGTCGCCCCCTCACCGCACCACCATCGGCACATACGCCGGCCCGCAGGTTGAACGGCTGAACTCCGAGCCCGCGTCGTAGAAGGAAGCCCCGTTGAAGCCGACAATCCGTTTGTAGGCGGCGTAACACAGCGGCGTGCCCCCTTCTGAGTAGACGACTCGCCACACGCCACTCGCGTTTGTGTTTGCCGATCCGGCCAGCGTCCGCCCCTCGCCATACCCGCTCGGATCGAGCCCGCCGTGGAAAAGATAGACGGTCGTCGTGCGATAGGTGAGACCGCTGAAGGTCGTGTCACTCGTCCCGGTCACCGTCACGACCCCGCCCGCGCGCACGACCGAGGTGATGACCGGGTAGCCGGCGGTCGGGATGTTGTCGTCGGCCACGGTGGCGATATCGATCCCCAGCCCGCCATTCAGGTAAGTGGCCGTATTGATCCAACTGTTGTTTGAAGCCGTGCTGTACTGCTCGATGCCGTCCTTGGAGTTGTTGTAGATCCACATGCCGTCCAGGCGGTTGAACTGCGAGCTGGAGGAGAACCGGACACCTGATCCCGAATTGGAGTACACCTCATCCAAGGGACCGATCTGATTGTCATGCGCGCCAGCCTGGAAAAGCACTCCTCCTGCGTTGTGCGCAATGGCGTTGCCGTCATAGGCCCGGTTGTGATGCGCGTCGTCACGGATATACAAGCCGACGCCGCCGTTGGGCACGGCGACCTCGCACGGGCAGCCTTTGAGGGCCGGGGCTCTGTTGATTCCGATGTCGTTGAGGCGAATGGTATTGCTTGTCGTAGTGCTGCCCAGAATGAAGATACCATGGGAGGCGTTCCCCGCAATCACATTGCGATCCTCGAAGCTCCCGGTTCCAACTGTGGTGCTATACGACCCGCTCTCGATTACGATGCCGCTGGCGCCGTTCGGCCGGGGCGCGCCGTACGAGTCGGATCCGATCAGGTTCCGGGTGATTTTCGTGTTCCGCGCGACATTTTGGAGGTGGATGCCATCCCCGCCGTTCCCGCCGATTTCGTTACCAGCCTGGAGGCCAAGCGGATACGCGCCAATCCAACTGTCTTTGGCCGCATCGATGAGAACGCCATGCCCTGTGTTGTTGCCTGGGTAGGACGGGCTCTCGCCAATCACGTTGCCCAGAACCCCATTCAGGTCCGAGCCCTCGATCCGAATGCCATTGCCGGTGTTGTTGTAGATACGGTTGGCCTCGGCCGCTGTCGTCCCGCCGATGGCGTTCCAATAAGCTCCTGCTGTAAGGCGGATGCCACTCGCGGCAACAATGCGCCCATTTCCACGGATGCTGTTTCCAGCGATGATGTTGCTGGCGGTGCTATTGACAGTATTGCTCCCCGTCCCGTTCAGCCAGATCCCCTGGGAGGCCGAATTCCATATCCAGTTATAGCGAATCTGATTGTTCTTGGCCCCGTTGGCCCCATTGGCCATGAGCGCGATCCCAATCCCATTTCCAAGAACGTCCGATTGCCAGTTTGTTCCGATGTAGTTCTTTGCGGAGCTGGAATCAATGGGGTCGACGCCGATGATCAGGCCATCCGCGCCATCCGCCTGAATCCCGTAGACAGCGTGACAGTTGATGTCGTTGTCGTAGATCCACACCGAGGGCGCGGCGCTGTTGCCGGTCACGGCCGGGCCGACATAGATCCCGATCGGGCTGGCCCGGGTCACGCCAGTCAAGAGGCAGGCGTCGGCAACCGTTGTTGTCACGCCAATCGTGTTCTGCCGGATGACGTTCCCCGAACCCGACAGGACGCTGATATCCCGCTCGACTCCGTTGATGAACGTCAGACCGCTGATCTCTACCTGGCTCGTATCAATCGTCATCATCGATCCGCTGGCCATCGCCGCGCCGCTCAAACGCGGTCCACCCAGGATGTAGGTCCCTGTCGTAGACAGCGCGGGCAACGGCGTTGTCAGGTCGATCTGCGTCACCGTGGATGAGAAGCGAATCGTGGCGTTGACGATCCCGTCCGTGTTCACTTTGTTGATCGCGCCGCGTAAGGTGCAGTTGTTGGGCGCGCTGGTGCAGGTGCTGACGTTCGCGTCATCCGACCGATCGACGTAGAACTCGTCGATGCCGGACGGGAGCTCGGGCCCAGCGCCGCCATCGTCGGCCCGCGCCAGGGGCGGGCTCGCGCCGATCAGCCACGCGAGAATCATGGCCAGGCCGGCCAGGCGAACGGGGATGGATGGCTTGGACATGTCTCTCCTTGGGTGGCCGGGGCTTACGCCCCGGCTTCGTCATCGGCGCGCTCGCCCCACTCGGCCAGGGCCCGCCACGAAGTGAAATAGCGCGGGGCGGCGTCGCTGCCGGCCGGCACGATCCGCAGGCGCACCCGGGCCGTATCGCCGCCGTCAGCCTCGCGCCACACCCGCAGAACAAAGACTTGCGCTTTGGGCAGGGCGGCGGTCAGATTCGATTCTTTGGTGGGGTCGTCGTCAGTCACGCGTTACAGCGTATAGGGCGGGGCGTACCAAAAGCGTACCGTTGCGTGTCTGAATCACGGATTCGAAGGATGACACGGATTCCACGGAAGGGCTCGAGCTGGGACACGCGCACTTATCCGTGAAATCCGTGTCATCCTCCGAATCCGTGATTCAGACGCGCGCTCCCAGGTTCAGAAACTGTGAGCCCGAAGCCAGCCCAGGGCGAGCTCGACCGCCGAGTCCAGGCTGTGCTCTGCGCCAGCGCGCTGCGCGGCGGCCCAGGCCGCCGGCCCGAGCCGGCGCTCAAAGACGGCCGGGTAATCGCGCGCCTGCATGGCCGCCCGGGTGTGCCCGTGCAGGCTCGGATGGGCGAGGATGAATCCGCACAGAGCCGCCGCGGACTCGACCTCTCCGGCGGCGTCCAGATGCACGACGAACAGATACAGCGACTCGAGGACCGCAAAGGTGTGCCCAAGCGCGACCCCGGCCGTGAGCGCGCCCGCAAGCGCGCGGCGCGCCTCGGGCATTTCGCCCAGGTGATAGTGGGCCGAAGCGATGTTTCCAAGCAGCACCGGCGAGGGCGGGCTGCCCAGCTCCGCCAGCACCCGCGCGGCCTCGACAGCGCAGCGCAGCGACTCGCGGTGATCGCCCAAGCCCTCGTAGACCGCGCCGAGGTTGATCTGCACGATCGCCTCGCCGTGCGGATTGCCAGCCCGCCGGTGCAGATCGCGGCTGCGCCTGTAGAGCGCCTCGGCTTCGATCAATGCGCCCGACGAGAGATGAACATTCCCCGCGTGGGTCAGCGCCGTCGCCATCGCCACCCAGGCGCCAGCCGGTTCGAGGGCCTCCGCCGCCAGCCGGGCGTAGTCCAACGTGCGAACCCAATCTTGGGTGGCATACGCCAGCCCGGCGCCTGCCAATCGGGCATGCCCGATGGCCAGCCCACTGCCGGAGGCCTGCGCGGCTGCAAGGGCGCGCTCCCCGTCCAGCCCGGCCTCGACATAGCGCCCCAGCCGGGTCAGAAATTCAGCCGCGAAGCTCAACAATCGGGCACGCGAGTACGCATCCATCGCCTCGCCGCCCCGCTCCAACATTTCCCGGCACAGCGCCAAGCCTTCCACATCACGCTCAAGCACCCGGTAGCGTTGGGGTATCTCGACATACGGCTGGATGCCGCCCTGCATCCGCGCCGCATATCGCCAGCCAGCAAGAAGGTTATCGAGATCCGCGCCGAGCGCACGCATGGCCGGACCATGCTCCGGCGTGCGCAGCCCGGCGCAGTGGCGGGCCGCGAAGGTGGCGAAGTAGGCGCTGTGCCGGCGCGCCATCCCTTCGGCGGCGCCGGGGACCTCGGCCAGTTTCGCTGCGCCAAACTGGCGCAGCAGCGGGTGCATGTCGTAACGCGCGCCCGTATCGTCGACCTCGATCAGGAGCTTGCGCGTTAGTCCGCGCAGCGTCTCGCGTCGCGCGCCGGCAACCTCCAGGGCAGCGGCCTCGTCAAACCCGCCCACGAAGACCGCGCACCCCGCCAAGGCCCGCCGCTCCTCGTCCGCTAGAAGACGCCATGAGTGATCAAAGGCCGCCATCAGGCTGCGGTGGCGCTCATCGGGGTCGGCGAAACCGCTGCTGAGCGACGCGATGCCATGGGCCAGGTCGTCGGCGATCTCGCCCGGCCCGCGCGCATCCACAGCCGAAGCAGCCAGCTCGATCGCCAGAGGCAGCCCGCGGGCCAGCGCCACAATCCGCGCGATATCGCGCGTGTGCGCCGCAGCCCGAAATCCGGGCGCCAGGCGTCGGGCCGTTTGGACAAACAGATCGGCCCCGTCCGAATCCGTCAAACCGTCCAACCCCAGCACCCGCTCCCATGACGAGCGCAGCGGCTCGCGCGAGGTGGCCAGAATCCGGACACCGGGCGCGCCGCTCAACACCGCGGACAGGATTTGGCTGAGCGCAACCGCGTGCCCGGAGAGCAGGTGCTCCAGGTTGTCCAGGACCAGCAGCACTTCGCGCGGCTTAAGGAAGTCGACCAACTGCGCGAGCGGCGGGGCTGCATCCGTCAACCGCATCCCAAGTGTGTCCGCGATCGCAAACACAACCGCCTGCGGCGACGCCGCTGATTCCAGCGAGACGCCGGCCACGCCATGCAGCATCACCCCGATCTGCCCGCGGGCGGCCTCAATCGCCAGGCGGGTCTTGCCTGCGCCGCCCAGGCCCACCAGGGTGATCAGGCGCGCATCGCCGCGCAGCAGCGCGTCCAGCTCAGCCATCTCCCGGGCCCGGCCAATGAGATACCCGCGCTGCGGCGGCAGGCCGTCCCACGCCGACACGTCCACCAGCGCATAACGCTCCTTGGCAAGAACTGTCGCGGCCGAGGGGGCGATGCCCAGTTCGGCCCGCAGCGCGCGCTCGCAGGCGCGAAAGGCGCGCGCGACGCCGGCCCGGTCACCGCTCAGGGCGCAAAAGCGCATGACCAGCCTGTGGGCGGGTTCGGCGATCGGATCAAGCCCCAATAGGCGGCGGGACAGGCGCAGCGCGTCGCCGAAGTTGCGCTCGCGCTCGCGCCGGGCGATCAGCCGCTCGAGGGCGGCCGCGTACTGCTCGCGCAGGCGCTCGCGCTCGAAGAGCAGCCACTCCTCGACGCTGTTCGGGAGCAGGTCGCCGCCGTACGCATCGATGGCCGCCTCGATCTCGCCAGCGCGCATCGCCGCTAGAAAGCCGGTCAGGTCGGAATCCGGCGCCTGGCCCGCCCGCCACACAAGGGAGGGCTCATCGATCGTGAGCGCGGCGGCCAGGGCCGGACTGGCCTCGCGCAACTGGGCCAGCAGTTTACGCACATAGGTCCGGGATTGCTCGTCGGTCGCGTCCGGAAAGAAGGCCGCCGCGATCGCCGCGCGCGGCGCGGGCCGGGGATGTTGAATGACGAGATATGCCAGCAGCGCCTGCAGACGCGAAGAGGACGCCAGGCGCTCGGCCGGCGGCGTAATGGAAAACCCGCCCAGAAACCGCACCGCCAGCGCGCCATCCGCCTGCATGGGGAGATTGTAAAGGGGACCGGCGACGGATGACCGCCGACGGAAGCAAGCTCGAGCCTGCTTCCGTCATCGGTCATCCGTCAAAGCGGTAATCCGCCGTCATCTCACCACCATCGGCAAATACGCGTTCCCGCCCACGCCCAGTGTCAGCGTGCCGATCGCCAGGGTCTGCGAGGTCGGGCCCGTGTAGGCGACCAGGGCCACGACCAGCGTCCCGCTGTAGTTCAACCCGGCGAAGGGTGTGGCCGCGCCGACGGTCTGGCTGAGGGCCAGGGTCTGGGTCGTCGTCGACTGGGCGAGCACCGCATAGCTGAGCGGGTCGACCACCACGATCTGCAGCCCGGCGTTGCTGATCGCGCTGTTGCCGATGTTGCTCGCCGTCCAGACCACGTTGAAGGGCGTCCCGCTCGGACCGGCCGCCGGCGCAGCCGCCAGCGTTCCGGCCAGCGCGATCCCGGCCCCCGCGCTTGTCGCCACCTCGAAACTCGTCGCGGCCGCAGCCACTTGGGCGCCGCCGGCGAAGACAACGAGCGCGGCCGTGTATGTCCCAGGCATGCCGTTGGCGATGTCGAAGAGATCCGTGTCCGCTACGGTTGCGCCTGGCGGCAGGGCCGGCAGCGCCCGAGTCGCCGCGTAGACGACGGTGTTGGCCGGATTGCGGACCGTCACCGTTGCCGTCAGACCGGCGTAACTCCCCGCGCCGCTGACGTGGGTGACCACTGGGAACAGGCTGGCCACATCGTGCGGGCTGTAGAGCTGCTTGTCCGGGCTGATCGATGCCGTCACCGCGCCCGGCGGGATCGTATCAGGCGTGCCGGGATTGCAATCGTCATCGATGCCATTCCCGGGGATTTCGGCCGCGGCCGGATCGCCGCCCGGAATGTCGCAGATCGGCGGCGGCGGCGGTGGTTCGGGCGCGATCACCGTAACGGTGTAGGCCTGGGCCGCACTCCCGCCGCGGCCGTCGGAGACGCGCGCGGCCACGGCGTAATCGCCGGCCTGGCCGGCGAGCCAGGCGATGGCTCCCGTCGTCGCCACGATCGCCATGCCGGGCGGCGCATCGTCGAGCGCGTAGGCCAGCCCGTCCCCATCGGCATCCGTCGCGTTCGCGTCGTAGGCATAGGCCTGGCCGGCCACCGCCGTCGTCACGGGCAGGCTGACAAAGACCGGCGGCGTGTTGGGGCCGCAGATCTCAAGCGTGCGGGTAATCGTGTTGTTGTCCTCGCGCGCCTCGGGCACGACGATGAAACCAGCGTCCGGGTCGTCGACAAACGCCACGATGGCGCGGGTCTGGCCGGCGGGCGGATTGGCCCAGCTCGCCGCGATATCGCGCGATTCGCCGGCCGGAAGCAGATCACCCAGGCTGGCAGTCGCAATCCGGTTCGCCGGCGCGACCTCGCCCTCATAGAAACCGATCGCAACGTTGCGCGGGACCACTGCGCTGCCCGCGTTGCGCGCGCGCAGGTTCAGCCCGAGCGCGGTCGGACAACTGCTGGTGTCCACCTCCAGCCGGAGCGCGACCAGATCGGGCGCCGCGAACGGATCGAGCCCGTCCGGCGCGTGCTGGGCGCGGAACGTGTTGTGGCGCGTCCAACTCGGCGTCTCGCGGGCCGGCACGCGCCCGTCATTGATGACGTTGCTGAAGTGATAGTCGTGCTGGTTCCAGACACCCCGCGCCGGGCGCCAGTTGTTCAGCGCGTCGGCATACACGAAGACCCCCGCGTCGGAGACGCCCACCGCCTCGCCCGCGCCCCAGTACTGGTCGCGCGAAACGATCAGGTCGGCATGCCCGTCGTTGTCGACATCGGCGATGACGGGATATTCGGCGGCCGTTGCGCTGGGGCTGGGAATCTGCCACAACACCGCGCCGTCGCTGCCGCGGAAGAGGAACAGGTCGAATTCATCGCGATACGCCAGCTCGGGGATGCCGTCGCCGTCGAAGTCGAAGGCGGCCACCCCGCCGGCATACGAGTTGTCGCGGATGGCGCGGCTCCACAGGGTCGCGCCGTTCAGCCCGTTCAGAGCCACCAGGCGGCGATACCCGGCCACGGCGATGTCGGGCACGCCATCGCGATTCAGGTCGATGACGGCTGGCGGCCCGCCGCCGCCCTGCGGCAGCGCAACGGGCCCCCACTTCAGGCTGCCATCGGATTCGAGCGCGCGCACACCCTCCCAGTCCGCGGCAACACTGATGATCTCGGGCTGCGGCTCGGCATCGAGATTCGCGATTGCGACGTAACCCACCGGCAGATCCGCCCGCTGCCAGTAAAGCGAGCCGTCGGCGCGATAGGCCGTTTGGCCATTGACGATGACCTCCGGCGAGGCGTCGCCGTCGAGATCGGCAACGGTGGCGAAGCAGCAGTAGCGCAGATACGAGAACGGGCCCGCGCCGACCCAGCGCAGGCTGCCGTCGAAGTTCCAGGCCGCGTTGCTATAGATCACTTCCACCCGGCCATCGCCGTCCAGGTCGGCCAGCGTCGGCGCGCCGGCATAGCCCGTCCCAACCGTGCTCGTGGGCGTCTGTCCCGTCCACTTCGGCGCGCAATCGTTGTCGAAGGCCCGCGGCCGGCTGCTCGCGTCAATGATGACGATTTCGGGCCGGCCGTCTCCGTCGAGATCGCCGACAGCAGTGTGGTTGACCCCCTCGTTGAACGCGCCAGAGGGAAGCGCCACGTTGCAGACTTCGACCCCGGTATCGCCGCGCAGCACCCGGATGACATCGTTCCGCGAGCCGGCCCCGGGCGCGATCGGCGCGCGCGGGATCGCGTCGCACTTCTCCTCGACCTTCGGATCGCAGTCCATGTCGCCGCGCCGGGCCGCGCGCGCCAGGGCATTCGGCGGGGCCAGGAATTCCGAAGCCTCGAAGACGATCGCGGGCGTGTCGGCGGCATCGATGATTCCGTCGCCGGTCGTGTCAATGAAGGGCGCCACTGCCGCGATGTTGTTCACCCACGCGCCATCGCCGCCCTCGAGATTCGCCGCGCCGCGCCAGGCCCACTTGAGATAGGGGGCAAAGACGCCCGGCGGCGGAACGTAACGCAGGGTGTAGGCGCTGGCCCGGACGTTGTTCATTTCGCCCAGGGCGCTCTCGCCAATCTCGTTGGCGCTGTCCACCATCGCCGATAGGGTTGCATCCCGAAGTTGGGCGATGCCGCTGACGGGAATTCCCGCCGCGACGGCCGCGGCCGGGGCCAGGGTGATCGCCACCCGGGCCGCGCCTAGGTCAATGTCGACCCCGGGCGTGCGGATGGCATCGCCGTCCACGTCATCGAAGACGGTGACGGTGAAGGCGCCAAACGA
>Ga0138256_10004783_pt1 | contig 14384 bp, 10 predicted proteins | sample KNB2016incub_MG_FD_105486 | JGI IMG/M metagenome (GOLD analysis project Ga0138256, IMG submission 105486) | Active sludge microbial communities from wastewater in Klosterneuburg, Austria - KNB2014incub_MG | ecosystem: Engineered > WWTP > Activated sludge > Unclassified | place: Austria...
GTTTATCTTCAACGATAAGTCTTGACCAGCAGGAATTAGTACCACTAGTTACTTTACCATATAAGGTTTTACCTGCATGGCTACAGTTGACCGATGGGCTACCCGGGATTGCCGTACCGTTTTGAGTTAACATCACAGTTACTGTACCTGCTCCACCGCAAGTAGCATCATCTGCTTTCAACATAGAAGGAGTAACTACAGCAGTACCGTTATTGTCCAAAGATACCTGTACTGATTCTTTACATGCACAAGATTGCGCACTAGCACTGTAGTTAGCAATGAAACTTATTAGCATGACTGTAAGGAGTCTTACTATAAGTCCAGATCGCGTAAAATTTGTTTCCATCATGAGATCCAATTTTGAGTTTAGAAAAAAATTAATAAATGTTTACACTCCACACGAAATCTCCTCCGCATATGAGTTTATAAAATGTTAAGAAATCCGAATTTAAATGTCAGAAGTATGGTTTCATTGCCTAATCATGGAGCAATAAAAAACATCTGGACAGCGACCCTTTATCGGGTCAAAAAAAACTGTATTTGGGTTCTACAAGCATTCAGTTGGATAGGTTGAAAAGCCAATTATGTTAGCCTTCAATACTATTACAGCACAAATGTAAAATTTTTATAATATGTAATGTAATGATTTTGTAGATTTTTTTTATAATTTTTTTTTAATATATGTATAATATTGCTAATAAGTACTTAAACAAATACAAAATATTCATATAATATAAAATACATATAATCAATATAATATACTTTACACAAATTTTACATTTAATGCAAAATCATTTGTTTTTTAAAGCTGTGGTTTTATTCTCTTTTATGGCACGAATTGCCGATATGACAAATTCGTCCTGCAGTATTTCATTTGCCTGATACGTTTTTTTATCAAACATATATCTCGCCACATTGGATTTTAGTTCCCGGTCCAGTTTTTTTACTGTTACTTCATTAAAAACAGTAGTGCTGTCTGAATGTGTTTTTATATAGCCTTCAAATTCCCGATAAATACTTGCAGGTAGTTTCCATTCGTTAAAAAGTTTTATCATATCAGGTATTTCATTTTTGTGTAGTGAAACATATTTAAAAGCAAATTCCGAAAGGAAAGACTTGTAACCAAATATCTGTTCATCTTTATATACTGAATCAAGGGGAATAAATATATCGGGCGTAATTCCTCCGAAACCGGAGACCTCACGTCTCAATATCTGTGTGTAGTACTTATCCCCATTTTTGTTGGATATACTGTCCTTGTGAAATAAATCTCCGTTTCTATATCTTTCGCCAAAATCTCCATCATAGGTATCTCTGTCTGCATAATCTCTTTGAATTGACCGACCTGATGGTGTATAGTATCTAGCTACTGTCAGCCTTATGGCTCCACCATTTGTCAGATTATATTGTTCCTGAACCAAACCTTTGCCGTATGATCTCCTACCTATAATGACACCTCTATCCCAGTCCTGTATGGCCCCTGCAATAATTTCGCTGGCGGATGCTGAGTTTTCATCGATAAGAACTGCGACCTGATCTACCTTAAAAAATCTTTTGCCATTACTTTTATATTCATTTTTCTTACTATTCCGGCCTTCTGTGTAAAGCAAAAGTTTATCCTTTTCTTCAAATATCTGACAAAGTATATTAGTAGCTTCAGGCAAAAATCCACCCGGATTATCCCTTAAATCTATAATCAGATGGTGTGCACTGTTATTAGCAAAATACTTTTCTACATCTTCCATAAACTCCTTATAGGTATTAGACCCAAATCTTTCGATCCTGATGAGCACTGTTTTGATGTCCGGTATAAATTCTGACACTACTGTCCTGACCGGAACTTCATCCACGGATAAAGAATATGGAACTACTTTTTTACCTCTTAAAACTGTTAATTGAATTTTGGTACCTTTTTCCTGATTTAGCAAGCTTCTTATCTCAGAGTATTCCATCGATTTTCCGGCCACAACCTGATCATTTATGGATATTATTTTGTCAAAAGCTCTTAAACCTGCTTTGTCAGCGGGGCCATTTTGTATCACTGAGCTGATATTTACAGTATCATCTATCAGGAAATTTTCAATTCCAATACCATTGTATGCTCCATCCATCTGATCATTAACTTCTTCCAGTTCTTCCGGAGAAAGGTACATTGAGTGGGGATCCAGTTTTTCAAATACGGCAGTCAATGCGGTCTCTATTAATTCATTACTATTAATTTTTGTCACATATTTACTTTCGATAAATCTGATTAATTCTTCTACCCTGCCGGTCATCATCATACTATCCAATGGATAGTCACTCACATCTACCAAAGAGTTTTCCGGTTTTTCATTCATTTTATACCCTACCATCATACCTATAGCTATACAAGCTGACAACAGCAATGGTTGAATGATTTTATAACTTACTTTATCTTCCTGCTTCAATTCTACTAAAAATATATAATTATAAAAATGAATCTACTTAACTCATGCTAATTTCCTGCCAAAATAGTCAAATCCTTATCTAATAGAAAAAAAACTTTTAAAAGATAAAGATTTTTCCTTTTCAAAAGGCTAACCCCGAAAACTAAAAATCAATATATAATGATAAAAACCAACTATAATCCAACGTCCTGATGTAAAGTTGATTTTATTAGTGCCGATTTTTATGGTTTCGTTCAAATAGCTATTCAGGAATACTGTCAAAATAAAAAATATATGTACGAAAAACATCGATAGAACAGCAACCTTTTGATAATTTACTCATATTTGTAAAAAATAATTTATGGTATCCAGAAAAAATCAAATTGAACTAGACGACATTGACTCCAAAATCCTATCTATTCTAGCTATGGATGCAAAAATGTCATATGCAGATATAGGGAAAAAGCTATTTTTATCTCCTGGCACCATACATGCCAGAGTAAAAAAATTATATGATGCAAAACTAATTAAGGCTGTAAGAGCAGATCTTAATTATGCCGCTATGGGATTTGATATTACAGCTTTTCTGGGCATCTATCTTGAAAAATCCAATATGTATGAAGGAGTAAAAGCTGAACTAAAAAAAATACCGGAAGTTGTAGATGCTCATTATACCACCGGAAATTATAGTATATTTGCAAAAATCATTTGCAGAGACACCGAACATCTCAGAGATATTCTTTCTAAAAAATTGCAGGCAATCAAAGGAATTCAACGGACTGAGACTTTCATCTCACTGGAAGAAACACTTTCCAGACCGCTCATACTTACAAAAGTGGATTAATTGCTTAAATTCATTCACGATTCGAAATTTATCATTCGAAATTTAGATGAATGTCACTTCCTGACTTCTTTGCTGAAGCTTTCCTTCAGGCCCACCGTTCTGTTGAATACGATATGCCCGGGTGTACTGTCTGCATCCGTACAAAAATATCCTTGTCTCAAAAACTGATACTGCGTACCTGGCATGCTATTTTTCAGACTTGACTCCATTTTGGCATGATGTAAGATTTTTAATGATTCATTGTTATAAAATTCAAGAAAATCTATATTTTCATCAAATGTTGGATCCGGGACTGTAAATAACCTGTCATACATTCTTATCTCGCAGGATAAAGCATCAGTAGCTGACACCCAATGTAATGTTCCTTTTGGTTTTATGCCGGAAACATCTTCTCCTGACTTACTATCGGCATAATAAGTGGCATAAATGGTTTGAATATTATCCTCAGCATCTTTATCTACACCGGTACAATGCAGAATGTAAGCATTCTTTAATCTTACATCCGCACCTGTTGTCATCCTGAAATATTTGGGTGGTGCGTTTTCCATAAAATCTTCACGCTCGATATACAATTCTCTGCCAAAAGTCAAAACTCTGTTGCCGGCATTTGGGTCCTCCGGATTATTCTCTGCGGTCAGGTCTTCAGTTTTATCCTCAGGATAATTTGTAATAATAACTTTGACAGGGTCAAGTACCACCATTGCTCTTATTGCAGTTTTATTTAGCTCCTCTCTTACACATGCCTCCAGCAAATTAATTTCAATGGTGTTTTCCCTTTTTGCTACTCCTGCTTTGTCACAAAATACCCTAATTGCTTGAGCGGGATAACCTCTTCTCCTCATTCCTGAGATGGTAGGCATTCTCGGATCATCCCATCCATTTACCAGTCCATCATTGACCAACTTCAGTAACTTACGTTTGGAAGTGATCATATATTCCACATTCATCCTAGCAAATTCCGTTTGCCGGGACGGAAATATTTCCAGTTTTTCGATAAACCAATCATAAAGTGGCCTATGATGTATAAACTCAAGCGAACACAATGAATGCGTAATTCCTTCAATAGAATCAGACTGCCCGTGCGCAAAATCATACATAGGATAGATACACCAAACGTCACCGGTCCTGTGATGATGTTCTTTCTTTATGCGATAGATGATAGGGTCTCTCATCAGCATATTGGGGGATGCCATATTTACATTTGCTCTCAGTACCCGTGAACCATCTTCAAATTCACCATTTTTCATCCGCTCAAAAAGTTCCAGATTTTCATCTACCGATCGCGATTTGTATGGACTGTCTTTCCCTGGTTCAGAAGGTGTCCCTTTCATATTTGCAATCTCTTCAGGTGTGCTGTCATCTACATAAGCCAACCCCTTTTTGATCAACTTAACTGCAAAGTCATAAAGTTGCCCAAAATAATCTGACGCATACAGTGGCTCTCCTTTCCACACAAAACCTAACCATCGAATATCTTCCTGAATACTTTCTACATACTCTGTATCTTCAGTAGTCGGATTTGTATCGTCAAATCTTAAATTTGTACTACCCCCATATTTTAAAGCTGTCTCAAAATTTATACATATAGCTTTAGCATGACCAATATGAAGGTATCCATTTGGTTCAGGTGGAAATCGAGTCAATATTTTGCCATTATTTCTTCCTGATTTGATATCTTCTTCGATAATCTGTTCAATAAAATTTAAAGACTCCTTTCTTTCTTCAGCCATTTTTGCTTTGTTATTTGCTTAATATTTTAATTACATCAACTTCTTAAAGGTATCTGACCATTTTTACATACGATCCGGCATTTCGATGCCCAACAGATCAAAAGACGACTTCAAAACTTCACCTACTTTGGTACTTAGTTGTATCCGAAATGATTTTGCAGCATCTGTTTCAGCATTCAAAATCCTTACATCATGGTAAAATCTATGAAATTCTTTAGATAAGGCATAAGCATAGTTAGCCACGGAAGACGGATCATACAATGTGCCGGCTTCTGCTACAACGTCAGGAAAATTGACCAATTGTTTTATCAGAGATTTTTCCTGTTCATTAATTTCCTTATACCCATCATAACCCACCATGAGATTTTCTGAAGCCTTTCGTTTTATTGATTGTATCCTGACATATGCATTTTGGATATATGGCCCTGTCTGTCCCTGCATATCTACAGATTCCTTGGGATCAAAAATCATCCTCTTTTTTGGTTGTACCTTTATAATAAAAAATTTCAACGCACCCATTCCAATTTTATGAAGGATCAGTTCCTTTTCATTCTCAGGCAAAGAAGCAATTTCTCCTCTCTCAGCCGACATATCTCTTGCTTCCTGAACCACCTCATCAATAAGGTCATCAGCATCAACCACTGTACCTTCACGGGACTTCATCTTTCCGGTCGGTAAATCTATCATACCGTAAGACAAATGAAAAAGTCCATCAGCATAAGGTGCACCGAGTCTTTTAAGGATTTCAAACAGTACTTTGAAATGATAGTCTTGTTCGTCTGCAACAGTATATACCATTTTATCTATGCCAAAATCTGCATATCTTTGCTGAGCAGTGCCTATGTCCTGGGTGACATAAACTGATGTACCGTCACTTCGCAAAACTATTTTACGATCCATCCCTACATCTTCCAGATTTACCCATACACTTCCATCATCTTCTTTATAAAAAACATTTTTTGAAAGTCCTTCTTCTACAGCTTTTTTACCCAATAAATAAGTATCTGACTCGTAATAAAGACTGTCAAAATGCACACCAAGTTTTTCGTAAGTTGTGCTAAATCCTTCGTATACCCATTGATTCATTTTTTTCCAAAGCGCAATTGTTTCAGGATCATTGGCCTCCCATTTGAGCAGCATTTGTTTTGCTTCTGACCCAAGCTGACTATATTCGTTAAAGTACTTGTTTTTGTATTCTTTGAAAAATGAAACCGAATCCTGTGAATCCTTTTGATGGGATTCATATACAGAAATACCTTCTTTAGAATGTTGAAAGACGCTGTACTCTTCCATGAATGCCTTCTCAAAAAGAACATAGTACTCCCCAACAAAATGATCTCCCTTTGTGCTTGTCAATTTTGGCGTCGCTCCATTTCCAAATTTTTTCCAAGCCAACATGCTTTTACATACTGCAATACCTCTGTCATTTATAACCTGTGTTCGAATGACATTGTAACCATTGGCCTCCAAAATTTTACTGCAAGACCAACCCAACAAAATATTCCTGACATGCCCAAGATGCAGCGGTTTATTTGTATTTGGGGATGAAAACTCTACCAATACCTTTTTTCCATTGGTTGGGAAATATCCATAGTTCTGATTTTCATTAATTTCGAAAAAAATTCTATTCCAAAATTCATTTGAAAAAGTTAAGTTAAGGAAACCCTGGATCACTTCAAAACCAATAACTAAAGGCTCATTGCTCAACATCCATTGGCCCAATGTGTCACCTATTTCTTTTGGCGACTTCTTTAATTGCTTAACCAGAGAAAAAATTACAAATGTATAATCCCCTGAAAATTCATGACGCGTTTCATTCATAGGAAGTTCACCGTCATTCAAAACAATGTCATAACATACATGAACTCCATTGTAAAACCTGTCTTTTATGTCTTTCAAAACAGCCATCTCATATCTCTTTGTTAATCAAGGATGCAAAAGTACAAAATTATGTAAGATTACTTTTGATAAATGATTGAAAACTAGCTTTTTTACCACAAACAATGAAATATATACAAAAATAAATAAAACACATAAGAAAAACAAAAATGTATATAAATAACTTATATAGAGCCTTATACAAATGTTAGTGTAATTGACAAATTTCATACAAATTTTCTTTAAAAATATCAACCAACATAAGCGTTATATGATTAATTTTGTCCCGTTTTTAATCCGAACGTAACATTTCGAATAACTTATAAATTTGTGCCCATGAGAAATTATATCAAAATACTTTTTGCCTTTTTAACTATATCCATAGTTTTGTCTTCTTGTAAGAAAGATATTACAGATGAGACATCTACCACATTCAAAACTGTTGATAAATATGATTTTACAGTAGTTCATGAGTGGAATGAATTATGGATGGAAATGGAGAGACACGCTGCAGGTTACAGACCTTGTCCTACTGCCAATGCTTTAGGTTATGTGGGATTAGCCAGTTATGAGGCTTGTGTAACAGGAATGCCGGAAAATGCTTCATTGGCGAACTTGTACTCTGGCTTAAATTTACCTAAAGCGTTTAATAATCAGGAATATCATTGGCCTACGGTAGTTAATGCCGTTAATAATTATCTATATAGCAGATTACTTCCTGAAGTAGATGCTACCCTTTATGCTAAAATTAAGGTTTTGGCTGATAAAAATGAAATAAAATTTCTGGAAGAATCAGGTCAGGAAATATTTTTAAGATCTAAAAATCATGGTGAATCTGTAGCAGCTGCAGTTTGGGACTGGATGAAATCTGATGCTGCTACTTTTGATGGTTACAAAGACCCGTTCAAAGAAAATAATTGGCAGGACAGACTGAATGAGCCTGGTGCATGGACTCCTACTATACCTGGTCCGGGTGAAGGAATGTTTCCATATTGGGGAAAAGGTAGAACTTTGGCCATTAAGGAAGATCTCAAAATTTGTAAACCATATAGTGTCTATATCGGACAATATAGTGAAGAAGCTGGTTCAGCATTATATACGCAAGCAGTTGAAGTAATGGCTCAAAATACGCCTTCGCTTTCATATCAGACTGAATGGGTTGGTGAATTCTGGAGTGATGACCTTTTAGGGTTGACTTTCTCCCCGCCAACAAGATTTATAGCTATTGCAAACCAAGTATATAATAATGAGAAAGCGAGTCTTCAGGAAGCCATCATAGCCAACGCAAAAGTAGGTATAGCTCTTCACGATGCTGCAATAGGATGTTGGAATTCAAAATACCATTATAATCTTGAGAGACCGGAGTCTTACATAAAAAGATTGATCGACCCTAGTTGGGAACCAAATCTGGATAACCCACTTACTGGAGATAATGGAATCTCACCTTCATTTCCTGCCTATCCATCGGGCCATGCGACATTTAGTTCAGCAGCTTCAGAAGCACTGGCAAGTGTTTTCGGTTATTCTTATGGTATGACAGACAATTGCCACAGAAACAGAACAGAGTTTTCTGGTTATCCAAGAACATTTGGTAGCTTCTTTGAAATGGCTCTAGAGAATGCCTGGTCAAGAGTTCCACTTGGAGTACATTATAGAATGGATGCTGAAGAGGGTGTAAGATACGGAACTGAAATAGGAAGAGCTGTCAACAAGCTTCCATGGAAAAAATAATTTTAAAACTTAATATTTAAAGGGTCAATTTTGACCCTTTTTTGTTTTACATCAATACTTAATCAAGCAGATGAAATCTAATGTAATCGTATTTTCAGTTATGACTCTCTGTATCTTTTTCTCATGCAAAAATGAACAGCCCAAATCTACTGAAACAAACAGCCAGGAGATCAAAGAAAATTATGGGACGGGAGAAACATCCAGAGTTTATAACAGAATAAATGGAAAGATAGAAGGAAAAATGACAGACTACTATCCTTCAGGGGCTTTAAAAGGAGAGAAGTATTTTGAAGACAATAAACAAACCGGTAAAACAACCGTCTATTATGAAAATGGCAAACTTAAAGAAGTTCAGTATTACCTAAATGGATTAAAAAATGGTGGTGATACCATATTTTATGAATCCGGTAAAATACAATATGTAAGTGAATTTAAAGAAGAGAAAAAAAACGGATATCTAAGAAAGTGGGATGAAGAAGGCAATATTGTTTATGAAGCAAAATTTGCAATGGACACGCTCATAGAAGTAAGTGGTAAGTCTGTCATTAAAAAATAATGATCTTATGAAAATAATACTACAGGTAAATGCAGGAGTTGAGATATTGGCAGGCTTTATTTTATTATTTAATCCTCATCTCCTATTGAATCATGCTGAACCAAACATTCAAGGTATCGTTATTTCAAAATTGTATGGTATTCTTGCATTGTGTTTTGGTATCATTACTTATATCCTAGGTAAACATTTTGAGTACACCATTTTATTCAAACAGGTTATCTTAACAATAATTGCTTTTCATTTTGCAGTCGGACTTCATATGTATGGAGTATTTAAACAGCACATCACTCCCAATATAGGGGCTACTGCTTTACATTTTAGTTTGGCTGTCATATTCATATTGATTTACTTAAAACACATGCAAAAATTTACTGCCTGATGAACAGTCAATTACCGGAATTACTGGAAATTCTAACGTTACAAAAAACAGCAGAAGGTGTTTTTACCGGAAATAATCTTTTTATTGGCAGTCCAAATGTGTATGGTGGACAGGTGTTAGCACAAGCTGTGTCTGCGGCAAACACGACCATATTGGACAATAAAATATTGCATTCCATTCATTGCTATTTTATAAATCCGGGAGACAATGATCTAGAAATCACTTATAAAGTTGAGATTATCAAAGATGGAAAGTCTTTCAATACAAGAAGAGTTGTAGCATCTCAAAAAGGAAGAGATATTTTTATCATGTCTGCCTCCTATCAAAAATATGAAACAGGGATAGAACATCAGGACATCATGCCAAATGTCGCACGACCGGAATCATTATCTTCTTTTTCAGATTTATTTGCAGAGTTTGCGGCAAAATTTAAAATACAACCAAGGGGCATCTTTGCTCCCAATGGCCCATTTATTTTTCATCCTGTAGAACATTATGACCCGTTCAATCCTAGAATCAGACCTGCACTAAATCATACATGGTTCAAAACTAATGGTACACTTTCTGAAGATCCATTACTTCACCAGACCACACTCGCCTATGCTTCTGATTTTAATCTTTTGATTACAGCTTTATTCCCACATGGTCTGTCCTTTTTTACTACCCCAATGCAAATTGCGAGTCTTGACCATGCCATGTGGTTTCACAGACCGGTGAGAACCGATGATTGGTTGTTATATGTGGTTGAAAGCAGCAATGCAAATAATGGCAGGGCTTTTTGTACCGGTAAAATTTATACAAAAGATGGTGTGCTGGTGGCCAGTACTGCTCAGGAAGGTTTGATCAGAAAATTATAGACCTACTTTTCCAATTCTGCTGTAAAATAACTAACGAACTCAGCAATACTCATAGAACCAACGTCACCGTGACCTTGTCTCCTGACAGATACCTGACCGTTTTCATGCTCCTTATCACCGATTATCAGCATGATCGGAACCCTTTTAAGTTCTGTATCTCTGATCTTACGTCCTATAGACTCTGCCCTTTCATCAATAAAGCCACGTATATCATGCTTTGCAAGTACCGCCTTAATTTCTTCACAATAAGGAACTAATCTATCTGATATAGGTAGTAAAGCATATTGATCAGGTGTAAGCCAAAGTGGAAATTTACCGGCAGTATGTTCAATAAGAATGCTGATAAATCGTTCCATAGAACCAAATGGTGCTCGGTGAATCATCACTGGCCGGTGGGTTTGGTTATCAGATCCGATGTACTCCAACTCAAATCTTTCAGGCAAATTGTAGTCGACCTGAATAGTACCTAATTGCCATGACCTGCCTAAAGCATCTTTGATCATGAAATCGAGCTTCGGTCCATAAAAAGCTGCTTCACCTAATACTGTAACTGTTTCGATATCAAACTCACTTACTGCATCCACGATACCCGCTTCTGCAGCACGCCAATTTTCATCAGAACCAATATATTTTTCGGGCTTTTCCGGATCTCTGAGCGAAATCTGCGCCGTAAAATTTTCAAAACCCATCTTTTTGATTACCATGGTGGTCAATTCCAACACTTTTAAAAACTCCCCTTTCACCTGATCTTGGGTACAAAAGATATGAGCATCATCCTGAGTAAATCCTCTTACTCTTGACAATCCATGCAATTCACCACTTTGCTCATAGCGATACACCGTACCAAATTCTCCAATTCTAAGCGGCAATTCCCGATACGATCTTGGTCTGTGGCCAAAAATTTCGCAATGATGAGGACAATTCATCGGTTTTAGAAGAAATTCTTCTCCTTCTTTTGGTGTATGTATCGGCTGAAAACTATCTGCACCATACTTAGCATAATGTCCGGATGTGATATACAATTGTTTGCTCCCTATATGTGGCGTGACCACCATTTGGTAACCTTGCTTTTCTTGCTCTACCCGAAGAAAATTCTGAAGTCGCTCCCTGAGTTGCGTCCCTTTTGGCAACCACATAGGAAGTCCCTGACCAACCTTTTCAGAAAACATAAACAGTTCCAATTCTGCTCCGAGCTTACGATGATCTCGTTTTTTAGCTTCCTCTATTAGTTCAAGGTACTCAGTAAGTTCTTTGGCTTTTGGAAATGTGATGCCATAAATTCTCGTCATCTGTTTTCTCTTCTCATCTCCCCTCCAGTAAGCACCAGCCAGATTAGTTAGTTTTACTGCTTTTATAGAAGATGTATCCGGTATATGCGGACCTCTACAAAGGTCAGTAAAATTGCCTTGTGTATAAAAAGTGATATTACCATCCTGGAGTCCTTCCAATAATTCCAATTTATATTCGTCTGCCTTTTCTGTAAAATATGAAATGGCATCAGATTTAGACACTTCTTTTCTTACATATTGACTTTTCAATCTAGCCAATTCCAGTATTTTTTCTTCAATTTTTGGCAAATCCGCAGGCGTTAGGACAACATCTCCCGTATCTACATCATAATAATATCCATTATCAATGGCTGGACCTATTCCAAACTTGACACCAGGATACAATGATTCCAGTGCTTCAGCCATAAGGTGAGCAGACGAGTGCCAGTAAGTAGCTTTCCCTTCCTTGTCATTCCAAGTAAATAACCTGACAGATGCATCGGTGAAAATCGGTCTGGTTGCATCCCATGTTTCACCATTGACAGAAGCCGCCAGTACGTTTCTGGCCAATCCTTCACTGATAGACATGGCAACATCCATTGATGTCACCCCTTGCTCATACTGTCGTACACTACCGTCGGGCAATGTTATATTTATCATTTGCATAATAATCTAAAAATTTCAAGTGGTAAAGGTATGAAAATTTTAATTTTTATCTTACATCAAATCAGCCAACTCAAACCATTTCTCTTCTTTTTCAGAAATTTGTTCATTAACTTTATCTAACTCTTTAGATAATTCCATAATTTTTTGCGGACTTAAACTGGCATCTTCAAACAAAGACGTGATTTCAGCTTTTTTCTCTTCCAATTTTTTTATTTCTTTTTCCAATCTTGCAAAGTCTTTTCTTTGTTCAAATGTAGCTTTGCTTTTATTTTCAAGGGAAAGTTCCACCACTTCGATAGCTGAAGTTTTTTCTTCTTTTGGTTTGTCTCTTTCCTCGGTTTTTTTAAGTGCCCTATATTCAGAGTATGTGCCATTGTAATCCCTAATTTTGGCATTTCCTTCCAAAATAAACAAATGATCGACCAACTTATCCATAAAATATCTATCATGGGTTACGATGATAATACATCCGGGAAAATCAGACAAATAATCTTCCAATACATTTAAAGTAATAATATCCAAATCATTGGTAGGCTCATCGAGAATCAGAAAATTTGGATTTTTCATCAATATAGTCAATAAATACAACCTTCTTTTTTCCCCTCCGCTTAACTGAGAAACATAGACCCTCTGCTGCGGTCTGGGAAATAAAAAACGTTCCAGCATAGATTCTGCTGATATTTTCTGGCCTTTTTCCAATGGTATATATTCGGCTATATCACGGATCACATCAATAACCATTTTATCTTCATTGAGCACCAATCCATCCTGAGTATAATAGCCAAATACAATGGTATCACCCACTACAATTTTACCACCGTCAGGTTTTATTTCTTGCGTCAATAACTTCAAAATTGTTGATTTGCCGGTACCATTTTGTCCTACAATACCTATCCGTTCACCTTTTTTAAATTTATAGGTAAATCCATCCAGTATTATTTTATCCCCAAAACTTTTCACCAAAGAATGTGCTTCAAGTATTTTTGATCCTAAGCGGGATGCCTGAACCATAATCTTCATGTCATCATTTTGCAGTCGGACCTGAGCTTTCTCCTTTATATCATAAAAGTCATCTATTCTTGATTTGGCTTTTGTACTTCTGGCTTGTGGTTGGCGACGCATCCACTCCAGTTCTTTAGAAAAGAGTTTTTTGGTTTTCTCCAGAGTTACCGCATCGTTTAATAGTCTTGCCTCTCTTTTTTCTAGGTATTGGGAGTAGTTGCCCCTGTAAATATATGTATTCCCGTTATCCAGTTCTATGATTTCATTACATACCCTTTCAAGAAAATACCTGTCATGCGTTACCATAAACAAAGTTAAATTGGGTTGCTGCAAAAAGTTTTCCAACCACTCAATCATCTCCATATCCAAGTGGTTTGTAGGCTCATCCAGGATAAGAAAATCAGGCTCCTCTATCAGTATTTTAGCTAATGCCAATCTCTTTTTTTGTCCGCCGGACATTTGCCCGGTTTTTTGATCCATGTCAGTAAGCAAAAGTTTGTGCAGAATTTCATGAATTTTTGACTCAAGATCCCATGCCTTTAAATCTTCCAGTCTAGTCACACAATTTTGCAACATGACTTCATCATTCATCTGGAGCGCTTTTTCGTAATCCCTGACAGCCATAATGGCTTCATTATCAGAGTCAAATATCATTTCCAAAACAGTTGCATTTGGATCAAAAGTTGGATCCTGCTTTAGAATGGAAATTTTTATTTCTTTTGAAATATTTATTTTGGCATTTTCACCATCAGACCCTTCTTCACCTGCGATTACTTTCAATAGAGTGGTCTTACCACTTCCATTTTTTGCTACAAGTGCAATTTTATCCCCTTTGGTGATAGAAAGATTAACATTTTTAAAAAGCACTTTATCCCCATAAGAGCGACTGACATTTTCCAGAGCAAGATATTGCATGATAGTTAAACAAGATTCTTTTATGAATCAGGGTGCGAAAGTAGTCAAAAATAAAGTAATTTTTGTTTTTACATAGCATTCCAAGCAAAAAAACAGCTGGCTATTTTAATAAAAACCCTTATCCAAAATTAAATATTTCTGCACTCATAA
>Ga0138256_10004784_pt1 | contig 14377 bp, 12 predicted proteins | sample KNB2016incub_MG_FD_105486 | JGI IMG/M metagenome (GOLD analysis project Ga0138256, IMG submission 105486) | Active sludge microbial communities from wastewater in Klosterneuburg, Austria - KNB2014incub_MG | ecosystem: Engineered > WWTP > Activated sludge > Unclassified | place: Austria...
AGCAGCCACGCACACAACACCACTGCGATCTGAAACGGTCCGTACCACAATGGATATTCCAGCAAACTGTGCAAACCAATGAGGGCAAGGATTGTCCATGCCATTTGTCGTGTCGGGTCCTTTTCACGCCACGGTTTGGCCCGTATCACGACCCATAGCCCGGCGCCGCACAGTGCGGCTGCAATCGGCGCCCCCAACTCAACGGCCAGATGCAGTGGCAGATTGTGGGCATTGTCCAAAATGTCACAAAATCGCGGGCCGGGATACAAGGTAACAAAGTGTGCATGGCCCAACTCGCCCCAACCCCATCCGAGCCACGGTTTTTGGGCGATGAGATGCAGCACGTTGGACCATAACGTCAGGCGTCCCATGCAAGCCGCGTCACCTTCACGCAACCGTGCCCAAGCTCCACTGGTCATTGGATCCAGCCCAGCCAGCCACGGCAGACCCACGGTCGCAACCGCATAAGCCAGCGCGGCGGTCAGCAGCACGCGCCGCACCGTCGATCGACGATCCCCGCCGCACTGCGTAGCAACCGCTATGCACAACAACCACTGCAAAAGACCGGTTCGCGATGACGACGCAACACTGCCCATTGCCAGGAGCGCTGCGGCTGCAACAGCCAACCGCCAGGAAGCGCCTTGGATCACCCACCACACTAGCGCCGCCAAACCCATTGCCATGAGCGTGGCAAACTGGTTGCGCTGACGCAAATTCCCATACGCTTCACCCAACTCGGTGCCATTCACCCAAGGGGTCAGGGCGGCGCTGTCGCCAAAATACTGCACTAATCCAATAGCAGCGCTTATCAGGGCGGCTACCAACCAAGCACCAGCAATGGCGCGCACCCACTCCTGCCTGTCCATGCCAGGCGCAGTTGTGGCTGTGGTTACCCCCACAATACCCAGCAGTGCCCCGGCACATGCCATGGAGAAAAGCCAGGGAACCACGGCTGGTGTTGGCCCAAAGGTAAAGGGATTGAGCCATGGCAGCGTGAGCAAGCAGAAAGCACCGAATAGGAACATGAGACGATTCACTGCAAAGAAAGAGCCGCTTCGACCCACTAGTCAAACGGGTATTTTCACCGCAATGGCTTTACCATTGGAGTGATGGAAAGCCAATTGCCTGCTGTTCGCAAGAAGATATTGATTGCATCCACCAACGCAGATTTGGCTGGTGCACCCATCCACGTGCTGACACTGGTCACTGCATTGCAGACAAGCTTTGATTTTTTCGTTGTTTTGGGAGAGGAAGGGCCAGTTCGGCAAGCGCTGTTGGCACAAGGGGTCCCAAGCGTGGTATTACCCACACTCAGAAGCAGCATCAACCCGATTCGGGATTTTCTCTGTCTTCTGGCTTTCCTGAAAATTGTCCGATCAGAACGCCCTGACCTGCTTCATGCCCATAGCAGCAAGGCAGGCATGATTGCCCGTATGGCTGGGTATCTCCAGCGCTTGCCTTGCCTCTATACGGTCCACGGCTGGGGTTTTGGGGAGGGTCGTACAGCACTTCAGAGCACGCTGGTGTACTGGGTGGAACGGGCTTTTTCACACATTGCGGGTACGGCCTACCTATTTGTTTCCAACGCTGACCAGCAGGTTGGAATAGATAGACTGAAAATTCGGCCAGATCGGTGCCTGACTGTCCATAACGGTATGCCGGATCACGGTTACCGCGCGAAGGTTGGGAGTAGTATTACAGTCGTCATGGCTGCACGCGCTTGTCACGCGAAAGACCATGACATGCTACTGAAGGCGTTTGAAGATTGCCGCACTTCCTTTAGATTGGTGCTAGTTGGCGAAGATACTGACTCACCCAAATTTCATGCCCGTGTTCTGGCTGGAGCGCCAACCAAGCACGCACAAGTCGACTGCCTTGGCTTAAGCGACCAGGTACCGCAACTGCTGGCACAAGCGGGAATATTTGTGCTGTGTTCCCGATACGAGGGCCTGCCGCTTTCGATCATCGAGGCCATGTGCGCTGGCCTGCCCATTATTGCTACGGACGTGGGCGGCGTACGCGAGTTGGTTGAAGATGGTGTCAACGGATTCCTGGTACCGGCGGGCAATCAACCAGCACTTTCCAATTGCCTTGACCGTTTGCAAAGCGACACGGTACTCAGAGTCCGCATGGGGCAAGCAAGCCGCGAACGCTACCTGTCAAGCTTTGGTGACAAGCAAATGGCGATGGCTGTGGCGCAGCGGTACCGTGCCATGCTTGGTACAGTGTGATGAACTTGCCACAACCTATGCACACGGCACCCACCAAAACAACAACACACACTGATCGCGGCAAGATGGCCTCGTCTGTTGCGCGGCGACAAAATGCCCAACTGGGATGGTCTTTTGCGGGCTGCATCACGCTGGTGCTGAGCTACGCCATTGCCCGGGGGCTGATGTGGCTGGAATGGGCGACACCGCAATTTGCGCAAACAGTGCTGTGGTGCACATTGCCCTACCTGCTGTGCGCGCACTGGATTTACCGCGGGGCAAGCCTGCCGGCTGCCGAGCGCACTAGTATGCTGCTAGTTACAACAGTGATGCCTTTTCTCTTGCTGATGTTGGGGTTTGCGCTGTTTCAAGAACCCTATTCACGGGGCGCTGTATTACTGGTCTATGTTTTGAGTACCGCATGGTTTGTGGTGGGAGACCGGCTACGCAAACGCATTCGTGCACAGCGCCTGGTTTGCCTGGATTCTGGCATCGCCGAACAACTTAAGGCTTGGTGCGGGAGCGGAGGGCTTAATAGTCGGGACATTGAACTGCATCCGATACCGACCGATCCCGCAGAAGCCTCGGTGCTTGAGGCCTTTGACGGCGTCGTGCTGGACCGTCGGGTTGCGGCCAACCCCGAGCGCAGCCGATTGTTAGGCAGGCTCAAACTCGGCCACATGCGGCTGTACAGCGTGGAGACCGTTGCCGAATTACTCAGTGGCCGCAAAATGCTGCCCAGCGAGCAAGACGAACTTTGGGAGCTCGACGGCAACCCCGCCTATGACGTGGCCAAGCGCGCAATGGATGTGCTGATGGTGCTGGCAACCGCGCCAGTGTGGCTTGGAATTTGTTTTTTGGTGGGCTTAGCCGTGCGCCTGAATTCCGCAGGACCGGCCCTGTACTCCCAAATGCGCGTTGGGCAGAACGGGCATCCATTTCGGCTCTGGAAATTTCGCAGCATGCGCCACCAAGCGCAGGAGTCTGAAGCCCAGTTTGCACAGACGAATGACGCACGCATCACAGGTGTAGGTCGCTTCATACGGCGCTGGCGCTTGGACGAGTTGCCGCAGTTGTACAACGTGCTTGCAGGCCATATGAGCCTGATTGGTCCACGCCCCGAACAATTGACGTTTGTGGACGCCTTTGCTACCCGCATTCCGGCCTATACGTACCGCCATTTGGTGCGTCCGGGTTTGACTGGGTGGGCTCAAATACAGCAGGGGTACGCCGACAGCGAAGAAGGTGCGGCTGTTAAGCTCAGCTATGACTTGTATTACGTTGCCCACTACTCCATGGCGTTGGACTTGCTGATTTTCTACAAGACTGTTCGGATCGTACTAAATGGGTTTGGGGCTCGGTAGTATGTCTATTCAATACAACCTGATTCCATTCTCTGAAACAGTGCGAGATGCCTATCTTGACCTGCTGACCCAGCAGCAGAAGGAAGTTGCGCTGGGCAAACTGGAGTGGAAATTTGCTAACAACCCAAAAGGTTTGGGGATGATTGCTTCGGCGACGAAAGATGGAAGAATTGTGGGCATCAATGCCTTTATGGCAAACATGTTTCAAGTCGATGGTTTTCTTCGCTTGGGTTACCAGTCCATGGATACCGTTGTAAGTCCGGACGTCAGAGGGCAAGGCGTGTTTGGTCGGTTAGTTGAGACTTTTTACGACCAATGTAATGCTGAGTTGGTTTACGGTTTTCCCAACAGCAACTCTGCCCCCGGATTCTTTGGAAAGTTGGGATGGACAAATTTCGGCGCCGTTCCGATGTTAATCCGCCCTTTGCGAACGGGTTATTTCTTGAAACGTTTTGTCGGAATCGCGCCAGATTTTCGCATCCCTCTACTGTCTCAAATCCATGTGTCGACGGAACGGATAACCCGTTTTACTCAACAAGACACGGAGACTTGGATGAAGTTTTCTTCTTCCAATTTCTGCTCAGTTCAACGGGATGCGGATTTTCTGAATTGGCGACTGATGGATCACCCAACGGAAAATTATGACACCCAACGCGCAGTGGACGGTTCATTTGTTGCGTCAACGCTTACCCTCAAACATGCAGGTTCCGTAGGTTATGTGATGGAAGCAATCGGAGATGAAGCAACGCTTGCGGCACTGATTGGGACTACTCTTAGGCAAATGCAAACTCGGGGAGCTGACGTGGCGTTGGCATGGTGCCTGCCGGGTTCTCCGAACTACCGCGCATACCGCAAGGCTGGGTTTTTCCCTTTTCCTGTAGGCCTCAGACCTATCGTTGTTAATTTCGGGGCGCGCCCAATACATTGCGTTTCATCAACAATCGCCGAAAAGTTGAAGTGGTATATCAGCTACTTGGATTCGGACACTGTGTGATGCCTGGTATTTTCATACTGTCACTTGACTGCGAAGGTAAGTGGGGCATTGCAGACCAGCTCAATGAATCCCACCGCGAGTTTCTAAGCGATGCTCGCTTGCGTGTGGCCTACGCTTCGGTTGTGGCATTGCTTGACCAATTTGGGCTGAGTGCTACGTTCGCATTTACCAGTCTTTTTACATTGCCCCCAAATCAACTCCGAGCCCTTCCGGGCGAGGAAATTTCATACCGCCTGCCATATACCGTAAGTGCATTTAATGATTTCAAACTGGGATTGTTTGAAGGTTGGTCTGCGCCGTGGGCAAGGGATATGGTGACATCCCGCCATGAGATTGCTTGTCACGGCGTTACACACACGCCATGGGACTCCATGGACGAGGAACAAGCGAAGTTTGAATTGGCACTTGTTTCACTAACAGAAAATCACACATTCGTCTTTCCGCGTAACAGGGTGCGGCACTTGGAGCTTCTGTCGCGCGCAGGTTTTAGGGGGTATCGTCTAGCGCCATCCGAACGGTCGCGCGTATTATCCCTAATGAGCGAATTCAACATATTCGCTGCGGCGGAGAAAAATCCATCAATAGTGGCCCCCCAATCTATCCCGGCTGGTTACTTCATCAATTGGCTATCAGGACTAAGGCGAAGCGTGCCCCTGGGCTGTACACGTCTACGTGTGCGTCACATCCTGGAAGACGCAGCGCGTTCCTGTGGAGTTGCACACTTCTGGACACATCCAGAAAACATCGCTACCGCACCTGAAACTTTGCTGAACTTACGGACAGTGCTTGAAGAGGTCGCCCGCTTACGCGCTCAAAACAAGATAATTTGCATGACCCAATCCCAATACTGCGACCATCTTTCGGCGATGGCACCGTAGTCTCTAAGCTTGTGCGGCGTTACAAAGCAAGTTAACAAGCTGCGGCCCAGTTTGCTGCAAACAAAAATGTTTCTCGACTTGAAGACGCCCTGCCGCCCCCATTTGAGATCTTAAGGCACGGTCATCCAATAGTTTTGCCAATGACTCATGCCACTCGTCGGGAGTGCGAACCAAAAAGCCAGTCACCCCCTCTTGAACGATCTCCATATTTGCGCCAACCTTAGATGCCACCACGGGCAATCCACACCCCATGTATTGGATCAATTTGTAGCCGCATTTGCCCTTTTCAAATGGCCCATCTAACAAGGGCATAACGCCGACGTCACACTCATGAATGCACTGCGCTTCGGTATCCTCATTCCAACTCACCACCTCCACCTGAACACCTGCCATTTCAAAAGTTCCAGAACCAATTACGCGAAGTACAAAAGGTATCTGTGAAGCAAGACGCCCTAATGGCTCTCGCAGAGCATCCAAATAATGAGCAGTACACGGGGAACCAATCCAAACGATACGAGGTAAGCCATTGTGTGGGTCATAGTAACGTGCTGTAAATGGATAACGCAACAAATCAATGACAGTAGGAACAACCTCTACCCAACGCGCCCCGGCGTCACGGGCACGGCGCGCTAGGTAGTCGTTTCCCGCAATGACCAAAGCCGCTTCTGCCATTAAGCCATCCAACCGACGTCCGAAAATCTGCCGTACCCATTCCCATCTATGCTCATCGTAGTAATGAAAATCAGCATCGTCGTAGTCCAGTACATAAGGCACCCCGCGCAAGAGCAAACGCTCAATCCATAGCGGCCACCAAGGCAAGGATTCTTTCTCTATCCAAAGCAAACTGAAATTGCGTCGTCCCAACAATGCTAGCGTTCGTTCAGAATATGCTTTCAACACCGTAGTGACGCGGTAAAAACCCTGCTGATATCGGGAAAGCAAAGCGGCATCGGACAACAATGACTGCGTCACGACCTCTACCCCTGCTCTTTGAAACGCCGGCAAATACTGTAAGGAACGCAGGCGCGTTGAGGCGCCCATTCGTCCGTACTTCGCCAGCAGTAATATACGCACCCTACTCACAGACCGGTGCCCCTCAAAAACCATTGAAGTATCCAGCGCAACAACAGTCCATAAGCGACCCAGGTCTCTATCACTTGCTTTTTTGAGCCTCTCACGAAAGCTAGCACTGAACGCGAGACTAATTCCAAAAATAAGGTCACAAACATCACACAGATAAAACCTGCAACGGAAAAGTGTTTGGCTGCGTACTGAAGTCGGCTGCGAAGTGAATAGAACAGTCGTAACGATTTAACCTGTTGGGAAGATCCACCACCAAAATGAAACGCACCAACATCCGCAAGGCACACACTGCGCCAGCCAGCCAGCCGCGCACGCCAAGAAAAGTCGACTTCTTCAAAATAGACAAAAAAACGCTCGTCGAAGCCCTCCAGCTCATGAAACACTCCGGAACGGACCAGGAAATACGCCCCGATGACCTGATCGACCTCGACCACGGTATCTGACTGCGCAACTCCACTCGGTAACTCAGCTATTTGCAACGATGAGAGACCTACCGCAAGCTTAAGAATGGTCCATACGCTGGGAAAACTAGCAAAGCTTGTCGTATATTTTCCACGCTGGTCTTCTAACCGAACACCACAAATCCCAATGTCGGCGCTGGACGTTGATGACATAAAGTCTAGTGTACGGGCGAGCGTTCTTTTGTACAAACGGACATCGGGATTCAAAAACAAAATGAATTCTCCCGTGGCCAACGCAGCTCCCTGATTGCACGCAACACCAAAACCTCTGTTGCCGTCATTGGCCACCAAATGCAGCGGTAATCCGATATGGGCCAGACCTTGGGCAGAGCCATCTGTGGAAGCGTTATCCACAACGATGACTTCTTTCAGCACAATACCTGTCATATCCGAACTTACGATCGACTGGCAACACTCCCTAAGCATGTCCCCAGTATTCCAATTCACGATAACAATAGAAACTGCAATGCTCACTTCTTAACCAATAGAAAATCTATTTCGTAGCAAGAAATAATGCCCGTCAACATATCTTCATAAAACTCTTGGTTATATGTAAACAGATTAACGAACCACTGGGCTACTCTTTTGAAACCATACCGCACATAGAAGGGGGGCGAAGATTTAAATAGCAAAGACACTTTCTCCAATTTCAAGACCGCTTTATGTCCGTAACTTGGCACCTTCCGGGAGAACAAATCACATTCCGCAAAGTAGCAAAAAGTGTACAAGCCGAAAGGTGTTTTATGCGTTGGATCCGAATAGAAATAGGGATTGGAAAAATGGGGAACAATGACTCTTAACTCGCCTCCGGGCTTCAGGACACGCTCCAGTTCTCTAATAAGTGCTCCCAATTCGATCAGATGCTCCATAAAATGACTGGAGTAAATACGATCAACCGAACCATCTGGTAGTAATGCAAGTACCTCATGCACATCACCCACGATATCAACGCCTGGAAATTGCAGCACATCTATACCAATGCTAGCAATGTCTTTCTTTCTCGGACCACACCCTATATCCAACACAACTGGAGATGGGCTATTGCCCATATTTTTAATAATATTGTTTACGTCAATTATCATTTTAAGCAAACAACTACTAATAAATTGGAATTAATGACGGCAGGCTACAAAAAAATACGATATAAAATTCAACCCAATTCACGTATTTTCGTATAATGAAAACTATTTTATAGCCTTAAATAAAAACAGTGGTTCATGCATATTAACACCATGAAGTGATGCGTCACAGTCAATCAAATTATCCTGGTGCCTTCGGACTTTTGCCTCAAAGCCAAAAGATTCTATGAAATGAATAATGTCCCGACCAAAGAGTCGAACATGGTCCTCCTGCCCGTAAGCTTGGAGCCTCGCTTCCGGCGTGACTATTCCTTCATCCTCAAATGTTTTTGTTAGCACCGTACTGTAGGGCACTTGAAGCAAGGCGAACCCATTTACAGTCAGTATACGGTGGATTTCATTCAACGCTGTACTAACATTAGAAACATGCTCCAATACATGGTTGGCAATTACCAAATTAAATGTAGCATCTTCAAATGTTGTAGACATCAAATCTACACACAATACATCCTTAGAAATTGGATATAAATCTGCCTGTATGTAGAGCTTAGGTTCGGCCATTTGTATATGCTTCGAAAACTTTGACTCTGGCGCAAAATGTAAAACCTTTTTCCCCCTTACAATTGCACCTAAAAGTGATGCGTTTAAGTATAGCTTGAGGTGTCTCTCCCTATCGTGACTGCCACATTTTGGGCATGTATGATTATCTACATCGCTTCCAATCACGTTTAAGTTCTGCATCAGAGTAGGCATTCCTTTGGTGCCCGATTTGTATGGCAAAAAGTACGGTGACGACTTCTTACAGTAGCAACAGAACCTCGATCCAAACGGGATGCATGCTGCAATATTTTGCGCCAATTTAATTCGTATACGTGCAAAAATCACTCTCAACGATCGGATTTGAAACTTACCGATCATGAGCGACTCTTAAGCCATTACACAATTTCAAAGCCCTACAAAGTCTTCGAAAAACCCCAACATTTGCTTTTGCTAAACCCAAAAAGAAGCCGACGACAAATATTTTTATTCGCTTTCGGTTTATCTCCACGTATAGTCTCCTAAACCAATATGCCAAAAACCGCACACTCTTCAGTCCTATGCTGTCTTTCACAATTCGAGCCCATAGATCTTGATAAACAACCTCATATATATCATTCAAATCATTGTTTCTAAAAGCATAACTTAAAACATTTAGATAGAGAGCTCTGACTTTTTGATTCTCATTTCGAATCATCGATTGACTAGAATTATGTCGATAGGTCACATATGGAGCATTAATATAACCAAGATGCCCTAACATTGCCAGGTTGACAGATACATGGTAATCAATAAAAAACTGGGGGCAATCTAAAATACACCGTTTGTACTTAGAATAGTAAACTAGTGAGCTATGATTTAGAAAGTTTCCTTTTAACAGCAAGAATCGTAAATCGAATTCGTTTGGAAGGGTGTTGTTGAATACTCCAATAGGCCTGTAGTCCGCTTCGATGGTCCACGCGTTGGTAAAGCAAGCGACACAATCAGGATAGGCGTAAAAATGGTTTAGCTGCGCTTGAAGTTTCCCGGGACCCCAAAAATCATCGCCATCTAAGTGCGCAATGAATTCTCCCTGTGCTTCTATGACCATTTGTTTCAAATTTTCACATGCACCAATGTTCTTCTCCCTACAAACATGGCGGATTCGTCCTGGATATTTAGCTTCGAGTTCGTTAATGATTTGAGTTGTGCCGTCTATGGAATGGTCATTGCCAACAATAATTTCAACATCCCCTTCTAATTCCTGCGCAAGAACACTTGCAACACAGTTCCGAATATACATCTCATGGTTGTATGTTGAAATGCAAACTGAAACTTTTGGCCAATTCATCTATTTCTCGCTGCGCGATTTGACATTTTCTCTAAAACCCAGCTCTTGGCTATATATCTGAAATATGGCTGACTTAAAAAATTCAACATTATGGAAATCGTTCCAACAAATACTAGTATTATTAAAATTGAACTGCGCCCGTTCGGCCAAAGGTTGAATTCTGTCATACTATTTTCAAATAAAAATAGAAAAATTAGCGAGTACTTTGCCGGAGTGACGATATCCCTTGCCAACCATCGCATATGCAGGCCTTTAGCTAAGCTCCTGTGAACCACTGGTAGCCAAAACAGAAAATAGACCAAATTTGTCAAAAACCAAGCGTATCCGGCACCAATTGCACCAAGGTACTTGATCATAGCCAACAGCATTGGTACATAGACGATCAGAAATATCACGCTACCAATAAGATGCAATTTTAACTTACCATTGGCATACTGCAAATAGTATGGAAATGCCGCTAAAGCCAACAATCCATTTCCCAGTGCATATAAGCTCATCAATGCGCCTCCCTGTGTTGCCACAAGGCGGTCTCCGGTCCATACAAACATAATCTTCCATGAAAAACTAGAAAGCAAATAACAAAGAGGTGCCACTAGCATGGCTACTACCTGTGTCATTTTTTCATATAAAAGCATCAGTTCCTCACGATCTCCCTGCGCGTGAAGCCTTGCGAGCCTAGGAAGTAGTGCATTGCTCAATGGTCCAACGACTAGGGGTACACCACTGGCCGCCATTGCTGCCAATATGAAAACACCATATTGGGTTAATGGTAGCCGCCAAGACAGCAGCAACTTATCCAACTGCGTCATCATTGCCCATGCGATAGCGGCAAGCGAAATAGTAATTGAGAATCCAAGAAGCTGCTTCACTGACACTAACAAAACTTCTGGCGACCAACTTACATGCTCGTTATTTATCAGGGGTGGCAGCATTTCACGAGATTTGAAATAGAATCCCATTAATTCTATTATTCCAACAACACACTGAAAGTAAAAAAAAATCTTAAGCGATCCGTCGAAGATTATGAATATTGGGATAACTCCGATGAATCGTAGAGAAGCGATTATTGTACTAAATACGCTTAGCCATATAAATTCCTCCATCCCAGTTAATACGCTGCGATAAAACCCAGACATCCATCGCATTACGACAATTCCGCTGATCATTTGCAAACAGGTTGTGACCGTGTCGGCGTTTAGACTTTCAATGTTTAGCCAGGACAATGCAAGTCTAGACGAATTGGAATAAAGAAATAGTCCGCCAAACGCACCCACACCTACGAAGATCAATTCCAGCGCAAACACCAAGCGGCGATATGTCAAAACGTTGAGCGCTTTGGCTCTGAAACGCGCTGTCTCACGCACTAATGTCAAGCTCAACCCCATGTCAAGAAGGCCAAACCAGATTTGAATCGCCGCGTAAAAACCGACCAATCCATACGCCTCAATTCCCATGTAGTGGAGGTACATGGGTGCCATGACTATACCTATCAAAGAAACATATATTTGACTTAAGTAATTGGCAATGATGTTGCGTTTGAAAGACATCTTTGCAACTTAGCCTGTCGTTACCTTGCACACGATTAATTGCTGTTCCAGTACCAATAAGTCCCTCTTCCGTTCCGCGATACGGCGAGCAGGATTACCAGCGTAAATTCCGAATTCTTTGCAACTTTTAGTCACCAAACTCAGTGCACCTACTGCTACTCCATCTTCCAAGGTGACCCCAGGCAGGATGACACAGCCGCTACCAACGATGACGTGTTTGCCAATGCGCACCTGCAAATGCTTGGCACCCGTATATATGTTTGGTACTGTGGGATTGGTCATGAACGAGCCAGAATAGTCGTCACTACTAGAGTAAATTGAGACTCGCGCCGAGAGCCCACTAAAATCTGAGAGCGTAATCTTCTCTGCCCCGATTAGCGACGCATAAACTGATATATGGACATAGTTCCCAATATTGATTCCGCCATCTCCTGCAGACAGCGTGCAGTAGTCGTCAATTCGAACGTTATTGCCTAGGGAAATTCGTGCGGCGCCATAGAACGAAGCCTTGTCTGAAATATTAACGTTTTCTCCCAGTGAGCAGAATCCCATTTTTTCGACTAACTCACGTGTCAGTGCTGCCATCTTATATTCTCGCGATAAGTTCGGCTACTCGTTGCTGGTCCGATATAGTTAAGGTTGGATATATAGGCAGGCAAAGCACTTTTTCTGCGGCATCCGCTGCTACGGGTAGATTATTTCGCTGCGCTGAAGGTATACCCCGGTACATCGGAAAATCCGTGATTAGGGGGTAGAAGTAGCGTCGCGCGTAGACTCCATGCTCTTTTAACTTATGGTATAGCTCATCGCGGTTGAGTGGGTAGTCGGCTTGGATCAGAATTGGAAAGTATGCATAGTTTGCTATTTTTTGTCCTCCATCGCCTAGGCAGTGAACACCCCTCAGACCTGCGAATAGCCGACGGTACGTTGTATCAATTGCTTTACGCATTTTCAACGCTTCGTCTATATATTTCAACTGTAGCAGACCAAATGCGGCGTTGATTTCGCTCATTTTGCCGTTTATACCTGAAGCAACAACAGTCGTTTCATCTACAAAACCAAAATTCTTGAGGTGATCTATGTGTAACTTGGTTTTGGCATCAGGACAGACAATGGCCCCTCCTTCGAATGTATTGAAAACCTTGGTTGCATGAAAACTAAGAATAGATAAGTCCCCATGGCGAAGCACGCTACCCCCGGCATCTTCCACCCCAAAGGCATGTGCTGCATCGTAGATTACTTTTAAATTGTAGTTATTCGCAATCTTCTCGATAGCAACCACGTCACATGGATTTCCATAGCAGTGCACAGGCATGATGGCGCTAGTTTGTGGCGTGATTGCCGATTCAATTTTCTCGGGACTGAGGTTGAGTGTGTTTGCATCAACGTCCACAAATATGGGCTTAATTCCGTTCCACAGCAGGGAATGGGATGTTGCAACAAACGAATACGGGGTCGTAATAACCTCTCCCGTTATACGTAACGCTTGCAGAGCAGTTAGCAGCGCAATTGTTCCATTGGTAAACAAGGCTAGGTGTTTTACACCGAGATAGGCACATAGCGCCTGCTCCAATTGATGATGGAACGGACCGTTATTGGTTAGAACTTTTCTGTCCCATATCTGCTGCAAGTACGGGATGAATTCTTCCAAAGGCGGCAAATAGGGCTGCGTCACATAGATATGATCTGACATGGTGTTTGTAGACTACAGGTTCGCTATCTTGCGTATATTTTCACTTGTGCGAGCGGTCGATTAAATCAGGGTAGTTCAACGGCGTTAATTTGGGGGTACTTTTCTGTAGCAAGCTCAGTCCAATCTGCTCTAATCTTTGCATAGGCCTTAGCACCGTGCTGTGCACGCATTACCCGGAGTTGGCGGGTTGCCTCTGCCGGATTGCCATTCAGTGCCAACGCCAATGCGTAACGATTTTGTGTAGCAGGCCAAGGGTAGCGTAACGCAACCATCTTTACCAATTCAATTTCCTGCTCAGACATGCCTGGCTTTGGGGTCACGCGGCCGCCATAAAGCAACGCATCGAGCTGCGATAGCAGATGAACGGTTGGTCTCTCGTAATCCTGTGGCGTTTGGCCGACGCGCAACGCCTCAAAACGAACAACCCGAAAGTCCTCCTCTACCGCCTGGTATTCGAATGCGGACCAGACCAACAGGGTTGTTCCGATGGCGAGCCCGATGGCTACCGGTTTGATGCCCCACTTTAGCGGAGTTTGGAAGCCTAAATGTCCATCCAGCGCGCCCATTGCAAACATAACTGGCACCAAAAAATACGCGTATGCGAACGGAAATTCCACCATTGAATGGACGGCTACGGGAATCACCACTGCCAGACAATACCAAGACACCATGTCTGCACTTGCTCGGAGACGGCGCCACAACCACGCCCCCGTCATAAGCACAATCAATATGGTCAATGGCAGTCCAATGCCCAGCGCAAGATCCAGCACAATATTGTGCGCATACGTATAGGCCTCGCTTGCACTGTATGCATCAACCACTGCATTGTGGGCAGTTGACACTTGCCCAACGCCCCAACCAAGCCATGGGTCTAACAGTACGGCCTGCAGAAGTTGCGGCCAAATGAACCAGCGATTAAAGGCAACTGCGTTTGCCGGCATCGCACCGCCCGGCAATTGATAAAACTCGCCCATCCAAACCGGCCAGTACCAATAGATACCTAAATACGTTGCCCCAACCAGTACAACTACCCAAGGTTTCAGTTGCGCTGCAATAGATTTACGCTTCGCAAACCACCAGACGCTCAAGACCAGAAAGCCCAGTACACCTGCACGCGATTCTGTGGCTGCCAAACTGATAATCAACACGAGCGCCATCAACGATGCTGCAATGGCTCCGAGTTTCTTGGATTCCAGCAAGA
>Ga0138256_10004786_pt1 | contig 14376 bp, 13 predicted proteins | sample KNB2016incub_MG_FD_105486 | JGI IMG/M metagenome (GOLD analysis project Ga0138256, IMG submission 105486) | Active sludge microbial communities from wastewater in Klosterneuburg, Austria - KNB2014incub_MG | ecosystem: Engineered > WWTP > Activated sludge > Unclassified | place: Austria...
AATTCGTCATCGACGGCCACGAGGTGAAGGAACCCATCGGCATGAGCGGCAGCCGGCTCGAGGTGAAGGTGCACATCGTCACCGGTGCGCAGAGCGCGGCCGAGAACATCCTGAAATGCGTGCGCCGCTGCGGCCTGGAGGTGGAACGCCTGGTACTCAACCCCAGCGCCAGCGCCGCCGCGGTGCTGAGCGACGACGAGAAGTCGCTCGGCGTGGCGGTGGTCGACATCGGTGCCGGCACCACCGACGTGCAGATCTATACCGACGGCAGCGTGCGCCACACGGCGGTGATCCCGATCGCCGGCGACCTGATCACCAGCGATATCGCGATGGCGCTGCGCACGCCGACCAAAGACGCCGAGGAGATCAAGGTCGAGCACGGCGTGGCCAAGCAGTTGCTGGCGGATCCTGCCGAGCAGGTCGAGGTGCCGGGCCTGGGCGACCGCGCGCCGCGCCTGCTGAGCCGGCAGGCGCTGTCCGGCGTGATCGAGCCGCGCGTGGAGGAGATCTTCTCGCTGGTGCATCAGGTCATCCGCGAGAGCGGCTTTGAAGAGCTGCTGTCCAGCGGCATCGTGCTCACCGGCGGCAGCGCCGTGATGCCGGGCATGGTGGAACTGGGCGAGGACATCTTCCTGAAACCCGTGCGCAAGGGCCTGCCGCTTTACCACGCGGCGCTCTACGACATGGTGGCCAATCCGCGCAGCGCCACCGTGATGGGCCTGCTCGAGGAGGCGCGCCTGGCGCGGGCGCGGGGACATCGCGCGGCGGCGCAAGCGGGTTCGGTGAAGAACCTCGTCGGCCGCGCCAAGGACTGGTTTCTCGGCAATTTTTGAACCCATGAAGAATTTGACTTTTCAAGCGAGGGGCTCGCCACGAAGCCCCATTTCCACGGCAACTTGTTTGGCAACTGCAACTTTTTCCAGGAGGCTCACATGCCCATCGAAATGATCGAAGAGTTCGACCAAGGCACGCAGATCAAGGTCATCGGCGTCGGCGGCGGCGGCGGCAACGCCGTCGAGCACATGATCAACCAAGGCGTGCAGGGCGTGGAGTTCATCTGCGCCAATACGGACGCGCAGGCCCTGCACCGCAGCAGCGCCGGCACGCTGGTGCAGCTGGGCCAGACCGGCCTGGGTGCCGGCAGCAAGCCCGACAAGGGCCGCGAGTCGGCGCAGGAGGCGGTGGAGAAGATCAAGGAAGCCATCGCCGGCGCGCACATGCTCTTCATCACCGCCGGCATGGGCGGCGGCACCGGCACCGGCGCGGCGCCGGTGATCGCACGCGCGGCCAAGGAGCTGGGCATCCTGACCGTGGGCGTGGTCACCAAGCCCTTCGAATTCGAGGGCCGCAAGCGCGGCAAGCAGGCCGAGGAAGGGGTGGCCGAGCTCGAGGCCAACGTCGACAGCCTGATCGTCGTGCTCAACGAGAAGCTGCTCGAGGTGATGGGCGACGACGTGACGCAGGAGCAGGCCTTCGCGCATGCCAACGACGTGCTGAAGAACGCGGTGGGCGGCATCAGCGACATCATCCACATCCCGGGGCTGGTGAACGTCGACTTCGAGGACGTGAAGACGGTGATGAGCGAGCCCGGCAAGGCGATGATGGGCACCGCCACCGCCGGCGGCCCCGACCGCGCCACCAAGGCCGCCGACCTGGCGGTGGCCTGCCCGCTGCTGGAAGGCATTGATCTCTCCGGCGCGCGCGGCGTGCTGGTGCTGATCGCGGCGAGCAAGCAGACCTTCAAGCTGGCCGAGAGCCGCAATGCGATGAATACCATCCGCCGCTACGCCGCGGAAGATGCGCACGTGATCTACGGCACCGCCTACGACGAAAGCCTGGGCGACCAGCTGCGCGTGACCGTCATCGCCACCGGCTTGAGCTCGGTGCGGAGGTCCGAAAGCCGCGACCCGCGCCACCACGCCGCGCCGCTGAGCGTGGTGCAGCAGCCGGTGCATGCGCTGCGCACCGGCACCGACAACCTGCCCATCCTGAGCCAGGTGGCGCAGCCGGCGCAAGCGGGTCCGGGCGGCAACGGCAGCGTGGCTGCGGCGCACGACTACACCGGGCTGAACACCCCCAGCGTCTGGCGCAGCGCGCGCGGCCAGGCGGCGGCCAAGGTCGACGCGCTGGCCAGCAACGGCATGGACGAGATCGAGATTCCGGCGTTCCTGCGCAAGCAGGCGGATTGAAGGGGCGGCGCCGGATGCGGTTCGCATTCCGTGCGCCGCGCGCCACAACGCCGTAGTGATTGACGCAACTCAACTCCGAAGTGGCGGCGCGTCCTAGTATTATTTACATGCGACTGCATGTTCGGTAAGCATGCGGAAGTAAGAGTGCCGGTTCTGGCGCGAGCGCAGATCCGGAAGGGCGAACAGTTTGGCTTTTTCAGGTAGTACAAGAAGGGGATAGTCATGAAACGGACATTGGTTGCAACAGTTGTTGCCTTGCTGTCGGTCTTCGGCGCGCAGACGGTCCTGGCCCAGGCGCCGGCAAAGACGCGGGCTCAGGTCACGGCCGAGTGTGATGCCGCCAAGAAGGCGGGCACCGTCGTGCAGGGCGAGTGCCAGTACGAAATGCCCACCAAGGCCGGGTCGACCAAGACTCGGGCTCAGGTGACGGCCGAGTGCGACGCCGCCAAGAAGGCGGGCACGGTGGTGGCGGGCGAATGCCAGTATGAAATGCCCACCAAGGCCACTTCGACCAAGACGCGCGAGCAGGTGAAGGCCGAGTGCGAGGCCTACAAGAAGGCCAAACCCGGCCAGCCCCTCCCGGCCGAATGCCAGATGTGAGTTGGTACGCGGGGCGCCGAATGGCGTCTCGCGTGCATTGACGCTGGCCCGCCAAGGCAGAGCAAGGGCAGGAAGTCCGTCAGCACGTCAAAGGCACGGGCGGTCTTTCCTGTCGAGCCCGCATAGCGTGGGCCGGTGGGGAGAGGAAGATGAAGATTCTTCGTGTCCTCGCCTTGGCGTTGGTGCTGGGGTTGGCTGGGTTCGTTTCCGGCTGTGCCAGTACCGATCCGGTGCCTGGCCGCGACTATGCGCAGCTCGATTCCGCGCAGCCGGTACCGGGCGGCGCTCAGATCGTCGTCGTCGAATTCTTCTGGTACGGCTGCCCGCACTGCAGCGACATGCACCCGCGCCTGAAGGCCTGGGCGCAGCGCCAGCCGGCCGACGTGACGCTGCTCTACCAGCCCGTGGTCGCGCGTGACCGCTGGGAGGGTGGTGCGCGCATGCATTTCACGCTGCTGGCTCTAGGTGAGCAGCAGCGGTTGGCCGATGCGCTCTTCGAGGCCACCCAGCTGGATGGGCTGGACCTCAACGACGAGGCCGCGATGCTGGGCTGGGCCGAGAGGCAAGGCCTGGACCGGCAGCGCTTTTCAGCGGCTTACCACTCGCCGCAGGTGCAGCGCCAGGTTGCCGAGGCGCGCAGCGTGGCGGAGCGCTACCAGCTGCGCGGCGTGCCCGCCTTGGTGGTGGACGGCCGCTACCTGACGTCCAACGCGTACACGGGGTCGGCCGACGATACGCTGGCCATGGTGGACCGGCTGGTGCAGAAGGTGCGCAAAGAGCGCGGCCTGCCAGGGCGCTGAGGTCGCGGGGCGCTGCGCTTGCGGCACGAGCTGTGGCCTGCGGTGCCGGGCACATTGCCCGACAATTGCGTTCATGATTCAGCAGCGCACCCTCAAGTCGCTCACCCGCGCCGTCGGCGTGGGCGTGCATAGCGGCCACAAGGTCGAGCTCACGCTGCGCCCGGCGCCGCCCGACACCGGCATCGTCTTCCGCCGCACCGACCTGCCGGTGCCGGTGGAGATTCCGGTCAATGCCGCGGCCGTGAGCGACACCCGCATGGCCAGCACCATCAGCCCCGGCGGCGACCCCGGCGCGCCCAAGGTGCAGACCATCGAACACCTGATGTCGGCCTGTGCCGGCCTGGGGCTGGACAACCTGGTCGTGGACATCACCGCCGAGGAAGTTCCCATCCTCGACGGCAGTGCGGCCAGCTTCGTCTTCCTGCTGCAAAGCGCCGGCATCGAGCTGCAAGACGCGCCCAAGCGTTTCCTGCGCGTGAAGAAGACCGTGGAGGTGCGCGAAGGCCAGGGGGCCACGCTGAAGTGGGCGCGGCTGGAGCCCTACCACGGCTACAAGCTGGCTTTCGAGATCGAATTCGACCACCCGGCGGTGGACGCCACCGGCCAGCGCGTGGAATTCGACTTCGGTTCCGGCCAGTACAAGCGCGACATTGCCCGCGCGCGCACCTTCGGCTTCACCAAGGACGTGGAGATGATGCGCACGCGCGGCCTGGGGCTGGGCGGCAACATGGACAACGTGATCGTGGTCGACGACTACCGCGTGCTGAATGCCGAGGGCCTGCGCTACGACGACGAATTCGTCAAGCACAAGATCCTGGACGCCATCGGTGACCTGCATATCGCCGGCAAGCCGCTGCTGGCCAGCTACACCGCGTTCAAGAGCGGGCATGCGCTGAACAACAAGCTGCTGCGCAAGCTGCTGGCCGACGACTCGGCTTTCGAGATCGTCACCTTCGAGCGCGAAGCCGACGCACCGCGCGGCTTCGCCGAACTGGCACCGGCCTGGTAGACCCGCCATGCTGCTGTTTCGCCTGGTCTTCGGCCTGCTGCTGGTGGCCGGCGTGTTGTGCTTCGCCATGTACATCGGCACCAACCAGCCGGTGTGGCGCCGGCGCGGGCTGCTTATCGTGAAGTGGACGGTGCTCGCGGCGCTGGGCTTCTTCGCCGTGCTCATCCTCGAACGGCTGGCCTTGATGCTGTAGCGCCTGCGGCACTTGCCCGATCCGGTTCTCCGGAGTCCCTCGCATGAGGACCCGCGCCGCCGTGGCCTGGCAGGCCCATGCACCGCTGACCATCGAGACCGTCGACCTGCACGGCCGGAAGTCCGGCCAGGGTCTAGCGATCGCCCTGGCTCCGCAGCGGTGGGCGCTCGGCCACCACCACCGGCAGTTCCAGCGTCTGCGCGCCGCGCTGCACCGCCAACGTCGAAGCGCTCTGCGGTGGCAGCGCCGCCACCGCGGCCAGCAATTCGCCTGAGTCGGCCACGGCGGTGTCGCCCACGCGCACGACCACGTCGCCCGGCCGCACGCCGCCGCGCGCCGCCGGGCCGCCCTGCTGCACGCCGGCGATCAGCACGCCGGTGGCCACCGGCAGCTTGAGCGCCTCGACGAGTTCGGCCGACAGGTCGCGCGTTTCCACGCCGATCCAGCCGCGGCGCACGCTGCCGCCGCGCACCAGTATCTCCATGACCTGGCGTGCCGTGTCCACCGGCACCGCGAAGCCGATGCCCATGCTGCCGCCGGTGCGCGAATAGATCGCCGTATTGATGCCCACCAGCTGGCCGTCCGCATTCACCAGCGCGCCGCCGGAATTGCCGGGGTTGATGGCGGCGTCGGTCTGGATGAAATTCTGGAACGGCGACGAGCCGTCCTGCTTGCGCCCGAGTGCGCTCACGATGCCGGCGGTCACCGTCTGGCCCACGTTGAAGGGGTTGCCGATGGCCAGCACCGCGTCGCCCACCTGCAGCGCACGCACGTCGCCCAGCGCGAGCACGGGCAGGGCGTCGAGCTCGATCTTGAGCACGGCGATATCGGTCTCGGGGTCGCTGCCGACCCACCGTGCCTGCACCTGGCGGCCGTCGGTGAGCTGGACCTCGATTTCCGTGGCCTGGTCGACCACGTGATGGTTGGTCAGCAGGTAGCCCTCGGGTGCCACGATGACACCCGAGCCCAGCCCGACGCGCCGCTGCGTGGCCCCGCCGTCGCCGAAGAAGAAGCGCAAGCGCGGGTCGTCGGCCTGCGGGTGGCGCTGCGCCGTGCGCGTGGCTGTCACGCTCACGACGGCCGGCGCGGCCACGCGGGCCGCCGAGGCATAGCCGCCGTCGGCGCCCTTGGCCGCACCGCTGGCCGCACCGCTGACCGAAGCCGTGGGGGGCGCCGCCTGCACCAGCGTGGCCGGCGGCAGGGGGCTGGTGACAAGACGGTCGCGCTGGAGCCATTCGGGCTTCAGCGTCAGCACCACGAACAGCAGCGCCACGGCCACCGTGACGGTCTGCGAAAAGACGAGCCAGGTTCTACGCCACATCGCCGGGGCCGGGCAGAATGCGCCCATGGCCGAAAGAGTTGAAGTCGAAGCCTTCCTGCAGCAGTTGCTGCAGCCCGAAGGCTTCAAGGATTATGGGCCGAACGGCCTGCAGGTCGAGGGCCGGCGCGAGGTGAGGCACGTGGCTTCGGGCGTCACCGCGAGCCTGGCTTTCATCGACGCGGCCATCGCTGCCGGCGCCGATACGCTGCTGGTGCACCACGGCCTGTTCTGGCGTGGCCAGGACGGGCGCCTGACCGGCTGGCTGAAGGCGCGCGTGGCGCGGCTGCTGGCGCACGAGCTGAACCTGTTCGCCTACCACCTGCCGCTGGACGCGCAGGCGGAATTCGGCAACAACGCGCAGCTGGGCCGGCGGCTGGGGCTGGTGGCCGACGCGCGTTTCGGCGACCAGGCGCTGGGCTTCATCGGCCCGGCGGGGGACGAGGTGTCGACGCTGCGGGCGCTGGCCCAGGCCGTGGACAGGCAGCTCGGGCGGGCCGCGGTCGTGGTGCCCGGCGACGACCGGCCGCTGCGCCGCGTGGCCTGGTGCAGCGGCGGTGCGCAGGGGTATTTCGAGGCGGCCATCGCCGCCGGCGCCGATGCCTTCCTCACGGGCGAGATCTCCGAGCCGCAGGCGCACCTGGCGCGCGAGACCGGCGTCGCCTTCCTGGCCTGCGGCCACCATGCGACCGAGCGTTTTGGCGCACCCGCGGTGGCCTCAGCACTGGCGGAGCGCTTCGGCCTGGAGCACCGCTTCATCGACATCGGCAATCCGGCATGAGGACGCGCAAGCGCGCCTGCGCGCGGTTGCGCGCTGCATGGCCGGACGCGAGCTCTGCGAGCGGCGGCATGAGGACGCGCCAACGCACCGGCGCGCGCTTGCGCGCTGCACGCCGGCCGCGAGCTCAGGGATCAGCGGCATGAAACCATTCCTGGTGACCATGGGCGACGCCGTCGGCATCGGCCCCGAGATCATCGTGCGCGCCTTCGAACGCGGCGCGCTGGCGCAGGCCATCGTCGTCGGCGACCCCGCGGTGCTGCGCCGCGCCGGCGCGCCCATGACGGCGGTCGTCGAACACCCCGCCGACCTGCCCACCGTGCCCCCCGGCTGCCTGCCGGTGCTGGCGCCGCCCGGCCTGCCTGACGGGTTGGCGGCATTGCCCTGGGGTCGCGTCGACGCCCGCTGTGGCGCGGCAGCGGCGCGCTGCATCGAACATGCCGTGAAGCGGGTGCTGGACGGCGAAGCCGCGGCCATCGTCACCGCGCCCATCAACAAGGAGGCGTTGGCCGCCGCCGGTGTGCCCTATCCGGGCCACACCGAAATGCTGCAGGCCCTGGCCACCGAGCCCGGCGCCGCACCGCCGCCGGTGCGCATGATGCTGGCCAGCGACGAGTTGCGCGTGGTGCTGGTGACCATCCACCAGTCGCTGCGCAAGGCCATAGACGCGGTGAGCTTCGACGCCGTGCTGAGCACGCTGCGCATCGCGCACCGCGCGGCGGCGGCCTGGAACCTGGCGCGGCCACGCATCGGGGTCGCCGGGCTCAACCCGCATGCCGGCGAGGGTGGCCTGTTCGGCGACGAGGAACTGCGTTTCATCGGCCCGGCGGTGCAGGCCGCTGTGGCCGAAGGCATCGACGCCCGCGGCCCCTTCGCGCCCGACACCGTGTTCATGCGCGCGCGCCACGCGCCAGGCCACCCGGGCGAGTTCGACCTGGTGGTGGCCATGACCCACGACCACGGCCTGATCCCGGTGAAATACCTGGGCCTGGAACAGGGCGTGAATGTCACGCTCGGCCTGCCTTTCGTGCGCACCAGCCCCGACCACGGCACGGCCTTCGACATCGCCGGCCGCGGCACGGCGGACCCGGCCAGCCTGATCGCCTCGCTGGCCGTGGCGCGGCGTTTGCTTCTCGGGCTTTAGGCCGAGGACCGCAGTGCCGCCAGCTGCCGCCTGGCGCGCGCCGTGGCGCGGTCGATGAGGCTGGCGTTCTCGAACGCACGCAGCCGCCCGGTTTCGGCCAGCCGCGCCAGCATGCGCTGGGTCAGCGACACCGTCTGCTTGTGGCGCGAGCCGTGCGTGAAGATGAAGAAGCTGCGCCCCGGGCTCACGTGCGACAGGCGCACCTTCTGCCATTGCCCGCCCAGGTGCATCTGGTAGGCGAAGCCCAGCTGCACGTGGTCGGCCAATGCCTTGCCCTGGGTGGGCTCGGGCGGCTCGCCTGGCGATGGCAGACCAGGAATGGCCACCCCGGCTTCGGCCCCTTCGGCTTCCGCGTCGGTGCCGATCTCGATGTCGACCTGGCCGTCCCAGTCGACAGCCGATTCGTCGACCAGTCCGACCCGCTGCGCTTCGTCGGCACTGAATGACGGCGCCTCGATCTCGTCGGTCAGCACCGGCAGCGTGGCTGCGGCAGCCTTCAGGTCGGCCGAAGACGGCAGGGGTCGCTCGAGCGCGCCCTCGATCTGGCGCGCCATCATGTTGATGTCGAGCTGGCGCCCGGCCGGGCTCTTCAGCGCCTCGGCGTGCGCCGGCATGAGCTGGCCGAAGAAGGCGCGGCGCTGCGCCTCGGGCCAGCCGATGAGGTTCATGCCTTCGTTGATCTCCTGCATGAGCTTGGGCAGCTCGGCCAGGAAGGTCTTGCGGTGCGTCGGTGTGGGCTTGGGCTGCACGCTCAGGAAGAGTTCGCGGCCGGCACGGCGCAGGCGCTGCGCCAGCAGGCCGTCGGCACCGCCCTGCTCGGCGGCGCGCAGCAGCACCCGGCTCCAGACGCGGCTGATGAAGTCGCGCAGGAAGGCCGGTGCGGCCACGTCCTTCAGGTCGCCCGCCAGACGTTGCGCATAAAGCTGGCGCAAGCGCAACTGGTCTTCCTTCTCGGCCAGCAGTGCCGCGGCGTCGCCCTGTGGCCATGTACCGTCGCTGGCCTGCTGGGCGGTGAAGGCCTCCAGCGCCGCCAGCTTCTGCTGGTAGATCTCGATCTGCTCGAAGTCGCCTTCAACGACGTCGTTCACCAGTTCGCGTACCTTGGCCAGGAAGCCGCGCGCTTCTTCGCTGCCGAAATCCTCGAAGGCCGCGCCCAGCGAAGCGATGCGATTCACGAAGCGCCGTACCGGGTGGCGCCGCGAGGAGAAGAACGTGGGGTCGCCCAGCGCGGCACGCAGCACGGGCAGCTGCAGCCGCGCGATCTGGCGCGCCATCTGGGGCGGCACCTTGGGGTCGGCCAGGATCTGGTCGAACAGGAAACCGATGACGTCGATCACCATGTGATCGAGCGTGCCGCGCGAAGCCTGGCGCAATTCCTCGCGATGGGCGCGGATCAGGTTCGGCAAAGGCTCGGCCGTACCGCCGCTCCAGCCATGGTCGCCGGCGTCGACGTACTCGCCGGCACCCGGGGACCCGGTCTGGGCGCCGCGGTCGGTGAAGGCCAGGCGGCGGATCAGCGCCATCAGCGCCGGATCGACCTGGCCGATGGGCGTGCCGCCTTGAGTGCCGGGGAATCCTGATCGCGTGGACGGGCTGTAGGCGCCCGCGCCCGAGCGCCGTGCGCCGGGCCCGCGCTCGGCGCCGCCATGCGTTCCCGGACCGCGGCGCGCCGCTTCCGACCAGGGCGACCCGTGGCCCTGTTCGTCCGGTGCGGAGCCCAGACTGGAGTCGTCGCGGCCGGATTCATCGCCGGCGCCAGCCCGCGCGGGCCGGTTGCGCACCGCAAGGCTCATGGGCTGCACGCCGGCCTGGCGCAGGTCGGCGACCACGGCCGCGTAGGCGGCGGGCAGCAGGTTGCCCAGCGAACGGCTCATTTCGGCCACCAGCACCTTGCGGATCTCGGGTCGGTCGGACACCGCGCCGATGCCGCGCATCATGGCGTGGCCGATCAGGTCGGGCCGCAACGGGTTGCGCTCGCTGGCGCCGCCGACATCGCCGAGCAGTGACCCCACGTAGGCGTGGAGCTCGCGCAGTTCCCATTCGCAGCCGTGGGCGATCTCCATGCCGAAGCGGTCGGCCGAGATCTGCGCCTCCACCTCGCTGTTTTCGACCAGGCTCAGGGCGTCCCAGCTGGTGGGCACGGCTGCCGCTGCAGGTGCCGGATCCGCCGCCGCGGCGGGCCCCACCTCGCGCAGCAGCAGCTCGTCGAAGGCGTCGTTGAAAGTCAGCACGAACACCGCCGACTTGCGGTTGAGTTCGAACTGCGCGCCCAGCAGGCCGTCGCGGTGGAAGGCGTTGGTCGAGGCCAGGGCCGCCAGGCCCAGGCTCTCGATCGTGCGCTCGGCGGCCTCGCGCGCCGCCAGCTTCAGGCGCTGGACCGCCGACTCCAGCGGCGCGGGCAGGCGATGAACGGGGTTCGGCTTCATGGATGCGCGGGCGGCCGCATAGTATGCGGCATGCCACGCCGGGGCCGGCCCGGCAGTGGCCTTGACCGGCCGCGCGCTACTTCTTCAGGGCGTCTCGAATCTCGCGCAGCAGCAGCACGTCTTCGGGCGTGGGTGGTGGCGGTGCCGGCGGCGCCGCGGGGGCCTCCCGCTTCAGGCGGTTCATCTGCTTGACCATCAGGAAGATGATGAAGGCCAGGATGACGAAATTGAGGGCGATGGTGATGAAGTTGCCGTAGGCCAGCACGGCACCGGCCTTCTTGGCCTCGGCCAGCGGCAGGCCACCGGCCTGGCCGGCCAGGCCGATGTAGTAGGACGAGAAGTCCAGGCCGCCGAAGATGCGGCTCACGATGGGCATGATGAGGTCGCCGACGACCGAATCCACGATCTTGCCGAAGGCACCGCCGATGATCACGCCCACGGCGAGATCCATCACGTTGCCCTTGAGTGCGAACTCCCTGAACTCGGACCCGAAACTCATGTTGGTGACTCCTTTCCCAAGAGGCCTTCATGATAGCCCCGGGCGGAGACCGTTCCTTGCCTCGGCGCCCGGGTGCAGTGACCGATCGTCGGCGGCGGGCCGCGGGCGACGGGCGCCTCGCGTCAGGCGGCTCGGCTAGAATCCCGGGTTGTCCCGAGCCACCCCCATCCAGAGGAAATTCATGACCGACGCCACCAGCGGGGCTTCCTTCGAACCCGGCATGGATCCGGACCGACGCAACTGGATCATCATCGCCTGTGGCGCCGGTGCCGTGGGCGGAGCGGCCGTCGCGGTGCCCTTCGTCAGCAGCTTCGCGCCGTCGGAGCGCGCGCGCGCGGCCGGCGCCCCGGTGCAGGTGGACATCAGCGCCATCCAGCCGGGCGAGAAGCTCACCGTGGAATGGCGTGGCAAGCCGGTGTGGATCCTGCGCCGCACGCCCGAGCAACTGGCCACGCTGCCCAAGGTGGAGCCGTTCCTGGCCGACCCCGCTTCCGACCGCAAGCAGTACCCCACGCCCGACTACGCCAAGAATCCGCATCGCTCCATCAAGGAAGAATTCTTCGTCGGCGTCGGCATCTGCTCGCACCTGGGCTGCTCGCCCAGCGACAAGCTCGCGCCCGGCCCGCAGCCCTCACTGCCCGACGATTGGCTCGGCGGCTTCCTGTGCCCCTGCCACGGCTCCACCTTCGACGTCGCCGGCCGCGTGTTCAAGAACAAGCCGGCGCCGGACAACCTGGAAGTGCCGCCGCACATGTACCTGTCCGACACCGTTCTGCTGATCGGTGAAGACAAGAAGGCCTGAACCGCCACCCGACACCAGCAGTACGACCGAGGTCCAAATGGCTGAATTCAAGCAAGCACCTGCCGGCGCGACGATGGCGCAGCAGTTCATGACATGGGTGGACAACCGGTTCCCGGCCACCAAGCTCTACACCGAGCACATGTCGGAGTACTACGCGCCCAAGGCGCAGAACTTCTGGTACTTCTTCGGCTCGCTGGCGATGCTGGTGCTGGTGATCCAGATCGTGACCGGCATCTTCTTGGTCATGCACTACAAGCCCGACGCGGCGCTGGCCTTCGCGTCGGTCGAGTACATCATGCGCGACGTGCCCTGGGGCTGGCTCATCCGCTACATGCATTCCACCGGCGCCAGCGCGTTCTTCATCGTCGTCTACCTGCACATGTGGCGCGGCATGATCTACGGCAGCTACCAGAAGCCGCGCGAGCTGATCTGGATCTTCGGCTGCGCCATCTTCCTGTGCCTGATGGCCGAGGCCTTCATGGGCTACCTGCTGCCCTGGGGCCAGATGAGCTACTGGGGCGCGCAGGTCATCATCAACCTGTTCGCGGCCATCCCCTTCATCGGCGAAGACCTCTCGCTGCTGATCCGCGGCGACTACGTGGTGGGCGACGCCACGCTGAACCGCTTCTTCAGCTTCCACGTCATCGCCGTGCCGCTGGTGCTGCTGGGCCTGGTGGTGGCGCACATCATCGCGCTGCACGAAGTGGGTTCGAACAACCCCGACGGCGTCGAGATCAAGGCCAAGAAGGACCCGAAGACCGGCATCCCGCTCGACGGCATTCCCTTCCACCCCTACTACACCATCCACGACCTGATCGGCATCGGCGTCTTCCTGCTCATCTTCAGCGCGATCATCTTCTTCGCGCCCGAGATGGGCGGCTTCTTCCTCGAGTACAACAATTTCATCCCGGCCGACCCGCTGCAGACGCCGGCGCACATCGCACCGGTCTGGTATTTCACGCCCTACTACTCGATGCTGCGCGCGGTGACCGACCCCATGGTCAACGTCTTCGCCGTGGTGGTGGCGCTGGCCGCCGTGCTGGCCGTGCTCAAGGGCGGCCTGAGTTCGACCTGGAAGGTGGCGGTGCTGGTGGGCGCGGCGGTGGTGATCGCGGCGCTGAAGATCTTCGACGCCAAGTTCTGGGGCGTCGTCGTCATGGGCGTGGCGGTGCTGGTGCTGTTCCCGCTGCCCTGGCTGGACCGCAGCCCGGTGAAGTCGATCCGCTACCGCCCGAGCTGGAACAAATGGCTGTACGGCATCTTCGTCGTCAACTTCTTCGTGCTCGGCTACCTCGGCATCAAGCCGCCTTCGGACATCGGCACCCTGGTGTCGCAGGTCGGCACGCTGTTCTACTTCGGCTTCTTCCTGCTCATGCCGTGGTGGAGCCGCATCGGCGAGTTCAAGGCCGTGCCCGACCGCGTGACCTTCAAGCCGCATTGAGCCCAAGGCAGCAGCCGAATGACCATCATGAATAGCCTGATCCGCAAGCTCGTCGTGGCGCTGGGCGCCGCGCTCACCCTCACCTTGTCGGCCCTACTTACGCCGGCGCTGGCCGCCGGCGGCGGCATCGCCTGGGACAAGTTCCCCGACAAGCGCGTCACCGACATGGCCGCGCTGCAGAACGGCGCCAAGCTGTTCGTCAACTACTGCCTGAACTGCCACCAGGCGGCGTTCATGCGCTACAACCGCATGCGCGACATCGGCCTCACCGAGCAGCAGATCAAGGACAACCTGGTCTTCACCGGCGCCAAGGTGGGCGACACCATGAAGGCGGCGCTCGACGCCAAGGACGCCAAGGAGTGGTTCGGCGCCCTGCCGCCCGACCTGTCGCTGGTCGCACGGTCGCGCTCGGCGGTCGGTCAGGGAACGGGCGCCGACTACATCTACACCTTCCTGCGCACCTTCTACCGCGACGAGACCAAGATCACGGGCTGGAACAACCTGGCCTTTCCCAACGTTGGCATGCCGCACGTGCTGTGGGAGCTGCAGGGCCAGCAGCGTGCCGTCTATGCCGACGAGAAGGATCCGCACGACCCCGCCAAGACGGTGCATGTGTTCAAGGGTTTCGAGCAGATCAGCCCCGGGACGATGAGCCAGGAGGAATACAACCTCGCAGTGGCCGACCTGGTGGCCTTCCTGAAGTGGATGAGCGAACCCAACCAGAACGACCGCGTGCGCCTGGGCGTATGGGTGCTGCTGTTCCTGGCGGTCTTCACCGTGATCGCCTGGCGGCTGAACGCGGCCTACTGGAAGGACGTCAAGTAGTCTCCGGTGCGCACCCGGCCGCGCGGCCGGGCGCGTGAGCGCAGCGGGGCCCGAAGTGCCCGCTGCGTTTGTTGTTTTTCCGGGGCCGCCCGCGGCCCCACCTGAACCAAGGCCGACGCCATGATGGTGCTTTATTCCGGAACCACCTGCCCTTATTCGCACCGCTGCCGCTTCGTGCTGTTCGAGAAGGGCATGGACTTCGAGATTCGCGACGTCGACATCTTCGCCAAGCCCGAAGACATTGCGCTCATGAACCCGTACAACGAGGTGCCCATCCTGGTGGAGCGCGACCTCATCCTGTACGAGAGCCACATCATCAACGAGTACATCGACGAGCGCTTCCCGCACCCGC
>Ga0138256_10004787_pt1 | contig 14376 bp, 11 predicted proteins | sample KNB2016incub_MG_FD_105486 | JGI IMG/M metagenome (GOLD analysis project Ga0138256, IMG submission 105486) | Active sludge microbial communities from wastewater in Klosterneuburg, Austria - KNB2014incub_MG | ecosystem: Engineered > WWTP > Activated sludge > Unclassified | place: Austria...
AACGAATCAATTAAAACCGAACGCAGGATCGACGCCTGCTACCGGCGCTTCGCCATTTTCATCGCAATCCTCACCCAATACTTCTTCTAAAGGCGCATCACCTTTTTCATCTCAATCTTCTTCTACTTCAAATTCCAAAGCACCTGCCGCTGGTGGTTTCTCATCAAATGAAGATTGAACTAAGCATAGTGCTGTGTTATTGAACGTACAACGCGGGTTTCGAGGTTAGCAATGAGCGTTTATAAGCTAAGGATATTTTCTGCCAGAGTCTTTTGCGAACTCCGAATAGAGAGGAGAGGCTTTTATTTCTGGCTGATTTTGTCGTCTAGATGTTCAATTTTTACCTTAGCTATTCCATGCAGACCGATCTTCTTTGCAGCTCCATGCGATAAATCAATCACTCTGCCTTTTTTGAAGGGACCTCGATCATTGACAGTCACATCGACATGACGACCATTATTCAAGTTGGTGACTCTGACTCTGGTAGGTAGAGGGAGTGTTTTATGTGCTGCGGTTAACTGGTGTGGAATAAAACGTGTGCCCATGGCGGTACGATTGCCTGATTCAGAACCATACCAGGAAGCGGTTCCAACTTCATTATATCCAGCAGCCGATCGTAAGGGATAATAAGTGATACCGCGCACTTTATAAGGCTTATTGTAGGGCGCATTTATGTTAGGCGCTCTATGACTACCTAATCCGGCTGAATCGGATGGCGCATGAGAAAACATTGAAGCACAACCGCCAAGTAGGCCGGATATGAATAACATAACCCCAATATGCTTGGTATAGATGAAATGTTGCATAGAAAAATCCTTGGATGCACAAGTTCTATAATAAACAGTAAGATTATAACGGTATCTTCCGGTGAATATCTATTTTAAAGCTTCTAATGGCTATTCAACGCAACATAAAAATTTGAATTAATTCTACCTGACCATATTATCATCAGTCTCATACTTGAGAGCACGATTAGTAGGTGGCCTCGTGCGAAACCAACAGATTTTTTGCGATGAAACAAGTTATTTGTAGGCTATTTTCCGATATATCTACTGAAAGAAGGATTGAAAATGATTGATGACAGTGACATCCAGATCGATGGCGCCATAGCACGTAATAGTCCTTATGGATTGTTGCGCGAGCCCACTTTTGCAGGAGTTCTTTCCTTCATGCGGCGTAATTACAGCAAGGATCTTACTAATGCTGAGCTTGTTATCAGTGGGATTCCACTTGATTTGGCGGTGTCTTATCGCTCGGGTGCGCGTCTAGGGCCACAGGCGATTCGATTGGCTTCGGCGGAAGTTGCTTCGTTGAAGCCCTATCCCTGGGGCTTTGATCCATTCGAGAATCTGGCTGTGATCGATTTTGGCGATTGCTATCTGGATGTTCATAATCCAATGACGATTCATGATGCAATCGTTGATCATGCGCGACATATTCTTAAATCTGATGCACGCATGCTGACCTTTGGTGGAGATCATTATATAACTTATCCATTATTGAAAGCGCATGTCGAAAAGATTGGCGAACCGCTTGCGTTAATTCATTTCGATGCACATAGTGATACCTGGGCTGATGATAAATCCAGTTCACTGAATCATGGTTCAATGTTCTATAAGGCTGTGAATGATGGATTGATTGATCCCAAGCGTTCAGTGCAGATTGGTATTCGTACCTGGAATGATGATTTTATGGGCATCCATGTTTTGGATGCTGCTTGGGTGCATCGGTATGGATCCGATGCAGTGATTGCAGAAGTTGAACGCGTAGTGGGTAATCATCCGGCTTATTTTACCTTTGATATTGATTGCCTCGATCCTGCTTTTGCACCTGGTACCGGAACGCCGGTTTGCGGAGGATTATCGACTGCACAGGCATTAGCCATTATTCGTGGATTGACCGAACTCAATCTGATTGGCATGGATATCGTTGAAGTAGCACCGGCTTATGATCAAAGCCAGATCACTGCGCTCGCTGCAGCACATATTGCCTGTGATCTAATCTGTCTGTTTGCAAAACGCAAGACAGATGGATTATTGAAGATCTGATATATCGGTGTCAGAGCCAAGCTGGGCGAAACGAGGAGTGATTTCTGTGGTTTGCCAGCTTGGTTAGCAATGACTCGATGAGTGCTACATGAGTTGCTAGCTAGTTTCTAGCATCATTAAAAAACATAGCGTAAATTAAGGCCGCCTCCCCAATCGGGACTCCGTTCCGAAAGACCTCTCAGACCATAAATATTGAGCCTGAAATTATCGCTGATCCGTTGTGAAACATAGATACTGATATCTCGGGTGTCTTGCAGTTTTACCGGTGATTGACCCATGTTGTAACTGGTTCCTATACTGGTTCTTGATGACAATTGGTAACCAATTCCGGCGGCACCATATAGCACGTTATGAAAAGTTACCCCGGCTGGATTGCCAAGCACACGATAGCCAAAAGTTGCGCTTAAGATGAAGCGCGAGATTGTTTTATACAGATCTCCCTGAATGGCAAAATCGACCTGACCGGTTCCTAGATTCCGACTGGCGCTGGCAGTAGGAATTTTTAAGCGGGTTGTAATATCAAATCCAATACCAGTTGGTGCATGGTCGATTAAATTGTAGCTAAATGCTGTGATGATATCGCCTAAACCTGATTGAGAAGATGTGGTCGTAGATGATCCTCCTAAAGGTATACCTCCCGTGATCCCCGAGGCGCTAATCTTGCTCTGTCTTCCAGAGTTATCGCTTTCGCTGCCGCTGTTGTCGTCACCGCCTCCTCCGCTGCTGCCACTGTCGCTGTTGTCGTCGTCGCCTCCGTTGCCACTGCCGCTGTTATCGTCACCGCCTCCGCCACTGCCACTACCGTTGTTATCGTCACCGCCTCCTCCGCCGCTGCCACTACCGCTGTTATCGTCACCGCCTCCTCCGCTGCCACTGCCGCTGTTGTCGTCACCGCCTCCGTTGCCACTGCCGCTGTTATTGTCGTCATCGCCTCCGCTTCCACTACCGCTGTTGTCGTCGCCACCGCCGCTGCCGCTCCCACCACCGCTGTTATCATCATCGTTGTTTGAACAATCATCGTTTTCTTCATCACAAACAACAATACCGCCTCCACCTCCACCGATTAAACCTCCACCAATGTCACCACCACCGATGATTGATCCTCTGCCATCGATGCCACCAATTCCGGGGCCAAGCACATTGCCCGGTCCTGTAATGTTCAGAAAAGGAACGATGACTCGGAAAGTTGCGCGTCCATTATCGTAGCGTGCCGTGAAAGGTGCATACCAAATATCAGTCGATGTGGCGCCACCATAATTACCCGTTGTAAAGTCGGTTGCAGCACTAAAGCTTAATCCATTGGCAGCTGATGCTGTAGAAGAACCATAAGCAAATACTAGCAGCAGAGCTAAGCTTGTCTGCTTAAATAAAAATGTTGAGTGCATAAGAATTGGGTTTAATTTGCGTGATTTAATCAAATTCAAAGAGAGTATTTAATAATCAATGGCAACACTTATGGATAATTGGGTGATGATAGATATCATGTTGATATATACGTTATTTCCTACAGGGTGATTTATTTTTTCTTACGCAGAATAAAGCTATCTGTTTGAAAAGTAAATAAGTATTTTTCCTGTTTTTATCTCAATATTTGCTTGGAAAGAAATGAATAGATATTCTTTGTGCGTTTTATTGGATCAAGGCAACCATGAGAAAAATATAGCGTGATGATAACTCTGGAGTTGAATGACAGGTACTAGAGATCTCTGGTCAAGGGCCTGGCAAATTCAGTTTAGATTCAGCCAAAGTAATAGAAATTTCAGTGTTAGTGTTTTTTCAAGCAGAGAAAAATTTCGTATTTAATTTTTGATCGCCGCTATTTTATCGATCTACATGGCGATCATGGTGTTCTCTGTGATCGCGGGTCCTATCAGGTACATCGAAATCTCGTTGAATATCCCCATGATCACGCACTTTGTCTGATAAATCGTTATCTCGGAGATCGTTATTCCGATGATCATTAGGTCTATCTGAAGAATCAGGTTCTCTTGCTTTTTCAGGTTTGTCCACGAGATCTTTTTGATTATCTGTAGAAGATCCTGAATGATCTGATTTGTTATCATCTTTAAATGAATGCGATGAGTCTTTTGAGCGATGATCACTATCGGAAGAAGAGCTTTTGCCGGAATTATTATTAATTTCCCGTTTTAAAGCTCCTTTGTTGTCGTCATCATGCTCACTACCGCTGCGATTACTTCCGTTTTCTTTATAAGATTGGGTTTCAAGCTCATTATCTGAATTGTTCTTTTTATCTTTGCTATCGTTATCTGAAATGCTTCTGTCATTTCTCTCGATAATTTGAATGGGTGATTCATTCTTTAACTCAATGCGCTCTGCAATAATGCGCTGATCAGCACTTAATCTGCCACTGACTTGGATGCGTTGATCAGGTCTGAGATCATTTCTTGCATTACCTGTAGTGATTGGCGTACTAGAGTCAAGTGTGACTATTCGATTGCCCAAATTCAATTCTTTGCCATTGAGCGTGTGAACGAATCCTTCGATCACAATATGCTCTACAGCTCCGATGCTTTTACGCATTGGTTCCATTTGGATCTGTTGTGCTCGCAGATTATTGCCATCCCAATGACCAGATACCGACACTTCCATGCCCTGAGAAATAGCTGAAGGGAGCTGTTTCATATCTAAATTGATACGAGTGCCATTGATTTCAAATCCTTTAGGATCAATTTGCGCGGCATGGCCATTTACTCTGGCTTCTGCGAGAGGAGAGCTTGTTTCAATACGCGATGCCACGATGGTTCCGCTTGCAAGTCTGTGCCCGCTGACTTGAATCCAATCGCCGGTTTTTAAGTTTGCAAAATTTGCATGATCTTTAGACTGATCAATGTGGACCGTTTGACCTAAAACATGCATTTTCCCGTTTTCATGATTAATACCGGTAATAGGACCGACTGCTGCATGAATGACAGCAATGTTGCTTGCTTTAAGTTCAGATCCTGTGTCCATTGCGCGTGCGGCAACTACCTGTCCCACTGCTAGATCACGAGCTTTAGATTGACGACCATCCACTGAGACTGGTGTATCGGAATCATAGTGTATTTCAACGCCATTGACACAGATACTGGCAAAGCCAGTAATAACGCCAATAACTCCAGTACCACCGATACCGCCATCGCTCGCAACATTTCCAGTGCCACCAATTCCTCCTTCAGGATGCCCCGTACCTCCAATTCCACCGTTGTGAATGCCAGTGCCACCAATACCCGCTTGAGGAGTACCTGTGCCGCCGATGCCAGATTGAGGGGATCCCGTGCCTCCTATGCCTGATTGAATGAGAGCTGCAGGATTAACTAACGAAGTATTCGATTCACAGTTGCTTTTTGCTAACGCGCTGACTGAGTATATCAATAGCAATGCAGCGATACTCAATAAATGAGCAATACTCAGATATATCGCTGTATATGAAATTTGTCTCATTCTGTTTAGCAAGTTTATTTTTAGCTCATTAGCTATGCGGATTAGCTTCTATTTCAGCGGACTCTTCAGATTCAATGGGTTCACTGAAATAGTAGATTCCGAATGTCATGCGATGGTGTGGACCACTTTGCAGTACATCGTTTTTTTCTAGCTCTATGGCCTCTTTATTGATAGCAAGAAGAGATTCCATTCCCAAAAGTTCAGATCTCTCTGCAAGTAGCTTTACTGACTCTGCGCTTAATTTATCGTAATAAACGCTTCGCTCCAGAAATGGTTGACTGACGCCTAATAAATTATTGGTGGCCGCTGCGGCATGATCATGTAAGTTATGGCCAAAGTAGTAAACTTTTTCGTCAAAACCATTGGCTGGAATAAATGCTGCGGTGTTGAGGCATACGCAGTTATCGTCATCAAAGCGAGCGATGCCAAGTCTTAACCATTCGTCAAGAACAACGCGTGATCGAATATCACAACTCACGCTGGCAACTAACCCCTCAAAAGAAATATCCCCTCCTTTTTTAGTAAATCTTGGCAAAGGCTTGGGTTGGTTGTTTTCGTCAAGATAACGGGCATCACTTGTCCAAAGACTGACTAGTCGAGCGCCTAATGAAACGGCTTGCGGGATAGTTTCTATATTTGAACGCGCGCACTGACGTAATCGCTTGATATCTTTTCGGTGAATGCCAGTAAGCAAGCTCAAGTGGCTATCGGTGGAGGGCTTATCTCCGATTCTGAATTCCTTTTCTGCTACTTCCACAAAAATATCTTTCAGCACCTCAGATAAATAGGGAAAGGTAATTCCCTTTGCCAGCATCAACTTAATGAATGGGCGTAATACTCGGCGTAGTGCAGAAACAAGCGTTAATGAGAGAGTAGAGTTAATTTGACGAACACCATGCATATAAATTATCGGGTAAGTAAGTGACATAAGAAGTTATGTCTAAATATTATTCTAACATAATGTGGGAAAATTTTACACATTGTGATGATTGTTTATATTAGTAGTATAGGTGTTCTGTTGCAGAATTGCTGAATTATAATATAAGTATAAGATATATATGTGTATTTCTGACCTCTATAAAATGTGTGAATATTTTACACATTTCCTGATGGAAGTGCTGATTATGAGATTGGCTATATCAAGCAACTTATATACATAAAGATTGAAAAAATCAAATAACACAGATAATTAATAAGGAAATAATGGTATTGGTAGGTTATAAGAGAAATCTTACAGAGCTGCTTGACATGGGAAAATTTCCCACGTATAGTTTAACTATCGAGGGAAAATATCACACAGATAAATGATGTGCATTTTGATGAATTTCCCCCGAGAAGTTGAGGGCAAATTTTTATTTTTTGAGGAGGGGATTTTATGTTTAAAAATAATGATTTCAGGAAAGTTGTGAAAGCAATCGTTTCTGTATCGACAGTTTTGACTATTGCGTCAATCAATCATGCTGCTGCGGGAGATAACGAAGTTAGTTTTGAACTAACAGATAATCCAGGATCTTGGTTTGATACGGGTTCAGAGGTAGCAGGAAGTCGCTCTATTGCAATTGCATCACCTGGTGTGCGGGTCAAGTTTTCTGGCAATTCAAATACTGTGCATACAAGAAGCAGTTTGATCTTTCCAACGGGTGCCGCAAATATGCCATTTAATACAAAGCCTACAAAAGGTGGTGATGAAGTAACGCTGACCACGCCGGGCTTGTATGTTTTTACTTGTAGCATCCATCCTTACATGTTTGGTGCAGTGATTGTTGATAATCCAAATACAACTGGTTTAGATCTTGGGTCTTCCATTAGTTTGATCAATGGCATTACTGTTCCTACAAGTAGCGATCTGGCAACTCGCCTGCTGCGCACTTTCTTTATCGCAACCAATCCAGCTAATTGGCAAGACTACGCCAGTAATAATCCATGGCACATTACTTATCCTAATGTTGATGTGCGCGTCGATATTGGTGTGGTTAATCTACCGGATGTTTTGAATGCCCGATATGGCAATGATGTGTCATTAAGTGTACTGGAAAAACCTCAAACGCCCGCAATTGGTGAAATCTGGGTAGCTACTCAATTTGAAACCACCTCAGGAAAGGAAAAACCAGGTACCGTATCAGCTATTGATGGCGCTACTTGGCAAGTGACCCGTAAAGTAGCATTGCCTTCGATTGAAATGAATAATCCACACAATATGTGGACTGATAAAAACCAAAATGTTATTTACGTAACGCAATGGTTTGATAAGAAATTAACCGTTTATGACCGCCAAACAGGTGCGCTGATTCGCAATGTATCGGTCGGCGAAGCGCCAGCGCATGTCATGACCTTGACCGATTCAGATCGACTTCACATAACCAATAATGGTGATACGCGCACCGATTCAGTGATGGAATTGTCTCCATTTGCAGCCAATGTACTGCGCAGAATTGATATTGGACGGGGTAATGCGCATGCGCATTGGATGAGCCATGATGGTAAAACCATGGTAACGCCTAATGTACTGACAGGCGACTCCACACAATACAATTTTCATACAAATCAGATTGAAGCCATTCTGCCGGTAAGCGGTCCTTTGAGTCATCCTCTGGCAACAGGCATGATGCCGGACGCAAGCAAATATTATGTGGCTAATTTGCTGGATAGCACACTGGCCGTTGTGAACATGGATACGCATCAGGTTACTAAACATATCAATTTGATTGAAAACTATAACCCAGTGTCGGGCGAAATTGCTGGACCCGTAGGTGCACTGCCGATTCAAACGCCTGTTTCTCCCGATGGGAAAAATATGGTTACTGCCAATACACTGACCGGTACGATAACTATTGTTGATACCGGTACCGATGAAATGGTTGCCATGCTGCCTTGCGATCCCGGTTGTCACGGTGTGCAATATGGTGCCAAGAAAGGAGGCGGCTACTACGCTTATGTTTCAAGCAAATTCTCGAACAGAATGCTAGTGGTTGATCCCGATCCTAATGGCGATGGAAATCCAGTCGATGCCAAGATTGTAGGCAAGATTGGATTATTTTCAGCCAGCACCACAAAAATGGATGACAGCATTAAAGGTAATCCAGGCATGGGTGGACAAGGCATTCTGCCAATTCCTGTCGTGTATAACGGCTGGGTTCAGAATCTACCGGATGCTTGGAGTAAGCAATTGACTGCAGCGCAACAAGATCCAATTAAATAGCCTATGTTGGATATAAATAGTATTCAGTATGGTCTATTGACGAGGAGCACCCGTAGTACTTTTATTTAATCAAAACTATCTATTAGGAGAATGACATGAGCTCAGGCGATGACGATTTAAATGATGATTCATCAAGCAGTCACAAACAATACACATTCACAATCGATAATGGCGTAGTGACCGCTTACTTTGAAGTTGAGAATGGAATAACCGAGCGGGAATCAATCGATAGCAGAGATTCCTTTGTGATCAACGGAAATCAGATTACTCATACCAAACAGACATCTGATGGACCGGAAGTAACCATCTTTTCCGATCCAGATGCGGATGGGTTTTACAAAGTCACTTCTGATTCCAATGATGATAATGGCAGACCTGGCGACGGTGACCACAAGGCTTATAAATTCACCGTTGGGAATGGCAAAGTAGTCGCTGTTTTTGAACGTGATGATGGCGTGTGGGAGCAAAAATCAATTGATGACGATGGCACTGAAACTTATACAGTTGAAAGTAATGGCGATGTGACCCGCACGGAAGTTAAACCTTTCGGCACAGAAATCACGCGTTATTCAGATACTGATGGCGATTTGGTTTTCAATCGCGTTTCTGAACACTGGCAAAATGGACCCAATGCCCCTGGCAGTGGACATTTTGTGCTTGAAGATAATCTGAGATTTTCTCACTCCGATGATGACGATCTGATTGCGGTCCGTAGTGGTGAAGATTGCCATGGCGGCGGCGGATCCGATGATTTTGTCATTCGCGAGGCGGCGCATTTGCGCATCGCGGATTTTAATGGGAATGAAGACGACTCGCTGGTATTTGATACGGGATTGGGTCTTACCTCTGTGCAGCATCTGATAGGTTTTGTGACCGATGTTCATTATGAAGGTGAGGATCTTATTGTCAGTTTTGGATCCGATGTGTCAATCACCATAGTCGGCCTACAGCCTGATCAAGCCAGTTGGGACAATGTCAGCGTTCTGAGCTAATACTCAAGCAAACTGAGGGGGCATTTTGTCCCCTCTACATCCTGTTTTTAAATTTCGCCCAATATTCCCACAGAATCATCATTCGGAAATAATTAATGTGAAGTGTTTTCATGATATTGGCAAAACATCTTGTGGTTAATTAGTCTCATCTTCTTAAATTTATCAATAAAGGAATTAAAAATGGATATTTCATTCATCAGTCAAGAACGCTTGTTGAATGCCAAGCTTGCTTACACACCACGTAATTTGGATTTGGAGGGAGTGACCACTTTGTTGAGCGGCGAGGATGTGGTTCCCCGATCCGGTGACATCGTGCTGGCGAAAGTCACCAAGATTGGCCATCATGCCGGATTAGAGTTGGCGCATGGTCGGCGCTCTGCTTTGTTTGTTGGGGATGAGATCGTCGTGTGCTACGGTCATCGCTATGCCCCCGATCAATTTGAAGCACAAGTACCACCCGACTTGGGGCCCTGCGATCTGGTGGCATCGGGCGGTGTGGCCGCGCGCATGAATCTGCGTCATGCCAATACCAAAGCACCGACCAGCATTGAGCCTATTGGTTTACTGGCAAATGCTAATAATCAGCGTATCAATCTGAAAGATACGGCGCTACCCAAGCTGAATAGCTTATTTTCTCGCCCTTACACGGTCGGTGTGGTGGGTACCTCCATGAATGCCGGTAAAACAACCACGGCAGCTACGCTGATTCGTGGTCTGACCAATGCAGGATTTAAAGTAGGGGCGGCGAAAGTGACTGGTACGGGTTCTGGCAGGGATACTTGGCTGATGACGGATGCCGGATCTAAATTAACATTGGATTTTACGCATGCGGGTTATCCATCGACATATCTGGCAACCCCAGAACAGATTGATGGCATTATCGAAACCCTGGTCGCACATTTGAGTGTAGCTAAAGTGGATGCGATAGTCATTGAAGTGGCGGATGGGTTATTGCAGTGCGAAACAGCCGCATTACTCGATTCCAGGGTGTTTGCGAAAACGGTTGATAGCGTGATTTTTGCCGCTGGAGATGCAATGGGTGCGGCAGCAGGGGTCGAATGCCTGCAACGGAAGAATTTACCGATTACAGCTGTCAGTGGGCGACTAACAGCTTCTCCGCTGGCAATTATTGAAACAGGAAAAATCACTGGAATGCCTGTGCTCGATAAAGCCGCGCTCAGTTCCGAAACGATCGCCAAGGTATTGCAAATTTCCTCGCGAGTAAGTGGCATGCGAAATGCGGCAGCGAGATGAGAGGATGATTCTCTGTCATAAATAGCATTATTCCTTTAATACTCTCTATTGTGGAAAGATAACATGAAAATACCACTCATACTGCATGGCTACCGTCGTACTCTGTTTGTGCGACTGGTGTCGAATGGATTGGCCCAGGCCGGGTTAGCAATCGGTACGGCATGGCTGGTAAAAGAAATTTTTGATGGTTTTCTTACTCCGGAGCACCTTGCAATCGATATGCGTGTGATCGCATTGGTCATGGGATTGGTAGTCATGGCTGCTTGCATCGGTTGGCTGCGTATGCGGGAACGAATTGATGCTGAATACATGGGACAGCATTATGCTTCCGAGGTTCGTATTCTATTGTATGACTGCCTTAGTTCACTAACCCCTCGAACATTGCAGAAGCGCAGTCGTGGCGGTGTATCCCTGCGTTTTGTCGGCGATATGACATCGCTGCGGCGCTGGGTCAGCATGGGATTGTCGCGTGTGACAGTCGCCGGTGTTTCAACCGTATCCGCATTATTGATTTTGGGCGTGATTAATTGGCAGCTCACTTTGACAGTAACGGTATCGCTAGTGCTGGGTGCTTGGGTAACTTATTTATTCGGCAAGCGCATGCGTGCCGCTGCGCTGGAGTCGCGCCGATGTTTGGCCAATTTAGCCGCGAATGTGAACGAAAAAGTAACCAGTATTGCAGTGGTGCAAGTGTTTGGCCAAGTGGATCGCGAGCGAGAACATATCATTCGTCAAGGTAAATATTTACAGGATTCGATGGTCGCAAGAGCACGGGTAGCCGGACAAGTTCTCGGGGTTACGGAATTTTCAGTTGCGATGACGTCAGCAACAACCCTTCTGACTGGTGTTTTTGCAGTAGCGGCAGGAACTGCGAGCGTAGGTTCAGTAATTGCTGCGATCAGCATTGTCGGTATTCTTCTGCCCCCCTTACGTGATTTGGGACGAGTGCAGGAATATTGGCATGGTGCTTGTATCGCGCGTGAAAAAATTAAAGAATTTTTGGATAGCCCTTCATTGGTTACACAAGTAACCAATGCTCCCGATTTAACTGTCAGAGAAGGACGTTTGGAGTTTAATGCGGTTAGCGTGACCGGTGGCCTTAATCAATTCAGCGGCACGATAGAGCCTGGTACAGTGGTAGCCGTAGTGGGGCCGAATGGCGCAGGTAAATCGACACTGTTGGCATTGGCGGCAAGATTGATAGATCCGCAAGCAGGGACAGTATTGCTGGATGGACAAAATTTGGCGGAGCATAGTCTGGATTCTGTGCGGCATGCCATCGGCATGGCAGGTCCTGATTTACCCTTATTGCGCGGCACTATCGAAAGAAATTTACGTTACCGGTGGCGTAATGCCCCGAATAAAGAAGTAGCCAGAGTGCGTGCACTCTGCGGCATCAATGAACTGTTAGCACAATTTCCGGACGGCATAAAAACGCGTGTCACCGAGGGGGGGCTGAGCATGTCGGTTGGCCAACGCCAGCGTATTGCTCTGGCACGAGCATTGTTGGGGAATCCCGCACTATTGCTGTTGGATGAAGTGGATGCCAATCTTGATTCAGAAGCGAATAAGGCGATAGATCGTGTGCTTGCGGAGCATCGGGGCACTGTCTTAATGGTAACGCATCACTTAAACCATATCATGGCTGCGGACGTGATCTGGTATCTCGAAGCCGGCCGTTTGCTGGAAGTGGGTTCACCTGCGGAACTGTTATCGGGCAGTGGACCGACAGCACGATTTTTTGGGCTTGGCAAATCAGTCGCAATATAAAACTAATGATGTGGGGGGCAGCATTGATGATATTGCAGGCATCTTACGCTACGGGAATGGATATTATGCCACCGCGCTTAAAACCGGTATTGGAGCGCGGAGTGGTATTGCAGCGCACTTTACGAACGGATACGCGCCAAAAGTATTTTCTTTATGTACCGCAGCGTGGTGGCAACAGTGCAAAAATTTTTGTGACCGTGCATGGAATTTCGCGCAATGCTATGGAACATGCCAGGAAATTTTCTGCTTTTGCGGAAAAATTTGGAGTGGTCATGATTGCGCCTTATTTCCCGTCAGAAGATTTTCCGGATTATCAGCGATTAGGCCGCAAAGGCAAACGCGCTGATATCATGCTTAATGAAATAGTATCTGAAGTTTCTGAATTGACCGGAGCCAGCGCACACAAGCTCTATCTGTTCGGATACTCGGGTGGAGCCCAGTTTGTGCACCGCTATATGCTCGCTTATCCGGATCGCGTCACCAAAGTGGTATTGGGAGCACCGGGTTGGTATACCTTTCCCAATCCTACACTCAAATACCCGCGAGGCATTCAAGAATCTCGGAGTTTGCCTCAGATACAGTTCGATCCGGCCAAATTTCTGAATATTCCGGTGTGCGTGTTGGTGGGGGAAAAGGATAATCAGCGGGATGCCGAGCTCAATCAATCACCCCAAATAGATATATTGCAAGGCAGAACTCGGATCGAGCGCGGTCAGCGGTGGGTGGATGAAATGATTTCCCAGGCAAGAACACAAGGACTATCAACAATTTATGCTTTTCGCCTGCTGCCTAATTCGCCACATTCATTTTCCATTAGTATGCGACGCGGCGGTATGGGAGAAAAAACTTTTGATTTCCTTTTTTCTGCAGAGTGAACCGGTTTCATTCACCAAATCTCCACATCGACAATGCATTCAAGACGCACTCAACCGATGATTGGGTGATCGTTCCAAGATTCCGCAGATTTTATAGCACCTCATATGAAAATAACTATTTTAAAGGCGGCGATCTGCATAATGATTTGCGCTGTGTGGATGAGTGTTCATTCAACCGTGATTCATGCGCAGGAAGATACATCCGATCGTTCGATGAAGGTGAGCACAAAGAAAGCTTCCAAAGACAAAAAAACTAAAAAAAGAAAATCGGGTTTTTTCTTTGGTCATTCAGGAATGGGTATGCGCTGGGACAAAGGTGCCAACGAAGTCCGCCTCAGTGGATTTATGCAATTGGATTCACGCACTTATTTCGATGATACGGACGATTCGGGGCAAGACAATTTTATTTTGCGTCGAATCCAGCCATCCCTCGAGGTTAAATTAGGCAAGATTCATAGTTTCTATATTATGCCGAGTTTCACGTCGAATCCAGGTATTCTGGATGTCTATGTGGAAAGTCAATTAAGCAAACCCTTTAATGTGCGCGTTGGCAAGTTTAAATCACCTTTTGGTTTGGAGCGCTTGCAGTCAGCAACTGCGCTGGCTTTTAACGAGCGCGCCTTTCCCACCAGTTTGGCACCCAATCGTGAGATCGGTGCACAGGTTTTTGGCGATATCCTGTGGGATACGACGCACTATCAAGTGGGATTATTTAGCGGCGCAGTCGATAATAGTGCGGGTTTGCGTGATCATGTGATTAGTTCAAACCACAGCGGCATTGATTTTGTTGGCCGGGT
>Ga0138256_10004788_pt1 | contig 14376 bp, 11 predicted proteins | sample KNB2016incub_MG_FD_105486 | JGI IMG/M metagenome (GOLD analysis project Ga0138256, IMG submission 105486) | Active sludge microbial communities from wastewater in Klosterneuburg, Austria - KNB2014incub_MG | ecosystem: Engineered > WWTP > Activated sludge > Unclassified | place: Austria...
GTTCATTATGTTTGGAAGCGACAAAAAAATGCGAATCGTTGCCTTTCTTGGTGTGACCATCACCGGGATCGTGTGCTGGCAGTTGGTGTATGGCCCCGCCCCTGCCTCTGTTTCTGAGTACGCGCTTCATGTGTCTCATCGGCAACCGCCGCTGATGAATCGTTGTGCATCGTGCCACGATGAGACCTGCACGCAGTTTGAAAATGCGCCTCATTTCCGAACATTGATTGAGGCCAACGATCCACTGGTTCTCAGTCGGTTTGCAGGCCGCAGCTATCAGATTGCAGAGAATGGCCCCTGGGTTCGCTTTCAAGAAAAGAACAAGCAGCTTTGGATGACGTCGGATGCTTATCCGGAGCCGATGCCGATTCAGTGGATGTTTGGATCAGGCCAGCATGCGATGACGCCTGTGAGCCTGTTATCCAATCCGGAAGGTTCGACTGAGTTGGTCGAAGGCAGTGTTTCATGGTTTCCCCCGGACGAATTGGGACCGACACCGGGCGCAAATTTAACAGGCGCTACCGGAATCCGTTCGATCGGAGACCACATCGATCATGACACAACGATGGAATGCTTCGGGTGCCATGTGACGCAACTGCCGCACGACGACGGGCGAATTCTTCAGGAGGCTCTCATCAAAGGAGTTTCCTGCGACCGGTGTCATCCGGGAGGCGATGCTCATATCGCCGCAGTTGATCGAGGCGATGAACATTCGATGGAGAATTGGTCTGACTTGTCCCCTCTGAAGTCGATCAATCGTTGTGGTGAATGCCACCGCCGAGCCGACCAGTTAACGAAAGCAGAACTCTCGCCTGAGCGACTGGTGCTGATCCGCTTTGCGCCAGTCGGTATCGCGATGAGCGAATGTTTTTTGAAGCAGGACAGTATTCAATCCGATGAGCATCCCTTTCGTATGGATTGCCTGACCTGTCACGATCCACACCAACCTGCGGAGAAATCTGCCGAGTACTACCTTGCAAAGTGCCTGCAGTGCCACGGTGCTCAGGAAAATCAGGCGTCCGAGTGTACATCGGCGACGACATCAACCGAGTGTCTGGACTGCCACATGCCAACGGTCAATGTGACGGAGAATCTCAGGCTGACAGATCACTGGATTCGTGTTCGAAAATCCTCCGATCCACCAACAGCAAAATCGCCAAACCCTGAGCACGCTGTTACACCCTGAGTCCAGGCTGACGATTGTAAACATTCGCCAAAGGTGTGGGCATTGGGAAACTGCTCCGGCATAGATTTCTGAGATGTCGTAGTTTTGACGTCCATGAGTGTTCTACATCTGGAATGGAATCCGGTTGAACAGCAGTTGGAAAAACATGGAAGGAGAAATGCACAGATTTTGCATAAGCTGGCGCTGTCCAACTAAGCAATCAACTCTTCTACAACCGTGCCATGCAAATCGGTCAATCGAAAATCGCGTCCAGCGTAGCGGTACGTGAATTTTTCGTGATCGAAGCCGATGAGTTTCAGGATCGTGGCGTGCAGGTCGTGAACGTGGACCTTTTTTTCTATAGCCTTGAACCCAAATTCGTCAGTCGCACCGTGGACGTAACCACCGCGAACACCGCCGCCCGCCATCCACATTGTGAAGCCCCAGTGGTTGTGGTCGCGACCATTGATTTTTCCTGCATTGCTGCCTTTTTTCGGCATCTCAACCACCGGCGTGCGTCCGAATTCGCCACCCCAGATGACGAGCGTTTCGTCCAGCAAACCGCGCTGCTTCAAATCCGTCAGCAGCGCGCCGATCGCCTGATCACACTGTTTTGCCAGACGGCGATGATTGACTTCGATGTCGTCATGGCTGTCCCACGGCTGTCCCTCACCGTGCCACACCTGCACGAAGCGGACACCGCGTTCGACCAGACGCCGCGCAATCAAAATCTGTCGCGCCTGCACTCCGTCGCCGTACATATCACGGATATGTTTGGGTTCGCGAGAGATGTCAAATGCGTCGGTTGCCTGCGTCTGCATTCGAAACGCCAGTTCATACGACTGAATCCGTGATTCCAGCTGAGAGTCACCGGGGCGTTCGGCAAGATGTCGCTTATTCAGTGTCTGCAGCAATTGCAATTGCAGCGACTGATCCGAAGGCGTGACTCGATCATTTCGGATGTTTTCGATCAGCTTTTCGATCTCGACATGTTTCGTATCAACGTACGTTCCCTGAAACACGCCTGGGAGGAAGCCGCTTTGCCAGTTCTGTGATTCCTGAATCGGATAGCCACCGGGACACATGGCGACAAAGGCTGGTAGATTTTGATTTTCGGTACCGAGCCCATAGGTCAGCCACGATCCCATGCTCGGGCGCACGAGCCTCGCTTCGCCGCAGTTCATTAGCAGCAGTGATGGTTCGTGATTTGGGACATCGGCATGCATCGAACGAATGATGGCCATGTCATCGACATGCTGCGCGACGTTCGGAAACAGTTCGCTGACCTCAATGCCGCTCTGGCCATAACGGTGAAAGCGATACGGCGAAGGAAACAGCGCCCCCGTTGGACGTTCGGTCTTGAGGTTACCATCGGAGATCGTCTGCCCGCCGCGCCGCTGAAGTTCCGGCTTCGGATCAAACGTATCGACTTGAGACGGTCCGCCGTTCATGAACAGGTGAATGACGTGCTTGATTTTCGACGGAAACTGGGCGGCCTTTGGCAGCATCGGATTTGTGGATTCTGATCCGAAGGCGCTCGGCGGCGACATCGAATTCAGCAGCCCGCCAAGGGCCAGCGAACCGAATCCCATGCCGCACCGGGAAAGCATGCCGCGACGTCCAATGGCGACGGGTGATGGAACTGATTGGAATTCGGGTGTATCCATAGCTTTAGTCCACAAACACAAATTCATTTGTCAGCAGCAAGGTTTGAGCCAGTTGCGACCACGCATCGAGTTGCCCAGGATCGGCCGCATCCCGGAAATCGGCCTGCGATCTCCAGACGCGCTGGTCTTTCTCACCAATGAACTGCGTCACGATGATGGCTGATTTGAATGAGTCGTGCGATTCGTTGGTTCGGCAATCGACGACAAAATCAATGTGCTCACCAGCTTTGATTTCAAAACCTTCGACGGACGCTGATTGCGTGGAATTCTTCGCCGTTGTATCTGCCATGACGCCGCGTCCTGAGGAAACGATTCGCAGACGAACACCGTCGCCTTGTTCCTGCGCATGCACCAGCACGCTGTTCACAAAAACGCGGCAGTCAAGGTCCGCCGTCCAGCGTCGAATGGCACAGAGCGACAACGTGCCTCCCGGATGTCCTCCCTCCCGATTCAACATCGCCCACCCGAGTTTGTCGTCTGGCAGTTTGTCTCCGCCCTTCCAAGTTCCGTCCTTCAGCATCGGAAACGGCGAGAATGCTGTCACGGCCTGCTGCGGTCCATCCATCGTTCCGTATCCGTAACTCCAGCCCGATGGGCCCTGGGAGAGTTCATGCGCCGCAGTCATTTGATTTATGAAGTCCGCTGCGTCTGCAATCTCAGCAGGTGTAGGTTCGCGTCTCAGGATTGATTCGAAGAGCAGTCTGACGCGCTTTGCAAGTTCGGCGGTGTTCTGAACCGATTCAGTGGCTTCGGCAATTTCCACTGCGTGATTCATGATGAACGGACTGTTCAGTTGAAACAACGCCTGCTGCGGCACCGTCGTTTGAAACCGACGCGCGGCTGTGGCATCCGGACTGGCCACGTCGAATGTTCGAAAGAGACCGGGGAAATTCTGGCGATCAATTCGAGCGTAGATCGTGCGTCGCCGGGACTGAATATCCGTTGTGATATCAACCGATGTGCCGCCGAGGGTCTGATCAAGTTTGTTGGAGATCTGAAGCACCGCATCGCGCTGTGCCTCAAAGTCCAGACGCATGCGATTCATCCGCGCCAGCAGCCTGTTCTCCGGATCGACGACTTCGGCATCGGTTCGCCGCGTGGAACTTTGCTGCCATGTCTCGGAACTCACGATCTGCCGGATCAGCGATTTGACGGACCACTGATGATCCATAAAAGACAGCGTCAGGTAATCAAGCACTTCGGGATGCGTTGGCGGATCAGTACGCACACCAAAATCACTCGGGTTATCGACCAGCCCGCGATCAAACAAATGCATCCAGATCCGATTGACAGCGACGCGACCGGTGAGCGGATTGCTGCGGCTGGCGATGGAATTCGCGAGTTCCAAACGACCGCTGCCGTCGGTAAATTTCGGCGCATCCGGCGCGGAAAGAGCCGTGAGAAAGCGACGTGGAACCTTATCGCCGCGATTTCCCGGACTGCCACGCTGAAAGATGACGGGCTCAACCGGATTCGGACGGTCCACCAATCGCAGCGTCGATGGTTCATTCTTTGGTTCATCCGAGGACGCGAAGACGCCGTAGAGCGAGTAGTAATCGGCGGTCGGAATAGGATCGAATTTGTGATCATGACAGCGGGCGCAGGTTGCAGTGAGTCCCAACATGCCGCGAGTGACCACGTCGATGCGGTCGTCAATGATATCGTGGGGGTTGTTCAGAAATCGGCGACCGAGGGTCAGATATCCCATCGCGGCCAGTTGCGCGGGATCGTCGGAACCCGGCATGCGGTCGGCGGACAACTGCCGCTTTAGAAATTCGTCGTAGGGCATGTCCGCGTTGATGGCTTTGATGACCCATTCGCGAAACCGCCACGCATCCGGGTAATCGCGTTCTTCCATAAACACGTAGCCTTTCGTGTCGGCATAACGCGAAATATCCAGCCAGTATCGTCCCCAGCGTTCGCCAAAATGCGGCGAGGCCAGGAGGCGATCGATGTATTCGGCTTTCCATGCTGCAAGCGTTCCGTTGGACGCTGCGGTGTCGGCAGCGGCAAGGTCACTGAGTTCCGGCGGCAGACCGAGCAACGCAAAAGACAGTCGTCGCACCAAGATTCTCGGTGCGGCTGGAGGCGACATCTGGAGATTCTTTGAAGCCAGTCGCGACTTGATAAAATAGTCGATCGGATTTTCGTCCTGGGACACTGCGGACAAATCCGGCATGACCGGTGCAATAAACGCCCAGTGTTCGCGCCACCGTTCACTGCGCTGTCGCGCTTCATCCTCCAGATCGGAATTCGCCGGCCAGACAGCGCCGCCTTTGATCCACTCACGCACGTATTCGATTTGGGCATCGTCAAGTTTGCCCGACGGTGGCATTTGTGTGTCTTCTTCTGCGTAGTGCAGAACTTTCAACAATCGACTTTCCTCCGGAGCGGCCGTATTGATCAGCGGCAAATCGCCCGCTTTGCCTTCCAGCATGTCGGCGCGTCGGTCAAGCCGCACACCGTTTTCCTGTTTCGTCGGGCCGTGGCATTCGATGCATTTTTCGAGCAGCATTGGGCGGATTCGCTGCTCAAAAAAGTCGTCTGCATTGTCGGCGCGGGCGCAAGGCGACTGAATGACAACGCTCATGACTATGGCCCACGCAAGCACGCGAGTCCGACCGGCAGATTTTAATTGTTGCAACTTAAACGGCATGGAAGACACCACAGGACAATTTCCAGTGACCAACCATGCAGCGGGCACATGGCGAAACTGTTGGCGAGGAAGGACTTTAGGCGGGGAACAGCAGATGCGTGAATGGCACTAATGTCAATGGTACGCATTCTCCAAAACCGGGCAATTGAATCTCCCGGTTCGACACGTTTTCCCGCCAGAAACAAGCGGAATTCCACAAAGTGAGGCAGATTTGGCGAGCGACTGGACGTCATGCCACCGAGGAAACGCAGGTCTGCAAGGCGGGCGGCAGAATACGAATTACCGTGAGAAGCCCGGCTTCTTTGGAGTGGATAACGCCATCTGCCGCTCGCCTAACCAGACGCCATGACAAACCGGGAACAGCAGCCACCCGCTATTCCGGCGCTTTCGCGTCAGCCGCACGAATCACCAGCAGCTTATGGTTTTCCACGTCGTACTGATATTCGAGTCCCGGAGGCAGCACGGGAAGCTGGATGTGGTTTTCCTTGATGATCCGAGTCATGAATTCGTCATACGAATTTGGATAGCGACCTTCGGAAGCGTTGAACAGGTTCACGGCGTGTTCGATCCCCAACGCGGCAACCTTCTGCACGAGTGGCTGATAGGCTTCCAGCGGCCCCGTGATGGGATTGGTGATTTTGACCTCAGGCTTCACGACGTCGTTCTTGGCATCGGGATCGAATTCGCCAATCTTGTCAGTCGTCTTCGCCCGCTTCGGGGTCGATGGCTGATCGACGCAGCCCAGCATCAGGAGTGCGACACACGGAATTGCGAAACGATGAAACATGGAAGATCTCCTGGTTTGACGAACTGCGGGGCGCGGTGATTTGAATTTATCTGTCAGCACTTCCTCGGCGAGTGGGATTGTATCGTGACACGTGTCGTCCGGCAAATTGCGGCACGGCAACTGTCGATGCTGTTTTTTTAATACGCCCTAGTAGACATCACTCACTGAGTGATGCATGCCAGTTGCCGCCGCTGCTGGAATAGCGACTGAAGATTTCTGGCGTCACAGGAAGGGCGAAGGAGACAAGTCAGTATTTCACAATTCCTCGCCGCCGGTTACGTTCAGGATTTCGCCGGTGATGAAGCTGGAGTCGAGCAGGAAGTTGATCGCGTCAACCAGATCCTTGGGCGAGCCCGTGCGTTTCAGAGGAATCGACGTGATGGCCCGCTGCTCGTGCCAGTTGGTTCGATCTTCCGGCGGAAGGATTGCGCCGGGAGCCAGGCCGTTGACCTGAATGAGCGGGGCGAGCTGCAGCGAGAGCGATTTTGTCACACTGGCGAGAGCCGCCTTTGTGGCCGTGTAGATCACATGGTCCGCTCCCGGTCGCTGTGCGCGCCAGTCGAGGATATTGATGATGTGGCCTCGCTGTCCTTCACCCAGTTGCCGAATGAATTGCTGAGCCAGAAAAATCGGAGCCAGCAGGTTGACGGAAAGATGCACGTTGCAATGGTACAGATCAATCCACGGCAGGGCTCTGTTCTGAAAGACCGCAGCGCTGTTGATCAGCGTTGTGACTTCGCCAAGCTCGGAGGCGGCTTCAAACACCGCCATCGCGGCGGCGCGTGGATCACGCAGGTCAGCGCTGACGGCGATCGCCGTTCCGCCCTGACTATGAATCCGTTTCACCAGCACGTTGGCTTCGACAGTCGATGTTCCATGATGCACGACGACGGCCAGTCCGCGTTCCGCCATCGCCAGAGCGATCTCACGCCCAACACGTCGCGCCGCTCCCGTCACAACCGCAACCCGTCGATCGTACGGCGTCTGCTTTGTGCGACCCGGCTTTGGTGTCGGCGATGCGGTCATCGATTCATCGGCGACGTCCAATGACGCAGAATCGAGCCGTTCATCAGGCGCAACGATGTCCGTTGTCGAGTCTTCCGGCTCGGGCTCAGCTTCGTCATGAGGATCGGGGATGGTCGTCATCTCAAGTACGCGAGAGGTGTAACCGGGGTTCCGCCGGTTCTGTTTTGGGGTGAGATGTAATTGGTATAAACGAAGAGCGGCCTACCTGCCATGATTCGGGTGTTCAACTACCCGATTCACAAAGGCAGGGAGGCCGCAGCTATAAAAATCAAATCCGCTCAGAAATGCAACCCAGAAAAGATCGCCCGCAATATGAATTCGATCATCGACCAGGCCGCGTTCCTTTTTTGACGAACATTCCTTCGCGGAGCCTCTTTCATTTCTCGCCTTACTGACCATAGAAGTAAGGACGACGCAGATCCTGGTCGTTCTGACTGAAACGTGATTGGCTCTGCACATTATTGAGGCTGCGGGTCGTGGCACGCGGTGTCCAGCTGTCGTTCTGATTGTCGAATTCCGCCCGACGAAACGGATCGGCTACGTTGGATCTGCTGGTGCGAGGTGCCCAGTTTCCCGAGACTCCCAAATTCTGTCCGGGATTCATGCGAGCATTCTGATTCTGCCGACACTGGCCGTTCGGACAATTTCCGCCAGCCCCCTGCCCGTTGTCGCACCGGCCATTGGCACAGCCGACACACTGCCCGTTCGCACAAGCCGCACATTGTCCGTTCGCACAGAGACCACTGGCACACGCGCCAGCGGGGCAGTTGCAATTGGAGCAGGTTCCCGTAGTGCATCGACCATTGGCACAGTTGGCAACATCGCCGTATCCAGCCTGATCGCTGCCGTTTGAACATTGCCCGTTCGCACACGAGCCCGAATTGAGGCCGGTCGAGTTGTTGCCCTAGTACGCCCTATTTGCTGCATTCTGATTCGATGTGGGCCGAACTCCGGTCCATTGCTGCGGGACCGGCAATCCCAGAAACGAACGCGGGGGACTGCCGTTTGACGAACGATAATCCTGAGCCTGAGCAGAGACCGACGCCACAAATGCGACGGCGACAAACATCATTGAAACAGTTTTGAAACTCTTCATGGTACTTCATTCCCTTGTTCACAGTTTTCGAATTGCAGGCTGCGAGTCACAACGATTGGCGACTCAACTACAGTCCACTTGAATCTCGATTCCACACCGAGTGATTCAAACTCTGGAAATCAACAAATGCGAACCATGTGCCAATACTTCAGCAGTCCGAATTGATCAGAATAAGTACTCCTTTCGTCTCGGAAGACGCAACGCAAATCAAATAGCGGCGTCAATTCGACGGCAAGCCGTCGTCGCTTTGAGATCGGTTTGAAGGCCGACAGCAATAGCAAACAGGCAAGTGATGCATGACACCACGTTAGATTTCAGTGTCTGCGCAGCACGGGAGGTCTGCGTGAACTTTGTTGCCAACGTGCCCGGCGACACTTGAGGGAATCACTCCTCAGCGTACTTTTAGGTGAACGGCAGAAAACGATTTAGGCGAGCGGCAGAAAAGGAATCACCAATGCTGCGTCTGACGCCAAGCGACCATTTGCCATCGACCATGCTGAAGGATGCAGATCTGAGACAGATCTGCCTACGTAGTCTGCCCCGGCCCAGGCCGGATACCTTCGGCAGGGCGATATCTTTGGTAGATTGAATTCTGCCGCTCGCCTTGGAACCTGTCCAAAATCAACTTCACGATCCCGAATGCTGGCAAGTTCGCGACGCTGGACTTTCCCGTCGGCGGAGCGACGGGTGTACTGTACGCCCGTCGCTCCGCCGACGGGATTTTCACCGGTGATAGAACAGAATCAGCCCTCGCCCAATTAGCGAACTTGTTTGAGGACAGGTTCTTAGAAAATTTTTCAGAAAGAATCATTGACACATCGGAACATTCCGATATATTGATATGGAAGGTGAATCGAACATGTCCGTGGCCAATCTCAAACTGACAGAACTGGATGCTCTTGCCGATGCGGCGGAGTGTCTGCGAACGCTGGCCCATCCGCATCGGCTGAGGATGGTTCAGATGTTGCTTCAGGGGGATTTCGCGGTCGGTGACTTGGCGGAAGCGTGTGGTTTGCCAAGCGCGATGGCATCTGAGCATTTGCGTCTGATGCAGCGTTGCGGTTTTCTGACAAGTGAAAAGGATGGCCGTAAAGTGTTTTACAAAGTTGCGGAGCCGCATCTCAAGAACATTATGAAGTGCGTCGAGGACCGTTTTGGGTGTGGTGAGGTTGGCCAATAGGATTTTCGAAGCGATTTTTTTTGGCCACATAAATCGAACAATTCCGACATTTCAATATTTATCAAAATCAAAAGGAGAACAGCAAATGAGCATTCAAGTCATTTCCCCGAAGCAGTTGCATGACCGAATTGAAGCTGGTGAGACGGTCGACCTGATCGATGTTCGAACACCGGTGGAGTTCCGTGAAGTTCATGTCACATTCGCGAAGAACGTGCCGCTGGACAAACTGGACTGCGCTCAGGTCGTTCGCGAAAGAGCCAACAGCAACGGACCGCTGTACGTGATTTGCCGTTCAGGCAGCCGCGGCAAACAGGCGTGTGAAAAATTCGTTGCCACAGGCTGTGCCAATGTCGTGAACGTCGAAGGCGGGACGATGGCGTGGGATCAGGCCGGTCTGCCGGTGGCTCGGGGCAAGAAGGCGATTTCTCTGGAGCGACAAGTTCGGATCGCGGCGGGGGCGATGGTTTTGACAGGAGCCGTGCTTAGCATTCTGAGTCCGTACTGGATCATACTGTCCGGGTTTGTCGGCGCAGGTTTAATGTTCGCGGGCATTACCGACACCTGCGGCATGGGAATGCTTCTGGCCCGGATGCCGTGGAATCATGTTCCGAAATCGCCCACTGCATCATCGCCGACATCGGGTTGTGCAACTCCGACGGACGCTTCGTGCTGCCGATGAAGGTTCATTGAAAACCGGGAGCTAGCGCTCAATGGCACTTAACTTTAACAAAGTAGACGTCACTCTCCGAGTGACGCGGGCCGAAAAACGCGGCCCTTGGCATTCATCACTCGGAGAGTGATGGCTACTTTAATCGCAAAGTAAGTGCCATTGAGCTAGCGCTCTTCGGCTGATTGGTCGCGACACATGTTTGACCGCTCGATGCATAGGCTCTCCGGGCAGTCTTCTGGACGGGCCGGGAGACCGGTCGTACCTAAAATCACCAACAAGGAAATTCATCCATGTTCCTCAAGCAATACTATCTCGGCTGTCTGGCTCATGCGTCGTATCTGATCGCCGACGACAAGACAAAAACGGCTGTCGTCGTTGATCCTCAGCGCGATATCGAGCAATATCTGACCGACGCGGCCGCTGGCGGTTATCAGATCAAACATGTCTTCCTAACTCACTTTCACGCCGACTTCCTGGCGGGCCATATCGAGTTGCGAAACCGTGTTGGTGCGAGAATTCACATGGGGGCGCAAGCTCAGGCTGAGTTCGATTTTGCTGCCGCCCATGATGGCGATGTGCTCGAGTTTGGAGATGTTCGTCTGAAGTTGCTGGAAACTCCCGGACATACGCCGGAAGGAATCTCGCTCGTTGTTTACGATCTCGCGAACAGCGACACGATTCCTCATGCCGTGCTGACCGGCGATACGCTGTTCATTGGTGACGTTGGTCGCCCCGACCTGCTGGCTTCGATCGGTGTCACAGCCGATGAACTCGCCGAGATGCTTTATCATTCGCTGCACAAGTTGCGAGACCTTCCGGACACGACATTGGTCTATCCGGCACACGGGGCCGGTTCGATGTGCGGCAAGTCGCTCAGCAAGGAAACGGTTTCCACGATCGGCGAACAGAAGAAGTTCAACTACGCGCTGCAACCGATGAGTTTTGACGAGTTCAAGACACTCGTGACCGCCGATCAACCGGAAGCGCCGGACTATTTTGTCTACGACGCCATCAAGAACCGTCAGGAACGTCCGGATCTGGACGCCACCATGCAGAAGTCTCTGAAGGCGCTCAGCGTCGATGATGTCCTGAAACTGCGCGATGAAGGCGCTCAACTGGTTGATGTTCGGGAAGCTGCCGACTTTGAAGGCGCGCACTTTGCCGGTTCCATCAACATTGGTCTCAAAGGCAAGTACGCGACCTGGTGTGGTTCCATCCTGAATCATGACAAACCAATCGTCGTGATCGCCGATGGGGAAAGCGAAGAAGAAGCCGTCATGCGGCTCGGACGCATTGGGTTTGACAATGTCGCCGGGTATCTCCGCGACGGTATGCAGGCTATGGAGTCGCGCCCTGAACTCATTCGCACCGTTCCCAGAATCACGGCTGCGGCGCTGGCGGAACAAACCACATCGACCGGCCCGTATGTCCTTGACGTGCGGGCGAAAAAGGAATGGGACATCGTGCATCTGTCGAACAGTCACAATATCCCGCTGACGCATCTTCGTGAACACATTGAAGAGATCCCAACGGATCGTCCGGTCGTTGTTCATTGCGAAGGCGGTTACCGCTCGGCGATCGCCTGCAGCCTGTTGATGCAGGCTGGACGTGCCAATGTGACGGACCTGGTCGGCGGCATTAAGGCGTGGATCGCCACGAAGCTGCCAACTGAGCCGGAGAATACCTTGACCTGTGGAACAAAGGCTTGCGAAGTATCGGCGTGAGGTCCGCCTGTAAACTGGCGAGTGGCTGGGCGTCAGCCCACCGAGGTTTTCTTGATTCTCAATTCTCGTTCCAGGGCTCCAGCCCTGGAGCGCACTGCACTGGAGGCTCCTGCCTCCAGCGATAAGCTCGCGAGGCAGGAGCCTCGGGGGCAGTGTGTTCCGAGGCAGGAGCCTCGGAACAAGGACATCAATCCACACTGCGTGAAGTATAACTGACGCCCTGCCGCTCGCCTGAATTTGTTTTCTTCACTCACCGAAAAGGAGCGCCAACATGCCGATGCTGAGCCTGTTATTTGGCTCGATTGTGGGCGTCTCACTGGGACTCACCGGCGGAGGTGGAGCGATCTTCGCGGTGCCGCTGCTTGTGTACGGATTATCCGTCGGGACTCGAGAAGCGGTCACGGTGTCGCTGGTTTCCGTTGGGTTGACCTCGTTTGTTGGCTTTCTGAACAAGTGGCGACATGGACATGTTGAACTACAAACGGGAATTCTATTTGCTGTGGCCGGAATGTTGGGTGCGCCGGTCGGCTCGTGGACTGCGCGGCAGATTCCGGAGACAGCGCTGATGATTCTGTTCGCCGTGTTGATGCTGGCGATTGCTGTCCGGATGTGGATGAAGGCCGGTCAGGCAGCAAGGATGGTCGTTGCCTGCGCGCCGGGCGATCCGTCGGACCGGGACGTCGCCAGTTTTACAACCGACGGTCCCAGCTGTCAGCGTGACGCCTCGGGACGACTGATCGTGAATAGTCGTTGCGCAAGACTGCTGATCATCGTTGGCATTCTGTCCGGCGTAATGGCTGGTATGTTTGGCGTCGGCGGTGGATTCATCATCGTTCCGGCACTGGTGTTGTTCAGCAGCATGTCGATGATCAGGGCGGTCGGAACATCGCTGATGGTGATTTCGATGGTCAGCGTCTCCGGAGTGACCTCGCAGCTTTGGACCGGCACGCAGATCCCGTGGGAACTGACAGGGCTGTTTGTGGCCGGTGGTTTGGCGGGCCTGTTCGCCGGACAATCCATCAGCCATCACCTTTCCTCTGTGATGCTGCAGCGAATGTTTTCAATCGCCATTCTACTCGTGGCAGTGTTTGTCATCTCCCGAAACATCGTTCATGGGTAGTTGAACGTCGTAGATGATCAACGGAATTCGTTAGAGTAGCGTTGCTGCCGTCTGAACGCTCACGAATTCAGATACTGGAACGAGTCATTTTCTTTGGACCGAATCAATGAACAAAACCTTGCTTCTCCTTATCGCTCTGTCAATGACTGCAACGTCAATCGTCGCACAAGAGCAAAGCGTCCGTCCCGGCGTCAACGATTCGTTCCGGGATCCGGACCCACAGCAGTTCGTTGAACGCTTCGAAATTGAAAGTCGCGAAGTCTTCGCCAAACGCAAAGAAATCGTCGCGGCGATGAAACTCAAGCCGACGGACACCATCGCCGACATCGGTGCTGGCACTGGACTGTTCACGCGAATGTTCGCGGAAGCGGTTGCTCCGGAAGGTCGCGTCATCGCGGTCGATATCGCTCAGAAGTTTCTGGACCACATCGAAGTCACCTGCCGTGAACGCGCTTTACTTAATGTGGAAACGCTGTTGTGCAAAGATGATTCAACAGAATTGCCGCCAAACTCCATCGACGTCGCGTTCATCTGCGACACGTACCACCACTTTGAGTTTCCGCAGAAGACGATGAAGTCGGTGCTCGAAGCATTAAAGCCGGGCGGGCGAGTATACGTGATTGACTTTCGCCGCGTGGAAGGCGAAAGCACGGAATGGACGATGAATCATGTCCGGGCGGGGCAGGACGTGTTTGAAGCGGAAATCGTTGATTCCGGTTTCAGGAAGACAGATGAACTCAAGGATCTCCTCAAAGAAAACTACATACTGGTATTCGAGGCTCAGACACAGAAACGCGCGGGATCGAAACAACCATAACCGTCTCCCATCATCGAAGGCTATGGCGGAGTTGTGGCGGTCGGCGACGCGCGTCGCAAAAGCAAAAAATAGCAACAGCCCGCTTAAATTCCGGGATTTGATGGTAGTGAGATTCGCCAGAATTCCTCAGCGTACCAACTGCCCCGGCAATGAAGCGGGGTATTGAAAAATAGGCTCTGCGCGAAATGAAGTTTGCGTGTCAGAAATCGGGGATGTGATGGACTCGCGGATGTGATCGGGAAGTGTGGCAAACCACACAGGCCCACGACCTCTGGAAAGCCCACTGAAACACTGCGATTCGGCCCAACAGGCCAGCCTGGGCCATCGCCCCCGTTATAGGCCATAAGTGTTCACTTGTTTTTTTGTTGAGACTAGCGAACGGTTTGCCGAAGTGAATTGATGATCTGCGGAACGCGGTTTTTTTTATGGAGGCGACAGACATGATAGGATTTCAGGCACAGTGGGCGA
>Ga0138256_10004790_pt1 | contig 14375 bp, 16 predicted proteins | sample KNB2016incub_MG_FD_105486 | JGI IMG/M metagenome (GOLD analysis project Ga0138256, IMG submission 105486) | Active sludge microbial communities from wastewater in Klosterneuburg, Austria - KNB2014incub_MG | ecosystem: Engineered > WWTP > Activated sludge > Unclassified | place: Austria...
CGGCTTCCCAATTGGGGATCACATGGGCCGGGATACTGCGGGGGCACTGCTTCTGGCTTTGCCGTGCCGGAGATCTTGCTCCGGTGCGTGCACTGACGGGCGCCAACTTGCCCGGGGTTCGGCATGAACCCTGTGCCAATCGTACGGCCGGAATTTTTCTTCGTCAATGCGCTAGGATTTGTGGCTCGGACGAAGTGCCGAATGCTGCTGCCAACCTGGCTTTTGGTCTTGCGTGCCTAGGGCTATCATTTCCAGGCTCAACCGGCGTCCATCCGTTTCCAGGCCCCGACATGAGAATTCAGCGCTCGATTTCTGAACCCATCCGCCAGGCGACCATTTCCCACGATGAACGCTGGTCCGGGGCAGACCTCGGATTGATCGCGTGCTGGGAGCGGGGCCGCGAGAAGAGTCTCCAAGAACCTGAGCTCGCGGCCCAGGCTCGCGAGGGGCGCCTGATGGTCCTGGTGTGGAAGGGCGGGGTGGAGAAGGCGATCAAGGCGAAGCAGAAGGTCGGCACCCTCTTCTACCTCGCCATGTGGCGAGGGCTGCGCGGCGAAGACCTAGACATCGATCTCGCGGAGGAGGTGACTCTCACGTGCGCGGAAACTGGCGTCACGGTGGTGTACACCAACGACTTCGCGAAGTACGCGTACTCCGCCGAGTAGGGCTGCACTAGACACCGATGCAGTTCGTGGCCCTAGACGTCGAAACCGCCAACGCCGACATGGCCTCGATTTGCCAGATCGGCGTCGCGACCTTCGTCGATGGAAAGCTCTGCGACGAGTGGGGCACCCTCATCGACCCGGAGGACCACTTCGACTACATGAACGTGGCGATTCACGGCATCGAGCCGGCGATGGTACGGGGGAAGCCCAAGCTACCCGCAGTGGCCGAACGCATCCGGCAGGCGCTGGCTGGCACGGTGAGCGTCTGCCACACGCACTTCGACCGCATCGCTCTCCACCGGGCCTACCAGAAGTACGGCATGTCTCCAATCGCAACTACCTGGCTTGATTCTGCTCGCGTTGTTCGGCGGACCTGGAAGGATCTCGCCTGGAGCGGATACGGGCTGGCCAACGTCTGCAGCAGAATCGGCTACACCTTCAACCACCATGATGCCCTGGAGGATGCCAAGGCCGCCGGGCATGTCCTTCTAGCGGCGATGCGTGAAATGGGCCTCGATCTGGAGGCCGTCCAGCACCGGGTAAGCCAGCCCATCGATCCGGAGCGCGCTTCCTTTGGTGCTGCACTGCACCGGCAAGGAAATCCCGAGGGAGACTTGTTTGGAGAGGTAGTCGCGTTCACGGGGGCTCTTGAGATCCCTCGAGCAGAAGCTGCCGATCTCGCTGCGCAGCTTGGTTGCCAAGTTGCGCCCGGCGTCACGAAGAAGACTACCTTGCTGGTGGTAGGTGATCAGGATGCTGCCAAGCTCGCCGGGCACGAAAAGAGCAGCAAGCACCGCAAGGCAGAACAGTTGGTCGCCGAAGGCCATCGAATCCGGATCATCCGGGAGTCCGACTTCAAGGCCCTGGTTTACAGCTCGTCAGGCAACGGCCCGCAGTAGCGCCAGGTCGCCCGAATCGCGGTAAAATTCCTGTCCGTTCGCCACATCTCTTTCGCCGCCCCAGCCACTCCGACCTAGCAGCTCCCAGATAAACCCTCCCGCCCCGGGAGTGGTGCGTCTTCGAGGAGCAGCTCATGGTCGTGTACACCGAAGGCGGAATCACTTTCCGCATCGTCTGGGCCAACAAGCCCTTCACCCTTCGCCAAGGCGAAGGCCTTCCCCCGGTTAAGCTCGTAGCAGTTCGCCTCGCCGGCCACGTGCTGCAGGTCGGCGTCGAGGACCCGCCTGGCCCGGTCCGCTGGTGCGATCCTCGGCTCTACCTCGACGATCGCGATGCTGAGGCCTGGAAGCGCAGGGGCTTCGGCTCTAAGCCGCATGCCGGCCCGCGAGGGCACGAGTTCGAGGCGTCTCCACCTCGCAGCCCCGCCGCGCCCGAAGAGCCCGCCGGTCTGGTGGTTCGTGACCCCGAAATTCTCGGCGGCATGCCGGTCTTCGCGGGCACGCGAGTACCGATAGGCATCGTGCTTGCCTGCGCGGACAGCGGCCTCAGCGTAGCGCGAATCGCGGAACACTACCCCTGCGTCACGGAGGAGCACATCCGGGCGGCTCGAAGGCACGCGCTGAGATATGGAACCGCCCCCGAGCGAAAGCCGGAACCGTTGGGGGTGCTCGTATCCCAGCGCGTTATCGGGAGGTCGAAATGATCCTTTTCTTGGACTTCGATGGCGTCCTCCATCCGGTGCGGCAGAAGCACGAGACCCAGGACATGCACTTGCGCAGGCTCTTTTGCTGCGAGGAGGCCCTCTCCCGGGTGCTCGATCCATACCCAGATCTGCGCATCATTCTGAGCACCGACTGGAGGTACGACTACAGCCTGCCCTATCTCGTCGGCTTGCTGCCTTTCCTCGGCCCGCGCGTGATTGGGACGACGACGCGGCGTCCGGTCAGCTTCTCGAACCGGCGCTACGAGTTCATCGCGAAGGTCGTTGCGCGGGACGAGATCAAGGACTGGCTCGCTCTTGATGACGATGTGATGGGGTGGCCTGAGCGGGAGTCGCATCGGTTGGTCGCGTGCGACAGCTACCTTGCCCTGGGGGAGCCGGGGAAGCTGCAGGAGGTGGCGGACCGGCTCCGGGACTTGCAGGCCTCGATTGCAACAGGCGGCAGCGCCTGAAAGCCGGGAAGCCGCTCAGGCCACGATGGCTACTCGGCAAGGCCCTTGATAGGCCTCGCCTTCGGGACACTTCAACGCGTCTCCGGTAGTGCCGACTAAGCGCACTAGCGAATCTCCGACTTGCCTCGTGGCAACCCAACGCACTCGGACATCGCGTGGCCGCCGGAACTTGCCCAAATGGCGAAAACCACCCATAATTTTGGGACTTACCAAAATAAGGGGGCAAAACTTTGAATCCAAGCCAAGTTGCGTCCCACCTGGCCGAGCTCGGGCCGCGCTTTCGTAGTTGGCGGATCACCCACCAGCTCACCCAGGCCGAACTCGCGAAGAAGGCGGGACTAAACCCTTGGACGGTGAGCGAGTTCGAGCGAAAGGGGGCGGGAACCATGGACACGTTCATGCGCATCGCGATCGCGCTTCAAGTTGGGTACCGTCTGATTGAAGCCGTCCCGGCTGTTGAGAGTGCGCTCGAACTGCGGCGGTACAAGGGGCCCACCAAGTCTGCCGCTCGCGGCAGGCGAACGCGGAAGTCTGCAAGATGACCCTGACGAATCCGCGGCCCGGCCGCCGGCAGTTTCTCGTCGCGGGGGCTACGGTAGCCGGCGGGGTATCCCTGCCGATTGCCGCGCTTACGGGCCACGCTGCGGCGCCAGTGGCACCTGACGATCCGCACGAGGAGGCGCCCGAACACGACGTGGCCGTTGCCGTGATCGACAGGCCCGATCGCGGATTCGTTCTTCAGATCATCAGCTGCACGAGCGACTGCATCGAGGCGCCCGTCGCCCATGCGCTGCAGGATGAGATCGACGCTTCGGGGCTGGAGGTCATGAGTTCCGTGACCTCGATGTCTGTCGCGAGCCTCGAGCTCAGGTTGTGGGTTTACGAAGATGCGCCCCAATCCATGACGCTCGAGATTGTCGATCCGGCGCTTGGCGGGCAGGCCAACCCGGAGCAGCACTTCATCAGTGTGGCCGAGCCGGCACGACGCTTCCTGCGACACCAGCGCCAGATGGGCCTGTCCTACTATCTAGGCGTCGCCCGTGCACTCATTGGTCCGTCACTCACCAACTTCCCGGCCATGGCTGACATTTCCGACCTGCGCACTGTGCTTCTTGCGCCGCGAGCAGCGAGCGCGGACGCGCACGGGTCCCCGGGGCTGGTTCTTTCGAGCGTGCCACTCGATCCGCGCTGTCCCGGCCGCGCGACCTGGCAGGCTCAGGCAGAAGTGCTCGAGCAACTGCGCTGCGAACGGTGCGGGCCGCCCGAGGCCTACTGGTTCGTGTTGCACGCGCAGAATCCTCGGCCGTCCGCACTTGCGCGTGAGCTCAACGCGTTGCGCCAGGTCGACAACCGGGAAGGACTTCTGGTTATCGCTGGTTTCGATAACTTGGGCGGAACGAACTGCCCCGACTTCGTAAGCGTTTTGGGCGCGGCAGGGCGCCGTTCGTAAAGGGAAAGCCACAGGTCACGAATTCATACTGCATGGAGTACGTCATGAACGCCAAGCGGAGTTCGCAATACATGGGGTGGGTGTCGCGGATCGACGATGAGAAGTACTCGGCAACTGTCTTGGAAGCTCCCGAAGTCGGCCCCGACTTCGTGAAAATCCGAGTGGGTTGTGGAGGGAACCGAGGTGTTTACACCATAACGCTCAAGGAGGATTCGCGAGGAAAGAGAAGCGGCCGCTGGGACTGGAGCGAACGAGATGGGGGGGAACCCAGCGGTGGTGTTCTCGACGAGCTCGAGATTTGGCGCGAGGGGTCGGCGCTGCTCATGAATTGCCTGATGTTGGAACCGTACGGTGACGAACCCGACGAGGTGGACGACTTGGATCTCCACCTCGAGGTGGATCTCGTGAACAGTGGCCTATTTGCATAGGACCTGCGCGATATCCGCGATGCAGCCGGTCGCTATCCTGTGCGGTACGGTCGCCGCGGCATCTTTCCACCGGTCCATCGGGTCCTAGTACCACTGGAGCAGCGTGTGAAAGATCGTCGGCGAATTTTGCTACGCCGATGACCTAAACCTATCACAGGGCCCTTCCGGGCCCTCGTCGCGTCTGCGCCGGGGAAGCTGCGGGAGGTGGCCAAGCGCTTGCGCGACCTGCAGGTAGTGGTCGCCGCGAGGGGAGCTTCTGATGAGCGATGCGGGGCTGCCGAGCCGAAACCGGTTACATCACGAAAACAGCTACTTTCAGGGCTGGCATTCACGAAAATGACTACTTTCGTGTGGGTCAATCACGGAAACGACTACCGCCTGCGACAGTACCAGCTCTCCTCGGTGGAGCGCCGGGTGCAGGCGTGGCCGTCGGGGCAATCCCGATCGGTCGCGCACTGGGCATAGCCCATTGGAGTCTTGGACGTCGTCGGCGTGCGGCCTGACGGATCTCGGTCGGACCGCGGCGCGACAACGCCGTGAGGCACGATCAGCCGTTGAGCGACTCGCGGGTCGTGCTGGCAAAGGCCGGGGCGCGTGGGATCTACGCGAGGGTCCCTTTGGCAGATGTTCCCCGGTGAGCAGTCGCGGTCGATCTGGCACGACTGAGCCCAGGCGCCGCTGCCGAAGCAAGTGCACAGGGCAAGCGAAAGGAAGATGAGGCGCACGGGCTGGAATCCTTGGCCGGTAGACCCGTCATCATGCCGCATCGCCCATGCCCCCTCCAGCCTAGCCGGGGTGGCGGACATGCCCTATGCCCTCGGGCGCATCTCGACTTTCAAGTCCCTCCGCGGGTCGTTCTCGCGGGACCAAGCGAAAGGCGCCCTACAGGGCGCCTTTACGCTGCTACTCTCTGATCGGGTGTCGCGGCGACGTGGCACCTGGACGTGCCTCGTCGTCGATCCCACCTTCCGGGGGATAAAACCGCCTGATCGGAGGGGCCGAAGATGAACAAGACGAAACACCAGGCCCGCACCCGTTGGCTGCTCTTCATCCTCAAGCTTGCCGTCAGGCTTGCGTGGATTCTCTACAGCGGTGACGTGCAGTAGAGAAGATTAGCCGCGTTAGTCACTGCCGCCGAGGGTAACCTCGGCGGCTTTTACATCTGCGGGGGAATATAGCACCCCCGACCCGGCACTTCTGGCGCCGCCGGCGGTGCTGCCGAGGAGGATCGTTGTTTGATCTTTTCCGAATGAGTGCGGGAAAGTCCGGGGGCTCTTCTGAATTCTGCGCCTTTTCAAAGGCCCGTTTTCACTCTCATTTGTGCCATTTGCGGAGTAACACCCCGCTGGAATGGAAAGGGCCGCCCGAGGGCGGCCCTTTCGCATGGGAAGCCGGCTCTCCTCAGCCCGGCTTCGCGCGAAAGCGGTGGTAGTACTGGATCACCTTCGGGACGTAGTTCTGCGTCTCGGCGTAGGGCGGGATGTTGTTGCCGGCCCGGATGACCGCGTTCTCGCCCGCGTTGTAGCCCGCGAGCGCGAGCCGCATGTCGCCCTTGAACATCGCGAGGAGGTCGCGCAGGTAGCGCACGCCCCCATGGATGTTCTCCACGGGATCGAATATGTTCCGCACGCCGTAACGGCGCGCGGTGTCCGGCATGAGTTGCATGAGCCCCGAGGCGCCGGCGCGGGAGATCGCGTTCGGGTTGAAGCCGCTCTCGGCCGTGATGACCGCCTGGACCAGCGCGGCTTCGACCCCGTGGGAGCGGGCCGCCACGTCGATGATGCTGCTGAAGCGGCGGATGTCCGCCTCGGAGGGCATCCAGGCCTGCCCCGAGCGCGGGACGGCCGATCCGGCCTCGCGCCGGATGAGCTTGTATCGCCTGTCGAGGCCCGGGATGTTGGTGAAATGCACGACCCCCCGCTCGTCCGTGAACGAGAAGATGTCCGCCCGGGCCTGCGGCGAGGCGGCGATGGCCGCGACGAAAGCGGCAGCCAGCGGAAGGTGGCGAATCCGGGTCATGGAGGAATTATACGGCGGTTTCCGGGGCAAGTTTAGCGAATTCACTTCAAGAAACAAGCCCAAATACCTAATTTTCAACAAATATGGGGCAATGAACCCGCTATCCATAGAGTGATTCGAGGGGCGGAAGGTTCCCGGGCCATCTGGGTACGCCATCGAACGGACTCGCGCCCACCGGCGGGATACCGTATCGCTCCCCCAGCCGAAAGCGGAGTCGCCATGCGCATGGAAAGAGTGAACGTGTCGGGAATGACCTGCGAAGGCTGCGTCGGCGCCGTGACTCACGCGCTCGGCGCCGTGGCGGGCGTGAGCGCGGTCAACGTGTCCTTCGAAACCGGCGAAGCCACGGTCCAATTCGACGAGCGCCGGACATCGACACGCGAACTGGTCCTCGCCCTCAGCGGAGCGGGCTACGACGTGCGCCCGGTCCCTGCCGGGAACGCCCAGCCGGCCGTGTCGCCGACCTAGACCCGCTCGCCGTCCCCGGCAGGATTGCGGGCGAGGTTCGACTTGGCGGGCGTGCCCGTATCGAGCGTCGAGGGGACCGTGACCGGCGATCGCGCCGGCCCCGGCAGCGAGGCGTTGCAGGCGGACAGGGCCACGCATACGCCCAGCATGGCAAGGCCGTGCGCAAGCACGCGGAAGCCGCTTCCGTCGCTCATGGGGCCGGGACGAAACGTCGCGGCGCAGGGACTGCCGCCACGACCTGCTTCTTCTGCTGGCGGGCGGCCTTCTTCTCCTTGGCGTTGAGGAGCGGCTTCTTCTTTTCCTCGCGAGGCGGCTTGTGTGACAGGGTCGAGACTCCTGGTGTGGTCAAGGCGGGCTTCACCGGCCCCCGGGCGGGTCACGCCGATCGACGGTCCCGATTCTCGGACGGGAGCGCCATCTGGGGGATCACCCGCAGGAGCGAAGTCAGGTCGTCCGCGTGCTCTTCTTCGGTGGCGAGAATCGTCTCGAGGAGCCGGCGCGTGGTCGGATCCTTGTCGCCGAGATAGCCGATGAAATCGCGATAGCTGTCGATCGCGACGCGCTCGGCGACGAGGTTTTCCTTGATCATTTCCGACAGCGTGGTTCCTTCGCGGTATTCCGCGTGGCTTCTCGCGGCCAGCGTGGCGGGCGCGAGGTCCGGCTCGCCGCCGAGCTGGACGATGCGGCCCGCGAGCAGGTCGGCATGGCCCAGTTCCTCGTTCGAATGCACGAGGAACTCCTCGGCGACGGCCTGCGACAGGATGCCCCGGGCCATGAAGTGGTGCCTGCGGTAGCGCAGCACGCAGACGAGTTCGGTCGCGAGGGACGCATCGAGCCGCCGGAGCACGACCTGGCGATCGGCGGCATAGCCGGCCGTCACCGCGCCTTCCTCGAAGTGGTCGCGGGCACGCTGGCGCATCTGGTCCACTTCCGGGGTTGCGTGGGGGACGGTCATGACTTCCTCGGCAAGGATGCATTGCGGTTCGAATGCCCCGCAGGATGGGCCGGCCCCGGCGCCGACGTCGGTTCGCTGGCGAACATTCACCGGCGGGATCGCCCCGATCGCAATGTTCGCGTCCGCACCGACCTGCCCGCCCGCGGCACGCTACCTTCGGGTCCTGCACACGCCATCAGGAGTCCCCATGCGCCGCCTTCTTCTCTCGTTTTCGCTGTCGATGGCCCTCGCCCCGATACCCGACGCACTTGCGCAGATGAGCATCGGCTTCGACGTCCCGGGCGTGAGCATCGGCATCAACCTGAACGCCTATCCGTCGCTCGTGCGGGTGCCGGGCCATCCCGTCTACTACAACCCCCGGGGCGACTCGAACTACTTCTTCTATGACGGCCAGTACTGGGTCTATCGCCAGGACAACTGGTACGCGAGCAGCTGGTACAACGGCCCCTGGGTCACCGTCCAGCCGGCGTACGTCCCGGTCTACGTCCTGCGCGTGCCGGTCCGCTACTACCGACAGCCGCCCACCTACTTCCGCGGCTGGCGGGCCGATGCCGCGCCGCGCTGGGGCGATCATTGGGGGCGCGACTGGGAGGCGAGGCGCACGGGCTGGAACCAATGGAACCGCAACGAGTCACCGCGTGCGGCGCCGCTGCCCAGCTACCAGCGCCAGTACCGCGGCGATCGCTACCCCGACTCCTACGACCAGCAGCGCGAGATCCGCACGCGCAACTACTCGTACCAGCCTCGCGAAAGCATTACTCAGCAGCACTACCAGACGCGCGTGACGCCGTACGCCGGTCCGACGGGGCAACCGCGCCCGAACGCTTCCGAGGCGCAATCCCGCAGCCGGGATTCCCGTGACGATTCGCATGGCGATGATCGAAGCAACCGCCGCGAACCGCAGGGCAACGACCGCGGCAACCGTCCGGAATCGCAAGGAAGGGGTCACGACAAGCCCGAATCGCAAGGCAAGGGACGCGACAAGAAGGACTGAACCCGGTCCGCCGGAAACCGCGAGAGGCCATCGCCATCCAGACCGTCGTCCTGATCCTGGCCATGCTCCTCGCGGTCGTGGCCAGCGGCTTCCTGGCGCGGGTGCTGCCGTTCGCCCTGCCGCTGCCCCTGTTGCAGATCGTGCTGGGCGCGTCGATCACCGGCGTGCTCGACCAGGGACTGGCGCTCGACCCGGAGTTGTTCTTCCTCCTGTTCGTGCCGCCCCTGCTCTTCCTCGATGGCTGGCGCATCCCGAACTTCGGATTGCTGCGCGACAAGGCGACCATCCTCGAGCTGGCGCTTGGCCTGGTCGTCTTCACGGTATTCGGCATCGGGTTCTTCATCCACGCGATGATCCCGGCCATGCCCCTCGCCGTCGCTTTCGCGCTTGCGGCGATCCTCTCGCCGACCGACCCCGTGGCCGTGTCGTCCATCGCCCAGCGCACCCCCATTCCCCGGCGATTGCTCCACATCCTTCAGGGCGAGGCGCTGCTCAACGACGCCTCGGGCCTGGTGTGCTTCAGCTTCGCGGTCGGCGTCGCCATGACCGGCGTCTTCTCGCCGGCAGACGCCCTGGCGGCGTTCCTCTGGGCGGTTGCCGGCGGCGTGGGCTGCGGCGTGGCGCTCACGCTCGCCGTCACGTCGGCGCAGATGGCGCTTTCCGGCCGCTACGGCGAGGAAGCCGGCTCGCCGATACTCGTGAGCATCCTCCTGCCCTTCGGCGCCTACCTGATCGCCGAGTGGGCAGGCGCGTCGGGAATCCTCGCCGCCGTCGCGGCCGGCATCACCATGAGCTACGTGGAACTCACCGGCCGCGCCCCCGCCACCACGCGGGTGGACCGCGCCGCCGTCTGGAACGCCATGCAGTTCGCCCTGAACGGCGTCGTGTTCGTCCTGCTGGGTGAGCAACTGCCCGGCCTTTTCGAAGGGGCGATGACCGCGGTGCGCGAAGGCGGCCATGACAATCCGTGGTGGCTGGCCGGCTACGCGCTCGCGATCGGCCTGGGGCTGGCTGTGTTGAGATTCGCCTGGGTTTGGACGTCGCTCCGGCTCACGATCTTTGCGGCCCGCCGCCGCGGCGAGACGATGGCGACGCCCCCCTGGCGACTGGTGGCCGCGACCTCGCTCGCCGGCGTGCGCGGCGCGATCACGCTGGCCGGCGTGATGACGCTGCCGCTCGCGCTTCCCGACGGCACGCCCTTCCCCGCCCGTGACCTCGCCGTGTTTCTGGCCGCGTCCGTGATCCTGCTGTCCCTCGTGGCCGCGAGCATCGGGCTGCCCGCCCTGCTGAAGGGCCTCTCGCTTCCCAGCGACAGCGCCGCGCGGCGGCAGGAGGAAGCCGCCCGAAGCGAAGCCGCGCTGGCGGCCATCGTCGCCATCGAAGCGGCGCTGCGGGCCGTGCCTCGCGACGCGCCGGACGTGGACGCCTATGCGATCGCGGCCGCCTCGTTGATCGAGCGCTACCGCAAACGCGTCGACCTGGCGGGGTCGGCGGGCGTTGCCGGCGGACGGGGGCACCAGGGAGAGCGTGCCGAAAAGGCGCTGCTGATGACGGGCCTGCATGCGGAGCGGGAGACGGTGTTCGACCTGGCGCGCCAGTCCCGGCTCACCGACGAGGCCTCGCGCATGCTGGTGCGGGAGATCGACCTGGTGGAGGCCCGGTACCGCTAGCGCCGGGTCCTTCGTGCGGTCGCGAACGGACGGGCACGGCGGGAACCGCCAACCTGCGACATGCCCGCGAACAAGCACGCCATGAAGGTGAAGCCCGTCCAGGTCATCCTCGCCCGGCAACTGGCAGGCAGCATGGCGATGCCCATCCTGCTCGTGGATCCCGAGGGCACCCTCATCTTCTTCAACGAGTGCGCGGAGCGGATCCTCGACCAGCGCTTCGAGGAGACCGGGGAGATGCGGGCGGAAGAGTGGAGCGTACTCTTCGCCATCGCGGACGAGGCGCGCCAGCCCATTGCCGTCGACGAGCGTCCCACCATGCTCGCGATCAGCGAGCGCAAGCCCATCTCTCGCACGGTGTGGATGCAGTGCCGGGAACGCGAATGGCTCCACGTCATCATCACGGCCATTCCCCTCATCGGGGAGCAGCGCGACTTCCTGGGCGTGTTGATGATCTTCTGGGAAACCTGACGTGAAGGTCACCCTGTGGGGCACGCGGGGCTCGATCGCCTCGCCCGGGCCGGAGACGGCGCGCTACGGCGGCAACACGTCCTGCGTGAGCGTCGCCGGGGACGAGGGCACGCTGCTGGTGCTCGACGCGGGTACGGGACTCCGCCGCCTCGGTGCGAGCCTTCCGGAATCGCTGCGGCGGGTGGACATCCTGCTCACCCACCTGCACATGGACCACATCCAGGGGCTGGGCTTCTTCGCGCCGCTCCACCGGGAGGATCTCGACGTGCACGTCTGGGGCCCGGGAAGCGCGACGCTGAGGCTGCAGGCACGCCTGCGGCGCTACCTTTCGCCGCCTCTCTTCCCCGTGAATCTCTCCGAGTTGCCGTGCCGTCTCACCTTCCACGATGTTCCCGACGTCGAGGGTGACATCGGCGAATTCCGCGTCCGCGCGGCTCTGGTGTGCCATCCCGGGCCCACCGTGGGCTACCGGATCACCCAGCCGGACGGCGCCACGCTCGCCTACCTCCCCGACCACGAGCCCGCCCTCGCCGCCCCGCGCTTTCCGGCGCTGCCACGGGCGTGGACCTCCGGCGCCGACCTGGCCGCGCAGGCCGACCTGCTCATCCACGACGGGCAGTACAGCACCGCGGAATACGCCTGCCACTGCGGATGGGGCCACAGCTCGCTCGAGCATGCGTTCACCTTCGGCACGCTCGCGGGCGTGAAGCGCTTCGTTCCCTTCCATCACGATCCGGCCCACACGGACGCCGACCTCGACCGCATGACGGCCGAGGCAATCGACGCCGCTGCGCCGGACTACCCCGTGACGCCCGGCATCGAGGGAACGACGATCGACCTGTGAGACCCGGGCCCGCGATGGGGAACGACCGTCCCATTGCGGTCCGCGCCGGTCCAAGGCCATCATCGCTGCACACCCTTCCCGGGCGCCCGCCGCCCCTCCCGACCGTGCGCCGCCATTTCGTCATCGCCCTCATCGGCCCGTTGCTGGCGGGTGGCTGCACCCTGGCCAGGCTGGACGAGCAGGTGCGCGAGTACGGCGCATCCACCGTGCTGGTCGGTCGCGTCGAGACGGGCGCCCTGGCCGATGGGCCGATCGTCGTCGGTGCCTACACCCGCGACGGGGGCCGCCCGCGGTTGGCGCACCAGACGCGGCTGCACGAGCACGGCGGCTACGAGCTGATCGTGCCGCGCGGCGACTATGCGCTCTTCGCTTTCGCCGACCGCAACGGCAACGGGCTGTTCGACGAGGGCGAGCCCGCTGCCCGCCATGCCGGCGGTCGTCCCGTGGCGGCACCGGGCACCGGCATGGTCGGGGGACTGGACATGATGCTGGGCGACGGCACGGCCGGCGTGCCGGCCGTGGAGCCGGCTCCTCGCCACAGCACGCAGGCCGGCGCCCCGATCGACCTCGACGCCGACCGCTTTTCGGCCGCGAGCGGGCGCGAGGGCTACTGGCAGCCGCTGGATTTCTTCCGCACGCACGGCGGCAATGTCTACTTCGTCGAGCCCTTCGATCCCGCGCGCACGCCGGTGCTGTTCGTGCACGGCGCCGCCGGCTCGCCGCAGGACTGGCGCCACCAGCTCGCGCACCTCGACCGCAGCCGCTACCAGGCCTGGCTTTACTTCTACCCGTCGGGGGCCCCCGTCGAGTCGATGTCCCACCTGCTCTACTGGAAACTGCTCAACCTGCAACTGCGCTACCGCTACGAGCGGTTGATGGTCGTCGCCCACAGCATGGGCGGCCTGGTGGTGCGCCGGCTCCTCCTCGACAACGGCGAACACCTGCCCCAGGTGCGGCGATTCGTGACGCTCTCCACCCCCTGGGCCGGTGAAGTCGCGGCCGAAGGCGGCGTGAAATACTCGCCCGCGGTGGTGCCGTCATGGCACGACATGCGACCCGACGGCCCGTTCATGCGCTCGCTCTTCGATCGCCGCCTGCCGGCGCATGTCGACTACAGCCTGCTCTTCGGCCATCGCGGCGCGCCGGGACTGTGGCGACCCAACAATGACGGCACCGTGACGCTGGCGAGCCAGTTGCGGCGCGCGGCCCAGGAAGAGGCCCGGACGATTTTCGGCTACGACGAGGACCATGCCAGCATCCTCGTCTCGCCCCAGGTGACGGCGCAGCTGCGCAGCCTGCTCGACCGCGGCGATGCGGCCGATGCGCGCGGAAGGCTCGACGTGATGCTGGACTACGGGAGCGAGCCCCGGCTGGGCCTGCCGCTGCTCGTGCTTCGGCCGCTCGAGCCCCCCGGCCCGCCGATCACCGTGGCGCTCTCGGCGGCCGAAGGCGGTGCGAAAGTGAACGCGCTGGCGCCGGGTCGCTACGAGGCCGGCGTGCTGGCCGACGGCTTCTCGGGACGGCCGCGGCGGCAATCCGTGGACGTCGGTGATGGCGGTCCCGCCACGGTGTCCTTCCGGCTGCAGCCCCAGGGGAGCCTGAACGGATTCGTCGGCGAGGATCGCCCGCGACCGGCCGGCGCCCTGCTCGCCGCCCACCCCGCACCCGGCATCCGGCGCATCCACCTGCTAGGCCCCGGCGTCGAGCGCACGCTGGTGCCGGCCCCGGACATGGCCGCGGACGAAGCCTTCCCGCGATTGATCGACGGTCGCGACGTGGCCTGGGGCGCGGCCTTCACGTTCCAGGGGCTGCCGAAGGGCGAATACGAGCTGGCGATCGAGGCAGCCGGGCGCCCCGTGCATCGCTCGCGTCACCTCGTCGTGCCGGGGCGCAGCGGCCAGCTTCTGCCGATCGTCCTGGCGCCCGGGCGTTGAGCGCCCCGCATGGGAACGGCCGCTAGCTGGCGATGAAAAGCCGCCGCGGCGAGGGCGGCACGAAGAGATCCTGCAGGTAGACGGCCTCCCCCGCCCGGTCGTACGCGGCGATCTCGAGCACGGCGCCCGCGGTGCGGCGTTTCACGCCGATGGCCCCGCAGATCGCGTCCGGGAACACCTTCACGGACATCGTCTCCGCGAAGCGCGCGAGCGAGACGTGGTGTTCGCTCGCGATGAGGGCCTTCACGTTGGCCCCGTCGAGCTTCGTGGCGCTGGCGCGCGCCAGCGCCGGCAGGCGCTGCGCGTCGAAGTAGAGGTGCGTGTAGATCAGGAATTCGCGGTTGATCGAGAAGGTGCGCTCGATGCAGAGGATTTCCCCGGCCGGCAGCACGCGCCGCCAGGGACCC
>Ga0138256_10004791_pt1 | contig 14375 bp, 8 predicted proteins | sample KNB2016incub_MG_FD_105486 | JGI IMG/M metagenome (GOLD analysis project Ga0138256, IMG submission 105486) | Active sludge microbial communities from wastewater in Klosterneuburg, Austria - KNB2014incub_MG | ecosystem: Engineered > WWTP > Activated sludge > Unclassified | place: Austria...
CCAGCTGCGCAGCAACCTCTACTACGACCGCACCCTGGCCTGGAGCGCCGAGCTCGAAGCGAAGATGGCCGCCCTGACCAAGGCCGACGTGGATGCCGCCATCCGCAGGCACTTTGGCACCGCGGGCTATTCCGTGTTCGCGGCGGGTGATTTCGCGAAGGCCGCGGCGGCGAAGCCGGAGGCTGCGGCTTCGACCACGCCCTGACGCTGCCGGATTCTCCCGTAACGAAAAGCCCCGCTTCGGCGGGGCTTTTCTGTTGTGTCGTTCATTGTCGTGAAGAGATTGCGCGCGCTTACGCGCGCATTGGCGTGCCTTCCCGGCAAATCCGGGTGTGAACAATACTCACACCCGCCGCGCCAAGCGATTGATCCATCAGGGGCTGTGCTCCCTTCAAAAATACTGTAAGAAAACTCCTCTTGTTTTTGTCAGCCTAATGCACGACGTTCGGCCCGTTGCGCCGTCATGGCGCCACGGGAAGCACACCTTCCCCGACCCGAGCGACGGAGCGTTGGATGCGAACCAGTGTCTTTGATGAGGTCTCTCGTGCGGCGCCCGCATCAAAGTCCGATTCACGCCGGCCGGCTCGATTCGTAGCGGTTTTCTTGGTGGCCGCGCTGACCACCTTGCCACTGCTGGCCTTCGCGCAAGTCGACTACAACGCGGAAGACGCCAAGCGCATCAAGTCGGCGGAAGTGGTGGGGGCGCTGGGCGACGACCTGTTTGGCGAGTCGGTCAACTTCTACACCGGCGCCACGAGCTTCCGGCACACGGACCTGAGCCTTCCCGGCAATGGCTCGCTGCCCATGCAGGTGTCCCGCTCGCGCGGCATTGAAGACCTGGAAACCAAACACAATCCGCTGGGGCGGGAGTTCGGGGACTGGGAACTGGACCTGCCCTACATTGGCGGCGTTTTCCTGGAGAACGTGGGCTGGGCGGTTGACACGTCGACGCCGGCCCTGCGCTGCAGTTCGCCCACCTCGCAGCTCAGTGCGGCACCCAAGGGTTACAACGGCTTCCAGGCCTCGCGCTACTGGCAGGGCTACAGCGTGAACCTGCCGGGTCAGGGCACCCAGCCGCTGCTGCGCAAGCTGGCCAACGACGCCACCACGCCCACCTCGGGCGACCCGTGGCGCTGGGAAACCAAGGACCAGGTGCAGATCAGCTGCCTGTCCACGCTGCAGAATCCGCCGCTCACCGGGGCGGGCTACACCGGCGAAGGCTTCCTGGCCCTGGCGCCCGATGGCACGAAGTATTGGTTTGACTACCTCAAGGCCACCCCGGCGAGGGAGATCCGGCAGAAAGGACCCTACAACCCGATCACCGGCATCCAGCCCATCCTGATTGAGCAGCGCAAGGAGATCCGGCTCTACGCCACCCGCATCGAGGACCGCTTCGGCAACAGCGTCACGTTCCAGCGCACCGCCGGCCTGCTGACCTCGATCACGGCCAGCGACGGCCGAACTATCACCTTCACCTACAGCAGCGGGCGCATCCAGACGGCCGCCGACGGCCAGCGCACGATCACGTACGGCTACGCGGGCACGGGCCACCTGTCCACGGTCACGCTGCCCGACCAAAGCCAGTGGTCCATCCAGCTGGCGGCCGCCGAGCCGGTGCACTACGACACCACCGTGAACCACCCGCAGTTCCGCAACTGGGACCCCAACTCGCCGGACTGCGGCTGGAAGCGCGTGCTGGCCAACAGCGCCGCCACGGGCACCATCACCCATCCCTCCGGCGCGGTGGGCACGTTCACGTTCCGCTACCAGCGCCATGTCCGCGCCAGCGTGCCCGACAGCCACTGCAGCTTCGACAAGCTGCTGTCCCCGACCGGCATGCCGTCGGGACTGGGTGATCCGGACGAGGCGGACTGGGATTTCCAAAGCTGGACCCCGCGCACCTTCGATGTGATCGCGGTGCGCAGCAAGGTCATCACCGGCCCGGGTCTGAACCCCGTGCAGTGGGACTACAGCTACGGCGCCGCCGAAGTAGGCGTCAACGACTACGGCCCGTTTACCCGCTACACCCAGGTGCAGGAGCCTGACGGCAGCCGACGGGTGTTCACCTTCGGCAACCGCTACGCGATCAACGAAGGCCAGCTGCAGACGCTGCAGACCTTTGATGGCGCGACCCTGCTCGAGACCAAGGCGGACACGTACATAACGGCCGCCGAGGCGCCGTCCCACCCGTTCCAGTACCGGGTGGGCGAGGACACGAACTGGAACGGCGACACGTTCGCCAGCGAGTTCCAGCACCCGCTCAAGCGCAGCGTGATCACGCGCCAGGGCGTGGACTTCACCTGGGAAGCCGAAGCGTTCGACCCCCGGGCGCGCGTGACGCGGGAGCGCAAGTTCAGCTCGCTGGGCTACTCGCGCACCGAGGCCACCACGTTCCGGGACTTCGACGGTTTGTGGGTGCTGGGCCAGGTGGAGAAAAAGGAGCGGTTGGCCGCGGGCCAGCCCAACGAGACCCTGAGCCGCACCGAGTACGACGCGGCCACCGGGCTGCCGGTGGTGTTCCGCGGCGTCGCGGACCTGTTCCTGCAGCGCGTGACCTACAACGCCGACGGTACGGCGGCCACCGTGAAGGACGGCCGCGACCTGGTCACCACGCTGTCGAACTGGTACCGCGGCGTGCCGCGTAACATCCAGTTCGCCGACGGCAGCACCCGCAGCGCCACGCTCAACACCGTGGGCTGGGTGACCGGCATGACCGACGAGAACGGGTTCACCACTACCTACGGCTATGACGCCGCAGGGCGCATTGCGCTGATGACCCCGCCCGGCGGCGACAGCGTGGCGTGGCTGGCCACCAGCAGCAGCTTCACCCGCGCCACGGCCGCCGCCTTCGGCCTGCCCGCCGGCCATTGGCGCCACGTGGTCACGCGCGGCACGTATCGCAAGGAAACCTACTACGACGCGCTGTGGCGCCCGCGCATGACGCGCGAATACGACACGGCCAACGAGGCGGCGACCCGGCGCGTGAGCGTGGTGGCCTATGCCCCGGGCGGCGAGACCAGCTTTGCTTCCTACCCGGCGTCCGACGCCGCCTCGGTGAGCACGCTGCTGCAGGGCGTGTGGACCGAGTACGACGCGCTGGGACGCGCACGGTCGGTGTCGCAGGACTCCGAGCACGGGCTGCTGACCACGCTCACCGAGTACCTGCCCGGGTTCCAGACCCGCGTGACCAATCCGCGAGGCCACCAGACCACCACCGCGTACCAGGTGTTCGACCAGCCTGACACGGGTGCGCCGGTGTCCATCGTGGCGCCGGAGGGCGCCACCACGGCCATCGTGCGCGACAGCCTGGGCCTGACGTCCAGCGTGACACGGTTCGGCTCCCAGCCCGGCCAGATCGAAACGGCCACGCGCAGCTACGTCTACGACGCCCATCGCCGCCTGTGCAAACAGATCGAGCCCGAGACGGGCGCCACGGTGATGTCGTATGACGCCGCCGGCAATCTGGCTTGGTCCGCCGCCGGGCTGGCCCTGCCGGCCACGGGCGGCGCGGCGGTGTGCGACGACGCGCGCGGCGTGGCCTACAGCTCCGGCCGCCGGGTGGACCGCAGCTACGACACCCGCAACCGCCCGCTGACGCTCGGCTTCCCCGACGGCCGCGGCAACCAGACCTTCGCCTACACGCCCGACGGCCTGCCCAGCCAGGTCACCACGAACAACAGCGCCGGCGGCACGCAGGTCATCAACACCTACAGCTACAACCGGCGCCGGATGTTGACGGCCGAGACCGTGGCGCAGCCGGGCTGGTACAGCTGGGGCATCGGCTACGGGTACAACCCATCGGGCCACCTGGCCAGCCAGAGCTACCCCACCGGCCTGTCGGTGGCCTACGCGCCCAACGCCCTGGGCCAGGCCACGCAGGCCGGCAGCTACGCCACGGGCGTGCAGTACTTCCCGAACGGCGCCATCCAGCAGTTCACCTACGGCAACGGCATCGTCCACACGATGGTGCAGAACGCCCGGCAACTGCCGGCGTCGAGCACCGACACCGGCGGCGCGCTGAGCCAGCAGTTCGCGTATGACCGCAATGGCAACGTTACCGGTGTCACCGACGCCCTGGACAGCGCCCGCAGCAAGACGATGTCGTATGACGCGCTGGACCGCCTGACCAGCGCCACGTCCACCTCGTTCGGCGGCAGCGGCACGCACGCGTTTGCGTATGATCCGATCGATAACCTTCGCTCGTGGACGCTGGGCGGGGTGAAGGACCTGGCCGACTACGTCTACAGCGCGCAGAACCGCTTGGTCGAAGTGCGCAACAGCGCCGGCAGCGTCGTGCACCAGTTCGCGTACGACCCGCAGGGCAACATTACGAGCCGCAACACCGTGCCGCACGACTTCGACTACGGCAACCGCCTGCGCGCCGTTCCCGGCATCGAAGCCTACCGCCACGACGGCAGCGGCCGGCGCGTGCAGAGCACCAAGGCCAATGGCTCAACGACGTTGTGGATGTACAGCCAGGGCGGGCAGATGCTGTTCTCGTCAAAGCTGCCGGCCGGGGGCGAGCAGACCACGCACGAGAACGTTTATCTCGCCGGCAGCCTGGTGGCGACCATCGACCACGCGTGGCCGAGCAACGCGATCATCGCCACGAAGTACCAGCACACCGACGCGCTGGGCAGCCCGGTGGCCGTTACTAACGAGGCAGGCGCGGTGATCGAGCGCACGAATTTCGACCCTTACGGCGGGGCGATTGGCAAGGTGGTGGATGGCTTGGGTTACACCGGCCACGTCATGGACCCGCTGACGGGGCTGACGTATATGCAGCAGCGCTATTACGACCAGGGGGTGGGACGGTTCCTGAGTGTGGATCCGGTGACCGCCAGTTCGGTCAATGGTGGGAACTTCAACCGCTATTGGTACGCCAACAACAATCCATACTATTTCGCTGATCCAGACGGAAGAGCCTCAAGATCCGTATTCAAATCATTCTGTGAGTCAGTAGGCATCTGCCTTCGTGATAAAAAGGAAGTGGATTCAAAGAATTCTGAGAAGAATGATGCTGGTCAAGGAGTGGAACATGATCCGATGGCTGACTATGAATCGGAACGACGAGATTTTCTGCGAAGAGGCGCGGAGACTTTTCCTGCCGCAGGCAAGACAGCCGCCAAGACCGTTGCATCCATGGCAGGCGGTGCGATCCTTGGCAGGATACTCGGCAGAGTTTCGAATTGGCTCGGTTACGGCAGAAGACATGTAAGTTTCAGTACAAAGATCGAAACTCAGATGGGAAAGCGAGGCTGGGATAGAGATTCCGTTTCGGACGCAGTTAGCAATCCAATGCGTACCGTGCTGACGCGCGACACCAGGAATATATCGGGCGGGGGAGTAATGAACGATCCTGCTACTGCCTACTACAGTCGTAACGGTGGGTATGTTGTTAGAAACGACTTGACAGGCGATGTGGTGCAGGTATCCAACAGAAACGATGCGGGATGGAGAGCGCCATGGGACTAAGTGACGAAATTGCGGAAAAGTCATCCGCACTTGTTGTTCGCAGGGGAGGCCATCTCCTCATCAAGAACGAAAGCAGCTTTGAATTTATAGATGCATGCGAATCGGCTGGTGTTCGAATACTAGGAATAGACGTCTTTCAGTTGGCTGGGGAATCGCTCGTGCCGGACATGAGCCTGATCGCTGATTTTTCAGACGCAAAGACTTCTGCAGATTCTCTCCGTGATGCGCGAAACTTCGTCTCAAAAATTGAGAGCCAGGACTTGTTTCTAGACATCTCGCTTTCTCACCAGTGATCCTGCAGCCACAACGCGAGTGAAAAAGTTCGGGCTGCCGTTTCGAAGTCCCGCACCTGAACCTAAGTGACCTGCTTACGGGTCTTTTAGCCAATCAGCCAGCGGGGCCGGAATGGAAGTGATGTACGTCTACCATCCCGGCGATTGATCACGCCACCCTGGGCCGATTGCTCTTGGCGAACCATCCTTTCAACTGAAGACACCACCATATTGCTTGCGCAGCTCGGCCTTCTGCACTTTGCCCGTACCGCCCACCGGCAGACTTTCGACGAACACCACGTCGTCAGGCACCCACCACTTGGCCACGCGCTCGGACAGGAAGGCGAGTATTTCGTCCTTCTCCAGCGCCTGGCCGGGCCGGGGCACGATGAACAGCAGCGGCCGCTCTTCCCACTTGGGGTGCTTCACGCCGATGACGGCGGCCATGGCCACGGCGGGGTGGGCCATGGCGGCGTTTTCCAGGTCGATCGAGCTGATCCATTCGCCGCCGGTCTTGATCACGTCCTTGGTGCGGTCGCGGATCTGCATGATGCCGCCGGGCTCGATGGTGGCGATGTCGCCGGTGGGGAACCAGCCGTCCACCAGGGGCGAGTTCTCGCCCTTGAAGTAGCCGCTGACGATCCACTGCCCGCGCACCATCAGTTCGCCCTGCGAGGTGCCGTCGCGCGGCAGCGTGGCGCCGTTTTCGTCCACCACCTTGATTTCGATGCCGAACAGCGACCTGCCCTGCTTGGCCACGAGCGCATGCTGACCGGCCAGGGGCAGCTGCTCGTCTTCGGGTGCGAGGCAGCCGAAGGTGGCGGCGGCCGTGGTTTCGGTCATGCCCCAGCCGTGGCGCACTTCCACGCCGTAGTCTTCGACGAAGCGGGCGATCAGCGCAGCCGGCATGGCCGAGCCGCCCACGGCGGTGCGGCGCATGGTGCTGAAGCGCAGTCCGTGCTGCTGCAGGTGCTGCAGCAGGCCCAGCCAGATGACGGGCACGCCGGCGCTGACGGTGACGCGCTCGGCTTCCATCAGTTCATACAGGCTGGCGCCGTCCAGGCGCGGGCCGGGCAGCACCAGGCGCGCACCGGCCATGGGCGCGCCGTAGGGAATGCACCAGGCGTTGATGTGGAACATGGGCACCACGGGCAGCACGGTTTCCTTGGGCGACAGCGAAATCACGCCCGGCTGGCTGCCGGCCATGGCGTTGAGCACGATGGCGCGGTGCGAATACAGCACGCCCTTGGGGTGGCCGGTGGTGCCCGAGGTGTAGCAAAGCGCGGCGCCGGTGCGTTCGTCGAAATCGGGCCAGTCGAAGCGGTCGTCGTGGGCGGCGATCAGGTCTTCGTAGCACAGCACGTTCGCCACGCCGTCCACCGCCACGGTGTTGTCGCCATCGCTCAGGCACACCCAGGCCCGCACCTTCGGGCAGTGCGCGGCGATGCCCTTCACCAGCGGCGCGAAGGTGGCGTCGAACAGCACCACTTCGTCTTCGGCGTGGTTGATGATGTAGATCAGCTGCTGCGCCTGCAGGCGCGGGTTGCAGGTGTGCATCACCATGCCGCTGCCCGACACGGCGAAGTAGGCCTCGAGGTGGCGGTGGTTGTTCCAGGCGATCGAGCCCACCGCGCTGCCCGGGCCCAGGCCCAGGGCCTTCAGGGCATTGGCCAGCTGGCGCGAGCGCACGGCGCAGTCGGCCCAGGTGTAGCGGAACAGCGGGCCGTGGGTTTCGCGCGACACCACTTCGACGTTGCCGAACTGCGCGGCCGCGTGTTCGATGATCGCCGAGATCAGCAGGGGGCGGTCCATCATCTGGCCGGGCTGGAACATGCGGGGCGACTCCTTTGGGCGTGTCGTGTCCTTGGACAACGTGCGCGGGGGAGTGTTGGGTGTCAAGGCGCGAAGTGTGGGGGCCATGTGAAAAGCGTCGGGCCTGAAGGCCCTCCCACAAGGTCCCGGTGCCACGGTGGGAGGGCCTTCAGGCCCGACGCGCTAGCGCCGCGGCCACGCCGCCAGGAAGGCGCCGAACGCACCGAGGCCTGCAATGCCCGCGGCCGCCGGAATGCCGAACAGGCGCGGCCCGCCCGCATCCAGCCCCACCAGCACCGCAGCCACCACCATCAGGCCCGTGCCCAGGATGGCGTACACGGTCTGCCGCTGGCCGGCCTTGGAAATGCGGGCCAGCTCGGCCAGGTCTTCGCTGCGCATGTGGATGCTGTGCTGGCCGCGCACCTGCTGGGCCAGGAAATCGTGCAGCAGGCGCGGCATGTCGGGCGCGTGCGTGATCAGTTCGGGCAGGCGCTTGCGGAACTCTTCGCCCAGGCGCTGCGGGCTGTAGCGTTCGCGCAGGATGCGTTCCAGCACCGGCCGCGCTTCGGCCCAGATGTCGAGCTTGGGGTCGAGCTGGCGGCCCACGCCTTCGATGTTGAGCAGGGTTTTCTGCAGCAGGATCAGCTGGGGCTGCAGGGTGAGCTCGTAGCGCTGGGCGGTCTTGAACAGCTTCACCAGCACCTCGCCCAGCGAAATCTCGCTCAGCGGGCGGGTGAAGTAAGGCTCGCACACCGAGCGCGTGGCGGCTTCCAGTTCATCAATGCGGATGTGCGACGGCATCCAGCCCGCTTCGATGTGCAGCTCGGCGATGCGGCGGTAGTCGCGCTGGAAGATGGCCATGAAGTTCTCGGCCAGGTAGTACTGGTCGCGGCGGTCGAGCTGGCCGACGATGCCGAAATCAATGGCGATGAAGCGCGGGTTGTCCTTGCGTTCGGCGTCCACCCAGATGTTGCCGGCGTGGGCGTCGGCGTGGAAGAAGTTGTCGCGGAACACCTGCGTGTAGAACACGCGCACGCCCTTGGCGGCCAGGGCCTTGCGGTGGATGCCGGCGGCGTCCAGCGCTTCGACGTCGTCGGACGGGATGCCGCGCACGCGCTCCATGGTCAGCACGGTTTCGGTGCTGTAGTCCCAGAACACCTCGGGCACGTAAAGGTCGTCGCTGCCCAGCCAGGTGCGGCGCATCTGGCTGGCGTTGGCGCCTTCGCGCTGCAGGTCGAGTTCGGCGAACAGGGTGGCTTCGATTTCCGACACCACGTCCTGGGCGCGGATTTTCTCCGCGTTCGGGTGGTGGCGGTCGGCCAGCGAGGCCAGGGTGCGCAGCAGGGCGATGTCGGCGTGGATGCGCCTGCGGATGTCGGGGCGCAGCACCTTGACCACCACTTCGCGGCCGTCGTGCAGGCGCGCGGCGTGCACCTGGGCGATGGACGCCGAGGCCAGCGGGGTGGTTTCGAACTCGGAATAGACCTCGGCCACGGGCTTGCCCAGCGCGGCCTCGACGGCGGCGCGGGCCTGGTCGCCGGGGAACGGCGCCACGCGGTCCTGCAGCAGGGTGAGTTCCTGGGCGATGTCGGGCGGCAGCAGGTCGCGGCGGGTGGACAGCACCTGGCCGAACTTCACGAAGATGGGGCCCAGCTCCTGCAGCGCCAGGCGCAGGCGCTGGCCGCGCGGCAGCGTGGCTTCGCCGCTGCGGCGCGGGGTGACGGGCTTGAGCAGCCACAGCCAGCGGCCCAGCACGGTGGGTTCGAGGAACTCGTCCAGCCGGTGCCGCAGCAGCACGCGGGCGATGCCGACGGCGCGCAGGGTAGACGTGACGCCGCGCGATCCGCCGCGCACCAGGTCCACGGTGCTCATGCGGGGCGGTCCGGGTTCAGGCGCGCGAAGCGGGCGGCCAGGCGTTCGGCGCGGTCGCGCAGGTCGTCCACGTCGTCGTGGAAGGCGGACAGTTCGGCCTTTCCGACCACGTCGCGCGATTCTTCGGTGAGGTAGTCGGCGGCGTCGCGGCTGAAGCCCTTGGCGAAACCGGCGCCGGCCTGGAAGGCTTCGCGCAGCACGCGGGCCACCTGCGGGCCGATGATCGGACCGAGCAGGTCAGCGAAGGGTTTTTCCCAGTCGGGGTCGAAGCGTTGCGCGAGGTGCTGCACGGTGCGCGCCAGTTCGGCGTCGCCGTTGATGCGCACCTTGCCCACCGGCGGGGCGCCGGGCGTGCGCAGGAAGGGCAGCTGGGACAGCACGCCGGAAATCGTGGCGCGGATGCCGAGGTCGGGTTCATCGGTGGGCGGGCCCACTTTCAGCTGGCCGTCGGCCACGGTGATGTCGAGCGCGACCGGCGGGGCCTCGAGGGCCAGGCCAATACGACGACCGCCCAGGCGCTGGAGCGCCTGGGCGGTGTCGGGGTCAAGGGCGACGAGTCGGTTCAAGGCCTGTTCCAGCGCGCGGCCGGCCAGGGGCTTGAGGGCGTCGAAGGGGGAAGCGCTGCGGTCCGTCATGCGGCCATTCTAGCGGGGCCGCGTGAAAGAAGCGGCGCGGGGGGCCGCTAGGCCTTCTTGAGGAAGGAAACCAGCGCCAGGACCAGGAAGACGACGAACAGCACCTTGGCGATGGTGGCCGCGAGGCCCGCCAGCGAGCCGAAGCCGAGGACCGCCGCAATGATGGCGACGACGAGGAAGATCAGCGCGTAATGGAGCATGGGTGCTCTCCTTTGTTTTTGGTGGGCCCGGCAGCGAAGGAATAAGTGCAGGCAGGGTGACCCTAGCCCCCGTTTCCTGACTCGATCCTGACACGCTGAACACGGCTTCGCAGGCCGTTCAGGAAAGTGGGGGCAGGTGCTACCGCGCCGGCCACCACGCGGCCAGGCGGCGCAGGCCTTCGGCGGTGCTGACGCCGGGCACGTAGCCGAAATCGCGCCGGGCGGCGCTGATGTCGTACCAGTGCGGGGTGGACAGCTGTTCGGCCAGGAAGCGGGTCATGGGCGGCTCGCCGCCCAGGCGCAGGGCGCGCCAGGCCACTTCGAGCACGGCGCCGGCGGCATAGGCCACGGCGTAAGGCACGCTGCCCTGCACCGGCGGCACGCCGGCGGCCTGCAGCATGTCGTTGACGATCTGGCGCACGGGGCGGGGCTCGCCGTTGGAAATGAAGTAGGCCTTGCCGGCGCAGGCGGCGCCCGGTGCGAGGGCGTTGAAGGCGTCCATGTGCGCCTGCGCGGCGTTGTCTATGTACGTGGTGTCCATGCGGTTGTGGCCGCCGCCGATGAAGCGCAGCCGGCCGGCCTGCGCGCGTTCCACCAGGCGCGGCAGCAGCTGGGTGTCGCCCGGGCCCCAGATCAGGCGCGGGCGCAGGGCCACGGTGGCGAGGGTGGCGTCGTTGGCGGCCAGCACTTCTTTTTCGGCAATGAGCTTGGTGGCCGGGTAGGGCGCCTTGAAGTGCACGCCGTACGGCGTGTCGGCCTCGTTGCCGCCTTCCACCGGCGTGCGGCCGCTGTGGGTGACGCTGGGCGTGGACGTGTACACCAGCCGGCCGATGCCGTGCGCGCGCATCGCGGCCAGCACGTTGCGCGTGCCGGTGACGTTGGCGTCGAAATAGCTGGCGTGGCTGCCCCAGGCGCCGGCCTTGGCGGCGTTGTGGAAAATGGCCTGCTGGCCCGCGAACGCGGCATGCACCGCCGCGGCATCGGCCAGGTCGCCGCGCACCTGGCGCACGCCCATGGCGTCGAGCGCCGGCGAGTGGCTGCGCTGGAAGCTGGTCACTACATGGCCCTGCGCAAGCAGCGCGCCGCACAGCGCCTGCCCCAGGAACCCCGCACCGCCGGTCACCAGGACATTCAAGGAATATGTACCAGGTACATTTTCATTCTCCCTGAAAATGTACCTGGTACATTTTCTTGGTGGCCCAGGGGGCGAGGTGTTCGCGGGTGATCTTGGCGTTGTGGCGGATGTCCACCGGGAAGCCGGGGTGCACCAGGAAGGTTTCGATGCGGGCGGTGTGCACGTAGCCCAGCGCGTGGCGGCGCAGTTCGGCCAGCACGCGTTCGTGTTCGGCCTTCGGCAGGCCCTGGCGCATTTCCACGCACAGCACGGGGCGCTGCTTGCCCGGTTCGCCCACGCCCACCAGCGCGGTGCGCGCCACGTCGGGGTGGGTGTTGAACACGGGTTCGACCTGTTCGGTGTACAGCCCGCCCAGTTCGGTGCGCACGCGGTGCGACTTGCGGCCGCAGAACCACAGCCGCCCCTGCGCGTCCATGCGGCCCAGGTCGCCCATGCGGTGCACGATGCGCACGCGGCCGTCGGGCAGGGTTTCGCGGATCTTCGCCAGCGCGGTGGCCTGCGGGCGGTTGAAGTATTCGTCGGTGACGGTGGGGCCGGCCACGGTGATTTCGCCGATGGTCTCGGCGCCCAGCTCCACCACGTCCGACCAGTCGGCGATGGCGTCGTCGCTGATGGCGATCAGGCGCACTTCGTTCGGCGGCACCGGGCGGCCGACGCAGGTGCCGGCGCCCTGTTCGGTGGCTTCGCGCGTGAGCTGCAGCTCGCGGCCTTCGATCACCGCCACGGGCAGGCATTCGGTGGCGCCGTAGGGCGTCCAGAACTGCGCCGCTTCGGGCAGCAGTTCGCGCATCTTCGCCACCACGTCGGCCGGCACCGGCGCCCCGGCCGAGGTGACGCGGCGCAGCCCCGGCAGCGGCGCGCCGTGGTCGGCCAGCACGCGCATCAGCGCCGGCGAACCGAACAGCTGGTCCACGCCGAAGCGCCCGATGGCGTCCAGCAGCTTGCGCGGGTCGGCCTTGGCCGGCCGCGTGGGGTCCATGTCGGGAATGATCGAACTCACGCCCAGCGCCGGATCGAACAGCGCGAACGGCGGGAACGTGGGCAGGTCCACGCCGCCGGGCACGATGCCGAACGCATCGCGCAGCATGTCCACCTGCGCCACGAAATGCCGGTGGCGATACACCACGCCCTTGGGCACGCCGGTGGATCCGGACGTGAACAGGATCGCGGCCACGTCGTCGGGCTGGGTATCGGCCAGCTGCGGCCCGGCACCGGCGCCCGCGGCTTCGATGTCGGACAGCCTGGCGCCGCCCCAGAACCAGCGCCGCCCCGCGGTGACCACCACCTTCGCGCTGCGCGCCCAGCCCAGGACGATGCGCGCGGCCTGCGCCAGCGGAATGCCGATGAAGGCCTCCGGCGCAGCTTCGTCCAGGCACTGCTTCAATGCGCGCCTGTCGATGCCCGGGTCCACCAGCACCGGCACCGCGCCGGCCTTGAACAGCGCGAACATCAGCAGGAAGAACTCCGGCGACGGCCGCACCATCACCACCGCGCGCGTGCCGCGCACGATGCCGCGCCTGGCGAAGCCGGCGGCCAGCGCATCCGAGCGCTGGTCGAGCTCGCGGTAGGTCAGCGTGACGTCGTAGCGGGCCAGGCCACCGGGCCCGCGCGAGCCCGGGCAGCGCATCGCGATGCGGTCGGGCGACTGCGCCGCCAGCCGCGGCAGGGCCGCGGCGATGTTGCAGGCTTCAGTCAAGCAGGTTGCGGTCCAGGAAATCGCGGATCCGCGGCACCAGCACCTTGTGCTTGTCTTCCAGCACGTAGTGGCCGGCGTCTTCGTAGATCTGCTTCTCGGCCTTGGGCAGCGCTTGTTCGAAGCCCTTGAGGAAATGATGGTCGAACACGAAGTCCTTCAGCCCCCAGCCGATGAAGGTCGGGCGGTTGGCGAACTCGGGCAGGCGGCGGCCGGCGTCTTCCACCAGGTCCCAGGCGCGGTCGCCTTCCTTGAGCGGGATGTCCTGCACGAAGCGCACGGTGGCGATGCGGTGGGCCCAGCTGTCGTAGGGCGCCAGCAGCGCGCGCTTCACTTCGGGGTCGAGCCTGTTCACCACGCCGTCGTTGGCGGCGCCGGCGGCGAATGCGTTGGCGCCGCGGATCAGCCATTCGCCCAGGCGCCAGTTGCGGCCCAGGTTGAGCTGCCAGGGCAGCGGCTTGGCGGCCGGCAGCGGGAAGGCGCCGGTGTTGAGGATGACCAGCCGCTTCACGCGCGCGGCGTGCTTGAGCGCCCAGCCGAAGCCGATCATGCCGCCCCAGTCGTGCACGGCCAGGGTGACGTTGTCGCCCACGCCCACGTGGTCCAGCAGGCGGTCCAGGTCCTGCACGCGGTTGCGCAGCGTGTAGCCGTAGTCGGCGTCGGCGGGCTTGTCGGACAGGCCCATGCCGATGTGGTCGGGCACGATGCAGCGGTAGTCGTCGCGCAGGCCCAGCACCAGGTGGCGCCAGTAGTACGACCACGACGGGTTGCCGTGCAGCATCACCACCGGGTCGCCCTCGCCCTCGTCCAGGTAGGACTGGGTGAGGCCGTTGGGGTGCACGAACGACTTGGGCGTGAAGGGATAGTCCGGGAACGGACCCTTGGCGAGGACGCGGGCCTGTTCGGCGCTGAGGGTGGTCGGGTTCATGGGCCCGGATTCTACGCGAGGCCGCGCGCCGGCCCAATAACGCCAGGAACGGGGTCAGATCAACTTATCGGGAGGCAGTGCTTTGCTCATCGCTGGATCCGGCCCCGATAAGTTGCTCTGACCCCGTTCTTGCTCCCGTTTTTGCCCTTACTTCCCCGTCACCAGCAAACTGGCAAACCGCCGCGGCTGCGACCGCAGGTACTGCGGCGGCACCGCCACCGACGCGCCCAGGTGCGCGGCCGCATGCCAGGGCCAGCGCGGGTCGTAGAGGATGCAGCGGGCGATGGCCACCAGGTCGGCGACGCCGGTGGCGACGATGGTTTCGGCGTAGTCGAAGCCGGAGATCATGCACA